>Ga0055584_100002723_pt1 | contig 17508 bp, 10 predicted proteins | sample OSDHelmetaG_FD_58716 | JGI IMG/M metagenome (GOLD analysis project Ga0055584, IMG submission 58716) | Pelagic marine sediment microbial communities from the LTER site Helgoland, North Sea, for post-phytoplankton bloom and carbon turnover... | ecosystem: Environmental > Aquatic > Marine >... | reverse complement strand
ATGGTAATGAAATGTTTCCTTTCTATTCGTCAGATTCTATATTATATTTTGCCTCGGATGGTCACATTGGACTTGGAGGACTGGATATTTATGAGACAATTTGGAATGGCGATTACTGGGTGAGCCCAGACAATCTTCAGTATCCAGTGAATTCACCAAAAGATGATTTTGGTTATATAATTGATAGCCTAGGAATACTTGGTTACTTTTCGTCGAACCGGGTCTCTAAGTCTGATAATATTTTTTCTTTTATAAAACATCCACCTATCCTTGTTTGTAATTTGTTTGTTAAAGATGCCAGTTCGAAAGATCCCATTTCCAAAGTGTCAGCTGTTCTGATTAATGGAGATGATCGTAATATTATCAGTACTGATAAATCAGGAGAAGTAACAGTAGCATTGCCAGAAAAATCCAATGTCGAAGTAGTAGTTCAGGCAAATGGTTATTTTTCGAATTCGATTTTTAAAAGCACTGTTGGTATAAAAAGATCCAAGGTATTCATCGATACTTTGTTTCTAGAGAAGATACCACTTAACAAAGCAATGGTTTGTACAAATATTCTTTTTGACAAGAAATCCACAAAAATTACTCCACAGATTGAATTAGCACTTGATTCTCTTTATATAGTTCTTGAAAATAATCCAAATATTCAAATTGAAATAATCTCACATACAGATTCTCGTGGAAGCTATTCTTCAAATTTGAGAGTTTCAAGAAAACGTTCCGATGAAATATCAATCTATCTTATAAAAAAAGGTATAATCCCACACCGATTAATAAGTAAAGGTTATGGTGAACGGAAGCTGTTGAATTATTGTAGAAATGGAATCCTTTGTCTTGAAGAAGATCATATGATCAATAATCGTGTGGAGATAAAAGTGGTAGATATTTTCAAGTAGCTTTCTACATATTCCAACTTAATGAAAGGATTATTAATTCCCTTAGCTGAAAGGATCCGACCCAGGAATTTAGATCAAGTAGTTGGTCAGGATCACCTCTTAGGAAAAACCGGGAAACTAAGGATTGTTTTAGATAAAGGATTGCTTCCATCTATGATCTTGTGGGGCCCGCCTGGTGTTGGGAAAACTACCATAGCTCAGGCTATATCTGATAAGTTCAAGTTACCTTTCTACACTCTTAGTGCGGTAAGTGCAGGTGTAAAAGAAGTAAGGACAGTAATAAGCACTGCAAAAGACTCTGGACAGGTGCTTTTATTTATTGATGAGATTCATAGGTTTTCCAAGTCTCAACAGGATTCATTGTTAGCAGCAGTTGAAAATGGAACTATTAAGTTAATTGGTGCTACCACTGAGAATCCATCTTTTGAGGTTATTCAACCTTTGTTATCAAGATGCCAAGTTTATACGCTGAAAGATCTGAATAAACAAGAAATGTTAGCAGTTTTAGACCGAGCTCTGAAGGAAGATGAATTTTTGTCAAAGAAGAATATTATAATTTCGGAGAGTGATGCATTGTTGTTGTATTCGGGAGGAGATGCAAGAAGACTATTAAATTTGATAGAATTAGTAGTGAATTCTTTTGACGATGGGGATATACAGATAACTAATGATATGGTTGGTTCATTGGTGAATAAGAAGCAGGCCAACTATGATAAAAGTGGGGAACAGCATTATGATGTTATTTCTGCATTTATTAAGTCAATTCGAGGCAGTGATCCCAATGCATCTCTTTATTGGCTTGTGAGAATGATCGAAGGAGGAGAAGATCCTAAATTTATTGCACGACGATTACTGATTCTGGCTTCTGAGGATATCGGATTGGCAAACCCAACTGCACTTGTAATTGCCACTAGTTGTTTCCAGGCTGTAAGTATGATCGGCTACCCGGAATGCGAACTAATCTTATCTCAAACTGTTATCTATCTTGCAACGTCACCTAAAAGCAACAGTTCTTACACCGCTCTAAAGAATGCAAAGCTGAAACTCAAAAGTACTGGTAACCTGAATGTTCCTCTGCATTTAAGAAATGCACCAACTAAGCTGATGAAGGATCTGGATTATGGTGCAGTGTACCAATATCCACATGAAAATAGTACAAGCTTTACAGAACAGGAATACCTTCCAGAAAAATTATCGGGATCAGTTTTCTATGAACCTTCACTCAATGAACGGGAGAACCAGATAAGAAGCTTGTTAAAGAAACTTTGGAATTCGAAGTATCAATATTAAAACATATTTTTAATTATTGTAATTTTTACTGTTGTGCCAAATAATATAGTTGAAAACAAGGAATTGAAACACATCACTACTTTTGGTGTGCCAGCGTCAGCCAGGTATTTCACAATAGTAAAAAGTGAAGAGGATTTTATTGATGCTATTTCATTTTTAAAAAATAATAAATTGTCGTATCTTATTCTTGGAGGTGGGAGCAACTTGCTGTTTACTCAGAATTTCTCTGGTATTGTTATTAAAAATGAACTGAAGGGAATTGAAATAGTTTCTGAAACGGATGATGAGGTTGTGGTCAAAGTAGGGTCGGGGGAAGTTTGGCATGAATTAGTTTTGTGGTCTGTAGGTAATGGTTATGGTGGTTTGGAAAATCTATCTCTTATTCCCGGAAGTTGCGGAGCTGCCCCAATCCAGAATATAGGAGCATATGGAGTAGAATTAAAGGATGTTTTTGTTTCGTGCTCATTCGTAACCGTGAATTCAGGAGTGCGGTCTAATTATTCCAAAAATGAATGTTCATTTGGTTATCGCGATAGCGTCTTTAAAAGAAAATTAAAAGGCGAAGTATTTATCACAGATATTACTCTACGTTTAAGTAAGAACCCAGTGGTCAATACCTCCTATGGAGCTATTTCCGGTCATTTAAGTAAGATGAACATAGATAGTGCAAGTGCTACACCAAAAGATGTAAGTGAAGCGGTAATAAAGATAAGACAAAGCAAACTACCTGATCCAGCTCTGCTTGGTAATGCGGGGAGCTTTTTTAAAAACCCGGTTGTTACAAATAATAAGTTTGATGAACTGAAAACACTGTGGCCTGAAATTGTTGGATATCCGGTCAATGATCGTCATACAAAATTGGCTGCAGGTTGGTTAATTGAAAATTGTGATTGGAAAGGCAAAAGAATAGGTGAGGTTGGCTCACATAAAGATCAAGCTCTTGTTCTTGTAAATTTTGGCAATGCAACTGGTTTTGAGGTTTATGAACTTGCTATTATGATACAGAAGTCTGTAAATGAAAAGTTTGGTGTTAAAATCGAACCTGAGGTGAATATAATCTGATAGGTCATCGGTACAATTCATCAAGATATCGTTTCGTCTCAACAAAAAGGGGGTCCAGGCTATGGACTATACTTAACAGATTACTTGAAGTTTCATTTCCTGAACAATTTTCTATTTCCTGGCATATCATAGCAACTGCTTTAGCACCTATATTTAAACTGGAACCTTTTAGCTTGTGAGCACTTTGCCGCAGCATATCAAAATCTTCTAATTTTAGAAAGTTATTTATTTCTTTAATATTTATAGAAGATTGTTCAAAATACATTTCTAACAACTTGTTAGTGAATTCAAGATCATCGCCTGACATTGATTTTATCCTTTTGATGGCCTCTCTGTCAATAAGTAGCTCAATGTCCTTTTTCGTGTATGACGACCATTTTTTAATAGCTGCAATGATGTCATCCATTTTAATGGGTTTCACCAAATAATCGTTCATTCCTGCATCAGTGCTCTTTTTCTTGTCTTCATCACCTGCATAGCCTGTCATAGCTATGATGATCGGGTATTGGTTTTTGCCAAACTTTTTAACGATCTGCTTTGTGGTTTCTAAGCCATTTAATTCAGGCATTTGGATATCCATAAATACAATATCATACCATTGATTGTCAAGTTGAGCTAAGACTTCTAGTCCATTAGAAACTACATCGGGATGATATCCGAGTTTTTCGAATTGCAGGCCAAGTAGTGATTGATTTACCGCATTGTCATCTGCTATCAGAATCTTAACAGGAAACTGAGTGCTTAGTAATTGTTGAGTGGTTTTATTTTTAACAGGTATTTCTGGATCATCAATTTTATTTTTTTGCTCAAGTTGCGTGTTGATCAACCTTCCTAGTTTCGATGAATTTGGTAAGCCATTTGCAATAATATCAAAGATACCTACACCTTCTTCTATGGATATATTTATTGCTTCGTTCCAGTTCTTAATGCCAATCACCACATTTTTATTTCCTGGAGATTTGTTTAAATTAACAATTGATTTAAAAATGGTACTATCATTTATTTCTATCAGTACAATGTCGTATGAATCTAATAAATCAATTATATTTTTATGTTCGTTACCCGGAAGGACATCGAATGAAGAATTCCATTCTTTTGTGATCTTGTTCAGCTTAGATTTCAATATCGAATTCTCAGTGATCAGTAAAATTGACTTGTCTTTGAAATTAAACGGAAGTGATTTTTGAAACACTTTTTCAATTACCTGCTTATGGATATTTCCGATAGTAAAGTAGAAGGATGATCCAATTCCCGGCGTGCTTTCTACCCAGATTTCTCCATCCATCAATTTGATCAATCTTGAACTGATAGTAAGCCCAAGTCCTGTACCTCCATAATCAGTTGAAATAGTAGAATCTGCTTGTGAAAATTCATTGAATATCTGTTCCTTTTTTTCGGGAGCAATTCCTACACCTGTATCTTTTACTTCAAACTGTAGTTTGGAATCTGCATGGTTGATAGAGACTATGATACTTATCGTCCCATCTTTTGTGAATTTAATTGCATTCCCAACAAGGTTCATTAAAACCTGACGTATCCTAACTTTATCACCAAGAATTATCTCAGGAACACTACTTTCTATATGAAACTGTAAAGTGTCATTCTTTTCTGCTGCTCTATAGTGAAGGATTTCGAAAGTGTCTTCAATACAAGTTTTAAGATTGAATTCCTGCTTGTTAAGCACCAGTTTATCAGATTCAATCTTGGAGAAATCAAGGATATCGTTAATCAGGTTTAGTAAGGTTTCGCCACTCAAATGTATTGAATTGGCATAATGTCTTTGATCTTCACTAAGTTCGGTAGTGTTGAGTAATTCGATCATCCCTATTAAGCCGTTCAATGGAGTTCTTATCTCATGACTCATGGTAGCAAGGAATCCGGATTTTGCCTTTGTAGCCTTGATTGCATCTTCCTTTTGCAGTAAAATTTGCCGTTCATGGTTCTCCTGTACTGTAACATCTTTCATCATAATGGTTACTCCGGTAGTATAGCCCTTGATGTTTATAACAGGGTAGAATGAAATCTCATGAAATATTTGTTCATTATTTTCTATCTCTGGCACTATAATATTTGAAGAGATTCCTTTCAACGATTTTTCAATTTCAACTTTCCAAAGAGTTTTTTGATCATGTGAAATACAATTCCAAATGTTCTCTCCGGCCTTTGGACTTTTTTCATATTTGGAGATACAATAATCCTTGAATGATGTGTTCATTACAACAATATCAAGGTTGAAATCTAACGATACAATTGGTGCGTTAGTGTTCTCTATAACTGCATCCATATTGTTTGAAAGTTCATTCAATGATAACTCTATGTTCTTCCATTGATTTATATCCTCAAGTATAACTGTATATTCGGAATCAGATTTTATTTTCCGTATCGTACACCATTTTATGATACCTTCTTTTGTTAGGATTCTTATTTCATCTCCCTTAATTCCATTTGATGCTCTGTCAAGTATATCAATGTCGGATGGATGTATGATCGAGGATAGTTTAAGACTTCGCAGCTCTTGATTATTATAGGAGCTTATCCGCTCCACTGTATTGTTGAATTTAAGGATTGAATATTCTGTATTTGTGATCAGGATACCAGTATTCCACGTATTAATCAATGGCGAAACTATAGCCTCATCTAATAAATCTATTCCTGAATTGAATTGTGGAGTTAAAATACTCCAAACCAATTCATGTCCTTCTTCAAGTACGCTTTCTATCTTTCTTACTCTGACAATAGTGCCTGCTTGCAAAATATTTGAAGAAGTATCTTGTTGTTCTCTGATTTCAGTACCTGATATGTTATCTAGTGCTAATTTTATTAGTTTTAGAATAAGGTCCTCGTCAATAATCTTATATAAAGGAACACCAACCAGTTGTGTTCCATTTCCTGATGTTATCAAATTATTGGCTGCTTTATTCAGCATTCTAATTTCGCCCTCTGATGAAGTGATTATCAGAGCTTCAGATATGGATTCAATGTAATTTCTGTACTGAAGTGCAATGCCTATGTCATTCTCATGTATAGATTGAATGTTATCAGAAATATTTTGAAAACTGATTAGCAAATAGTCTCCTTTAAGATCAAGTTTATTTGAACTGATCATAAAAGGTTGCACTTTCCCATGTGCAGTAGAGCAATTCATTATTTTTCTAGTAATATTACTTTTGTTGAGTTGATCTATATCATCACTTGTAGTTTCAGATAATATTTGTTGAATTGTAAGTTGATCATTATTCTCTGATGAATAGAATAGATCTTTGGCCTTTTGATTAGAGTCAATGGCTACCAAACCTGGACCTTTAAAGAGTACCCATGGATCAGGGATTTTTTCCATAAGATCCTCAATAATGGATCTTCGTTGATTCAGGTTGTTGTTGGATTTTATCCTGTGAATCTGATAAACAATTCCAATCATCATTACAATGATTAGGAAAACAAAAAATAGAATTGGTTCTAAGTTTTCAGAAAAAAGTTTTGATGAAACAAAGATGTATTCCATCATAGCAAAAACGATTACGTTATAAATAACAAGGTGATTCACTCTGAACAAATGGAGATTTGTAAAAAGTATAACTGGTATTAGTGCAAGTTCGAAATGAGTTTCAAAATTGTTTACTGAAAAGAACCCAATAAGATGAATGGTTGTGAGGGTAAAATATGAAGCAGCAATTTCTGATATGTAAACTCTTATCTGAGTAAATGTAAATGACAGTCCAATAATGATAACAGCGATCAAGGCGATCACTAGTCTAGGAAGAATAAATGAATCTGTTTGTGAAACTGATAAAGGCCCAAGATATTGAGATAGAAAATAGGCAAGTCCGAATAGAGCCAATACAACCCTGTAATAGGTAAGTTGATTACCCATCAAAAATGAACTTATTCCTGATCTGATTTCCATCCTTCAAGTTAACAAACATGTAGATGCGTAATAATAAATTGATAATCAATGGATTACAAACGTTGAATCTACTTGTTGTAATTAAGAGTATATGGTATGTACCTATACAAGGTATTTAATCGGAAAAGTGCTGTAAATGTTACGTTTTAGACTGATTTTCAATCTGAAATCGAACGAATTTAGCAAGCTCGCTAATGTATTCTCTGGAGAAGTCGAACCGGATACCTGCTGTATTGTAAATTGAGCCTATATCAGATGTGTAACCAAGCTTTAATGCATCAAGGTATTGCGACAATGTTTTTTCGCTGTCCTGAATATAATTCTTCCACATTGCTATAGCTCCCAGTTGAGCCATTCCATATTCGATGTAATAGAACGGGACCTGATATAGGTGTAATTGCTTTTGCCAGGAATAACTAAGGGCTTCTTCATATCCTATTCTTGAAACTACATCACTGGAAAAATCTTTCATAATAGATGCCCATTCATTTTTTCGTTGTTCAGCGGTATGACCTGGATTAGTATAGATCCAGTGCTGAAATTTATCGATTGCAGCGATCCAGGGTAGGGAAGAGAGTATACTTTCAAGATGTTGGGTGCGAGCCCTTTTTAAATCATCATTATCACTAAAGTATGTATCCCAGAATTCCATTGAAATCAATTCCATGCTCATTGAAGCTAACTCAGCAACTTCGGATGGGGTATTTTTATATTCAATGTATTCAAGGTCTCTTGTAACTATTGAATGAATAGCGTGTCCACCTTCGTGCACTATTGTAACTAGATCACGAAGTGAGCCTGATGAATTCATGAATATAAATGGCACTCCAGATTCATAAAGTGGGTAATTGAATCCTCCTGGTGCCTTGCCCTTTCTGGAATCCAGATCAACATGTTCCATATTCTTCAAAGTCTCCATACAGCTACCTAAAAAAGGATGGATATTTTGAAAACACCGAATCGTTTTCTGCATGAGATCAGCTTGACCATCAAATGGCACGAGAGCCTTTTTACCGGTAACATCCACATCAAGATCCCAAGGCATCAATTCATCATATCCAAGGCTTTGTTTTCTGTTTTCTAAGATCTCATTTACCAATGGGATTACTTCTGCAGCAATCGATTCATGAAATCTAAAACAATCTTCTTTCGTGTAATCAAATCTGCCAAGAGCAGCAAACATGTAATCCCTGAAGTTCTTGAATCCGGCATTCAATGAAATCTGGTGTCTGATTGTGATTAGTTCATCAAAGAGAGTGTCAAGTTGTTCTTTATCTTGTAACCTTCTCGTGGTTAATTTTTTATATACTTCATTTCTTTTCTCCCGGTCCGGAACTTTTAGATAATTTGATGCTTGCTGAAGAGTTACTTCTTGGCCATCAATTTTTACTGTCATTGCTCCAGCAATGGTAGCGAACTGTTGTTCTTTCTGTTGTAACTCAGCAAACAGTGCGATGTTTTCTTCACGGAAAATCTCAACTTGTTTTCTAATGCTTCGCAACATGATCTCCATTCCTGGATCATCAAGGTCGTTAACAAATTCAGAATCAAGTAATTTTTTATTCAGCTGATTGCTGTATGGTGAGATCAGTGGTTCTATTTCACTCACAAAAAAGTTAAATGATTGCTGATACGATTCATTTGTAGTGTCGCAACTCATTTTTATATAACGCCAGGCAACATCTTCTTGAATTGCAGCTTCCAACTCTGATCTGTCATGTAACCATTGCTTGAGAGCTTCCCCATTGTTGAGATCCCGATCAGCAAGTTCTTTGAAAAAATCTTTGACATCATCCCAAGAGTTTATCTGAAGTTCTTGTGGGATGTAAGTTCTCTTAACCTTATATTGATCTACTACGGAATCTGTTATCATGATAGCTTAAATAATGTACTCAAATGACAATTTTAATCGCCTTTTGTTTTGTCATCAGCTAGCTCATCATTATCAGAGTTTAACTGTTCAGTATTTTCGATTGATTTGACCTCAGTTTCTGCTTCTTCATTCTCTTCTTTTTCTTGGTCATTTTCTAACAGATCTTTTACAGAATTATACCAGCTAATAACCTTTTTGATGTCAGAGGTATAAACTCTTTCTTCATCAAAATCTGGCAAGATTTTCTTGAAATATTCTTTAAGTTTCGATCCATCAGATTTCGCAGGGATGACAGGATGGTCATGTTCAGCAGCTTTTATTAGCTTGAAAACATCCTTTAACGGAATGTCATCAGTGACGGTGAAGATACTTATGTCTTCAAGCATACTGATCTGATGAGTAGAAGATACAGGCATTCTTCTTTTGTCTAAAAGAGACTCTACAATAAATCCTGACTTGGTTTGGGTAAGTACCTTAAATAGGCCTGACTGACCTGAAATTGAAATTATTCCTTTTAAGCTCATTAATAGTAATTTACGGAGGTAAAAATAACAAGATTTACCTAAATAAGATTGGTTAACCTGATAATATTATCAAATGGATCTTCATTTAGAATTGTAATAAACAGCACTTTTTAATTCTTGTTGAATTTTGCTGTGGTTACAGATTCTCCAATCAACGTTGCTATGTAAAATCCATTTGAAAATCCACTAACATCAATAACAAGTTCAGTATTACCTCCAGCTGAGTAATTAACGCTTTTAATTATTCTACCAATCACATCCGCAATCACCAATAATTGATCTTTAGTAGGATCAATTGGAATGTTGATAGTTGAACTCGCGGGGTTTGGATAAAGCTCAAGCTGTGATGCTGATTCCAGATTTTCAATACTAGTGATAAAGTTGTATTTGATCTGAGCATTTGTAGCGCTGTTATTAAGATCAGTAAGATCATCTCCAGCAATCAATGCAAAGGCAACGACTACTGAGTCGCCAGGAGGTATATTAAACGGTCCGGTGGATACAACATCAATTACATCATTACCATTTCCATTTTGTCCTGCAGCAGTTCGAACAGTTGAAAGTGAAGTATATTTTTCACCTGTGTCAAACCCATCTGTCATATTAATTCCCCCTTGCCCTGCCACATTATCAATGGCATAATGTAGGAATGGAGTAGGTGTAAGGACCTTTATCCCTGCAAATAATCCACTTGTCTGCGTGCTGAATACATATCCCATTTTCAAACCTGGATTTTCTTCTGCTCTGTTAAGATTATAATCCATTATATCCCAATCAGCAAAGACACCTGAATACAATGAATTTAAAGGTGTTGGTCCATCGTTGTGCAATATATATTCCACTATAACATATTTATCATCACCGGAATTACTCCATGCATAAGCATTGTGCCTTACATTAATTGGGAGTGGGGATGTAGCAATGTTGTCTGTGAACCAGCCTGTAAGATCAAAATCAGATTTTATTGAAGGAATTACTTTTTGCACAACTGCACTACTTATAAAATCATTATCAATACCTGAGGCACCTCTCACATTGTCGGAGACTTTCGTTGAACCGGTTCCAAGCATGAGCCCAACTTCATAAGCTAAATTTTCTCCACTATATTGGAAGCCTAAACCCTGTTGTTGTGATTCGCCATTATAGCAGATCCTCCCTTTTGAGGTGATTGTGGTTGCAACCTGGTTTACTGTTACGTTTATATAATCAACGTTTACGGTAACTTCTACCAACTGAAAGTCAGTGTAGTTTGAAGCTAGATCAGAAATATTAAGTTTCAGATAGATCTTTGTGTTTTGGGGAGTTCCTGAATTCACCTTGAATGTAAATGGATCGACGGAATTATCAGTTGTAGCCATAGTAGCTAATGAACCTACCAAATGATAATTATCGATTATTGTGATATAAGGAGAAGCACTGGTCATTGTAATATCCAAACTATTGGTTGGGCTTAAAAAGTTGGTGATGAGTCCAGAAATGCTGATAGTATCATCGATCACAAATGTGTCATCATTTCCATCGGTAATAAGCATGTCAGTGATTCTAATGCTTGGACTCGATTCGGTAAGAGCTCTGAATAGGTTAATCCTTCCCTGTCCTAGTTTATCCTGGTAAATGCCATTTCCACTAGAATTGTAAATGTCATCACAAGTGACTCTTAATTGTTCTCCTATTTGTAGCGCATTAAATGTTGGGTTCATAGCAAGGACTAATGCAGCACTACCTGCAGTGATTGGTGAAGCCATCGAAGTACCACTTGAAAATGAATAGGTGTCATCAGATATTGCTGAGTAAATACTGGATCCCGGCGCACAAACATCGATGAACGAACCATAATTTGAAAATGCCGATTTTGCATCTGAGTTACTTGTGGATGCAACCGACAATACGTTATTATAGGCCGCAGGATAGAAATCCATTTCAATTCCATCATTTCCGGCGGCAGCTACTACTAAAGAATTCATATTGTTGGTGGCATAGTCAATAGTGTTCTGACCAAAAGAACTGCCACCGGGTCCACCCCAAGAGCAGTTTATAATTTGACAACCATGATCAGCTGCGTAAACAATTCCTTCATAGGCTTCGGTAAGGCTTCCAAATGCATTTGATATTTTAACTGGTAAGAATTTACAATTAAAACCTGGAGATGCAACCCCAGTTCCATTGTCGGTAACGGCAGCTGCACAGCCCGATACATGAGATCCGTGTGAATTGATATTGACCTGTGGGTTATTGTCGCTTTCACCCAAATCCCAACCAATAAAGTTGTCAATATAGCCATCATTGTCGTCATCAACTCCATTGATTGGATCAGCATAGTTGTACTTTATGTTTGCCTCCAGATCTGGATGATCTGTGTCAGTACCCGTGTCAGTTATACCAATGACAATTGTAGTGTCGCCTTGAGTTATATCCCATGCTTGGTATGCTTGAATCTTATTAAGAAAATATTGAAAGCCCTGATTAGGGTCATTTGGTGTATAAAATAACTGAGGAATGAATTTCGGCTCTACATATTCGAACATTCCTGTTTTTAACAATGTGTTGATAGCCTTTTCAATAGGAATATTAGTATCATAGTTCGCTTTGTAGATCAATGAAAGGTCAACCAAGTCATGGCCAATTGCATTTTTAGTAGCTATTGGTGCAACTTTATTAGGAAAGATCTTTTCAATGCTTGCAATACCAATTTTTTCAAATCCAGCATTAATACGTTCATTTTCAATACTATAGGTTTTCGCAAAATCTCTGTATTCCAATTTGAGTCTGAAGACCAAAATGCCCGATTCATAATCATCAATTGTAACATGAGGTGGTAAACTATAGGTCTGTCCAGAGGAATTCTTCTCTTTAGCCGATGTTTCAAATGAAAGAAATGAAAATAAAGCACTGAAAATCAATATATTGAATAATATTTTTGTCATGGTAGAGAGGTTTTATAGGGTTTAAAGAGGGAATTAACCCTATAGGTTTAAGGTTCAGCGAATTTAGGTAGCAATCACCTTTTTATGGGATATTTCTGAAAATATTTATTCGTCAGGCAAACGTAAATATATTCAACCCCAACTAAACCAAAGTAGAATATAGGTGTTTTAAATACATAATACTGGAACTATTCGCACAATTTTATATTAATGGACAAGTTTATCATGATAGGAATTGCAATACGAATTGACACGTTTATTTAGTAATAAAAAACCGAATTCGGCATCAAAATTGATCCAAATAATACGAATCGGATAAACATCAATATATGAGACAACTCAAAATTACACCCTCCATCACAAACAGAGATAGTGCATCTCTAGAAAAATATTTACAGGAAATTGGTCGTGAAGAAATGATAGCTGCACAGGAAGAGCCAATTCTAGCAAGAAGGATCAGAAAAGGTGATCAGGAAGCATTGGATAAATTAGTTCGTGCCAATCTTCGTTTTGTGGTTTCTGTATCGAAACAATATCAAAATCAGGGTTTGAGTTTATTAGACCTCATCAATGAAGGAAATCTTGGATTGATAAAAGCTGCCAAGAAGTTTGATGAAACTAAAGGGTTTAAATTTATTTCATATGCTGTTTGGTGGATTCGTCAATCTATTCTACAGGCATTAGCAGAGCAGGCAAGGATTGTAAGGTTGCCGCTCAACAAACTGGGTGCATTGAATAAGATTAAAAAAGCATTTGTTAAGTTGGAGCAAGAATATGAGAGAGAACCAAGTCCTGAAGAGCTTTCAGAAATACTGGAAATGACAGAAAAGCAGGTAACAGATACGTTGGGAGTTTCTGGAAGGGCGATCTCAGTAGATGCTCCATTTGATAGTAAAGAAGATCAGGGGAATCTATTGGATGTGTTAACCAACCCTAATTCAAGGGCTGCTGATGATGACATGTTGGCTCAGTCTATGCAACAAGATATCATTAGATCATTAGGGACTTTACCACCTAAAGAAAGTGATGTTTTAAGATTATTTTATGGAATTGGTCACCCGAGAGGTCATACACTTGAAGAAATAAGTATCAGATTAGAGATGACTCGTGAAAGAGTAAGACAAATAAAGGATAATGGAATTAAACGACTTCGTCACAACACTAGAAGTAAGTTATTAAAATCATATTTCGAATAAAAAATTTTCAGGGCGTTTAAGCCTCTCACCTTATTACAAGGTGAGAGGCTTTTTTATTCATATATTTTTAAAATCCGTTCTGCAACTATTCTTGATAACTTTTCATTTGATTCATGAGTCCAGCCTGCTATGTGAGGTGTAAGGATTACATTATTATTGTTGATCAGGAATTTTAGAGGATAGGGCATTTCGGGTTCCTGAATATTTTCAAATGAATGTGATTCGTATTCCAGTACATCCAGTGCCACACCTTGAACCTTGTCATTTTTCATGGCATCGACCAAATCTTCTGTATCAATGACTTTTCCTCTGGATGTATTGATCAGCCATAACTTTTTTTGAAATGATTTCAAGTATTCAGCATTTACCATCTTAGTAGTTTCAGCAGTAAGAGGTACATGAATAGAAATGATATCAGCACCAGAAAAAATAGTGGACATTTCTGTCTGTTCTACATATGGATATTTTTTGGAATCAACATTAGTGTATGGATCATAAGCGATTACTTTACAGTTGAATGAATTTAATTTTTCAGCGAATGATGAACCGGTCCTTCCAAACCCAATTATGGCAACTGTCTTGCCTTCAATCTCATGACCTCTGTTTCCCTCCCTGATCCATTCCCCGTTTCGTAATTGATGATCTCCTGTATTGATATTACGCATAAGTGCGATTAGCATACCGATTGCATGTTCTGCCACAGCATTGCAATTTCCTTCAGGAGCATTGATACATTTGATTCCTCTCTGTGTTGCACATTGCACATCAATATTCTCCATCCCTGAACCGAATCTGGCAATGAATTTTATATCACCAAATTTTTCAATGATCTGCTGATCCAGTTTAAATCGACTTCGTATGATGATTCCCTCAATATTCTCATAGGTCATTCTTATTATATCTTCTATCTCAAGATCCCAGGCAGGAATACATGTGAACCCCGTTTCTTCCAGTAGCTTTGGTAGCAATTCATGAACACTATCAACAAGTAAGATCTTTTTCATGATAAGTTATCAGAGGAGTTTGCCTGTAAGAAGCATAGCAGCAATTGTAAAATAAATGAGTAGGCCGGTAACGTCAACGAGTGTTGCAATAAATGGTGCAGATGAAGTGGCCGGATCAGCTCCAAGTCGTTTCAGGATCAATGGTAACATAGACCCCATTAAAGTTCCCCAAAGTACAACTCCCATCAATGACAATCCAATTGTGAGGCCAATATAGATCCAATGTTCACCATATACATTCGTAAAAATAGACCATGCTGCAACTCGTACAAAACCTAATAATCCTAATATTAATCCTAAAACCAATCCGCTAATGATCTCTCTTTTCATGATCCTGAACCAGTCAGATAAAGAAACTTCGCTCAAGGCCATTGCACGGATTATGAGGGTAGCAGCTTGTGATCCAGTATTACCACCACTTGAAACAATCAGCGGGATAAATAATGCCAGGACTACTGCTTTGGCTATCTCATGCTCATAATAACTCATTGCAGAGGCTGTAAGTAATTCGCCAAGGAAAAGTATGATAAGCCATGGTGCTCTTTTCTTAATCATGGTGAGCAGAGGAACCTCCATATATGGCTCTTCAAATGCCTCAACTGCACCTATCTTTTGTATATCCTCCGTATCTTCCTTTTCACTTAGTTCAAGTACATCATCAATAGTTACAATACCTAAGAGAAGCCCCTGCGAATCTGTTACCGGTAGAGCTACGCGATTGAATTCCTTAAAAACATTAATTGCAACCTCTTCATCATCGGTAACAAGTAATGAAACTTTTTTACCATCCATGATATCACTAACAAGTGCATCAACTGGGGCTAAAAGGAATTCACCAATCTTAAGGTCATCTACAAGAAACCCTTTCTGATCTACCACATAAATAATATCCAGAGTTTCGCTTCTCTCTCCATTCTCCCTGATATAATTTAAAACATCACTGACTTTCCAATGTTCCATTACCGTTAGGTAATCAGGTGTCATCAATCGGCCAATCGAATCCTCAGGGTATCCAAGTAAAGAAATCGCAACCTGTTTCTCACGTAATGTAAGTAGCTTGAGTAGTTGATTTAGTCGTACCGGATCAACTTCTTCAAGAAGTGCAGTTCGGTCATCAGCCGACATGTCGTTGATAATAAGAGCTACCAATCTATTAGGTAGTACTTCAAGCAGATCTTTCTGTTGACTTATCTCTAGCTTTTCAAAAAGTTGGAAGGCCATATCTCTATCGATCGCTTTAAAAAGTGGTACAGCTTCTTCAAGAGTGATCTCATCACACAATAGGACAAGTTCTTCGGGCACCCAATCTTTGAGCAATTCTTTTAGATCGCTCAGATTGCCCTCCTGCAGAAGTTGTTTGATATCGATATTTGTAATGTTGCCTTCCATGATGATTTTTGGGAAATCTCATTTTGCATGGAGGCCTCAATATGAAAACTACCTGTAAAGGGTATTTAAAAATACCTTATATCATGGTAATTATATTTCATCAAGTTAAAGCCCCTCGTTGAGTTTCAGTTCAGAATGACTTATTCCTATTATGGAAAGCTGCATTATGCTATGCCTTATTCCGACAAAGCCTGCTCTACCCATTGGCGTCTCTCGACATTTCCGGGCAGCAGCTTTTTTTCATTCAGTAACCTCACCTAACAAGCTTCAGTGAAATATCCTGCTGCAAAACTACATAGAAAAGTCAAATAGCCATGCATCATTTTTGGATTGATAATCGATTCTCCTGTATTTAAGGATAAATAGCATGAACTATTTCGGCAAATTGCTCAAAGCCGAGTTGTTCAGGCCTTTTATCAGCAAATGGAAGTGCAATTTGTTGATTTGCCACCAAAGGTTTCAATGAGTTTCTTAGGGTCTTTCTACGCTGATTGAAAGCAGTTTTTACCACAGTCTTAAACTTTTTAGCATCACACCCCGGACCCGGTTCGGACTTCCGCTGTAATCGTATCACGCCAGAATTTACTTTCGGTGGTGGATCGAATTTATCAGGTGGTACTTCAAACATGTACGAAGTGGTATAGTATGCTTGAAGAAGAACACTTAATATTCCATAAGTTTTATTGCCAGGACCGGAGCATATCCTTTTTGCAACTTCATTCTGAAACATCCCCACAAGCTCTGGAACTTGTTCCCAGATATCGAGCAACCTAAAAAGTATCTGAGAAGAAATATTATAAGGGTAATTGCCAATGATGGCAAACTGATGAGTTCCAATAAAACTCAAATCAGAAGAGAGGAAATCTTCATGTAAAATGTTATCAGATAATTCAGGAAATTGACCTTTTAGAAATGAGACTGACCGGTCGTCGATCTCAATCATAAAATAATCTTTGAAATGTTTATCCTTCAAATACCTGGAGAGAACACCTGTCCCAGGGCCGATCTCCAGAACAGTGTTGTAGTTAAGTTTATTAGGTTCAAGGAGATCTGTTATCTGTTCAGCGATAACCTGATCTACCAGGAAATGTTGTCCTAGCTTCTTGAGTGGTTTTACCTGTCGGGTCATTAATTATTAGTAGAAACAATCAATCCACAACTTCCAATAGCGTCCTGAATGCAACAAATTTATCTTTATACTTATCTGTATGTTCTTTCTGCAGCCGGGGTGCATGTTTTAATTCATACTCCTTGAATTGCTTCATGTTTTCGCAATAGTACTGAATAGAGTAGGTAATACCTCCTGACTCTTCATCTGCCAGAACTTTGAGTATACGATGATATTTAAAAAGGCCGGTTTGGATAACCTCAGGAATATGAATTGATTTCATCCATTCCAACCATTCGTCATGGTCATCGTGATTGATGTTGATCGTAACATTA
>Ga0055584_100002722_pt1 | contig 17508 bp, 16 predicted proteins | sample OSDHelmetaG_FD_58716 | JGI IMG/M metagenome (GOLD analysis project Ga0055584, IMG submission 58716) | Pelagic marine sediment microbial communities from the LTER site Helgoland, North Sea, for post-phytoplankton bloom and carbon turnover... | ecosystem: Environmental > Aquatic > Marine >... | reverse complement strand
TTGGTATAAATTCACAAAAGCTTTATTAGGTGCTTATATGTTAGGTTTACACATGAATAATAGAATGATAAAAACTCTGCTTATAGCGGTTAGCTTATTAACCGTTGCTTCTTGCTCAAGTTTTTCTGATAAACATGTTCAGTGGCAGTCAGCTAAGCCTGAAACATTCCCGACTATTTATGGGGTTGGATACGCACCTATAAGTTTGCAAGTATCTGAAAATGAAACTCAGCGAATGTTAATGGCAATTAAAGCGTCAAAAATTGCCGCTTATGTTGAGTTAGCTGAGCAAGTGTATGGTCAAAAAGTGAGTAGTAATACCACAATGGCAGATATGCTTATAAATAATAACCAATTAACGGCATCAGTACAGGGGTTAATACGGGGGGCTAAAGTGGTAAAAAGTTACCCTATTGGCGACACTTATACCACTGAACTGCAATTAGACTTTAAAGATGTGTATGAAATATATCAGACTAGTTTGAATCGTAAAGAAATTAAAGATGTACAATATTTCTAATTTTTATCAATTGGGTTATGCCTTTAACCCAATACTGCTTAAGCCACCACTTTTTTTACCTTTACTATCATAAGTTACTGACGTTTTATTATAATTTTCTAGTAAGCTTGTTTTCATGCGTTCAACCGCTAATTGTGATTGCGCAATAATTTGGCCATTTACTTGGTTTTTTTGTTGGCAAAGTTCTAATAGCTTTTCAATTTTTGTCAGTTCTTCAGTAAGTAATCCGGCTGCTTTGTCTTTAGCGAAAGCTTGGTTTAGCATTATTTTTTGGTCTAAGCTTTGAATAGAAAGTAATAGTAGGTTTTTCTTTTCACTAATTTTCAATAAGGCATCAGGTTGATGATGTTGTAAAACCAGTTTTTCGTCGGTAATTATTTGTTCAAGTTCTTGAAGCTGAGTAAATTGTTGAAAAATTAACTCTTTTGATTCAGTTGAAGCAGACATAAAAGCGCCTTTTAGTAATGATACAGCTTGGCTTTAAAGTGAAATAATTATCACCTACTACTTCATTTATATCAATTCAAATTAATTCAAATCAAACGAAACTTGTCTAAATTAAACTAGACATATTAAGCTGAGTTAAATTAAATCAAATTAAACTAGATCAAATTCAAAGTTAGCAATACTAGCGGCAAGTTTTTGCGGATCAATTTTATAATCACCAGCAGCGATCGCTTTTTTCAATTCTGCTATTTTGGTTTGATCTACAACGGGCGCATCATTCGCTTTTTTTTGTAGTTCGCTCAATTGTTTGGCCTGCGGTGTTAGTGAAACAGAGTCACTACTAACCTGTTTTGCTTGTATACTCATATTTTGAGATTGAGTCGATTGCTGTTTCACCTCAGTATTCTTTTTTTGGTGAACCTGAGCTTGGTTGTTCAAGTTGTTGATATTTATAGTCATAATATTACCCTGCGGCAAAAATTTATCTTGGAATCACTCGTTAACCTTTTTATCGGCAAATAATCAGATAACTTAAGTAAAAAAGTACGAAAAAGTATAAATAAAATTATAAGTGAATAATCACTTGATTGATAGCGGTAACTTGTGGCCTTATTATTTTACCCGAATGGGTATTTCTTACTTTTATTTGATTGTTTAAATTACCTGAGCTTAAAGCAATACCTTGAGTTTTAATGGTGAAAGTAGCCGATTTAGCGGTAATAGTAACAGTATCACCTTTGCAAACTAAGCAAACATTTCTGGTATTAATAGGGCGACCTTTACCTATTCTTTTTTCAGCTTTTCCCCCAAGCAAGGCTGCTATGTCGGTGAATTTTTTTCCTCTAATTTTATTGCTAGGTAGATACTGAACGCTGATGTTGTCATTAGTTAACGTGACCCCTTTATCAATGGTAGTTGTTGCAATAATTACCGCGAATGTTTGTTCAATTCTAGCTGGTATATAAATTTGCCATGGTGTTGGGTCTGAACAAGATATTTTAACATTTACATTTTTGCTCGTGGTATTTTCAGGTATGTTTACGGTTAACTTTTTTAGACAAGGTTTTATTGTTACTCTAGGGTCAATGTTAGTAACACTGATTGATATTCTTCCGCCTTCAGGTGGCGTTATTTTTTCTTCAAGGGATTTCTTAGCTAAATTTTCAAGATAAGGTTTATCCCAAGTGGTACTATGGCTTGTAAAAGAAAACAATACGAGTAAACAGAGTGTTAGAGATAAAAATTTAATTTGGCGCATAGTGTTATAATTTATCGTTTATCATTAGGTAAATTCAAATACTTGACTATGCTTAACCTAAGTCAGCATAATCGTCATTATGTCAATTTTGTGGCACAAATTACTTATTTCTGATTTATTAAGTGCTTACAGTAGTAATTAGGCTATTTTTCACATTATTATCATTTAATTTGGCGATACTACAGACATAGTCAATAATTGTGCCTCTTTGTTTACTTAATTTAATAAGGCTAACATAAAGTACGTTATATTGATTACATAAAGAGGGGTTTATGGCAGGGATATTAGATTCGGTTAACCAACGAACACAAATGGTTGGCGAAAACAGACTTGAATTATTACTTTTTAAGTTAGTGGGTAGACAACATTTTGGCATTAATGTTTTTAAAGTCAGAGAGGTTTTACAATGCCCTCGTCTTACGTCATTACCCAAACAAGATAGCTTTATTAAAGGTATTGCCCATATTCGTGGACAAACTATTTCTATTATTGACCTAAGCAAAGCGATTGGTGGACCGCCAATAGTGCAAACAGAAAATTCTTTTATTATCATTGCTGAATATAACCGTAGTATACAAGGTTTTCTTGTGGCAAGTGTTGAGCGTATTGTGACATTAAGCTGGAAAGAAATGATGCCTCCACCGGAAGGGGCAGGTAAATCTAGTTATTTAACCGCGGTCACTGAAATAGAAGGCAATATGGTTTCTATTTTAGATGTTGAAAAAATACTCAATGAAATTGCACCTGTTTCTGTCGAATTAAGTGCTGATATAGTCGATGAAAGTGTGGGTGAAAAGTTAGGCGAGCGTATTGTGATGATAGCGGATGACTCTTCTGTTGCACGAAATCAAGTTAGACGAGCACTTGAGCCATTAGGCATAAAAATGGTTTTGGCAAAAAATGGTCAAGATGCGCTAGACCAACTACTTGCCATAGCGGAAACATGCGAACACAGTATTACTGAAAAAGTTGCGTTAATGGTTTCGGATATTGAAATGCCAGAAATGGACGGGTACACCTTAACTGCAGCCGTTAAAGGTAATCCACGCATGGAAAAAATGCCTATTATTTTACATACCTCGTTAAGTGGTGTTTTTAATAATGCAATGGTTGCTAAAGTAGGTGCTGATGATTTTATACCTAAATTCCAACCTGACGAATTAGCGATAGCCGTTAAAAAGTGGCTTGGTAATAGCAAATAAATAATTTTAAATAGACTAAACTAGGGAATAGTAATAGTGTCAAAAAAAGAACTGGACGAAAAAAGTTACCACCAATTAAGAGCATTCTTAGAACAACAATGTGGTATTGTGCTAGGTGAAAAAAAGCAGTATTTAGTTAAAAGCCGTTTGATTCCATTATTGAACAAATTTAATGCGGTATCACTTGACGCATTAGTGATTCGTACTTTGTTGCCCGCTGAGCGGCAATTACGTGCAGCGGTTATTGATGCCATGACCACTAATGAAACGCTTTGGTTTCGTGATGACTACCCATTTAAGTTACTTCAAAATAAATTATTGCCTGATTTTGTTAACAACAGAACGCCTTTAAAAATATGGTCAGCGGCAAGCGCTTCAGGGCAAGAACCTTATTCAATAGCGATGTCGGTATTAGAATATCAGCAACGTAATGCTGGATCTTTTGGGCAAGGAGCCCAAATAACAGGAACTGATATTTCTGCTACGATGTTAGATCATTGTAAATATGGTCATTACGATTCACTTGCTTTAGCGCGTGGTTTATCAGAAGAACGTAAACAGCATTTTTTTGAAAGCGGCGATAATGGTTTGTTAAAAGTGAAAGATCATGTGAAAAAAATGGTGAACTTTAAGCAACTTAACTTACTTAATAGTTATAGCTTAATGGGACGCTTTGATATTGTTTTTTGTCGTAATGTCCTTATTTATTTTTCCCCTGAAATTAAAGCGAAAATAATCAGTCAAATTCATGGCACTTTAAATAAAGGCGGTTATCTTTTTTTAGGTGCTTCAGAGTCGCTTACTGGTTTAAGTGACGGTTTTAATATGGTTAGATGTAACCCTGGTATTGTTTATCAAAAAAAATAAACACAAAGTTAAGTAGAAAAATTCAATGTAAAATTAAGAAAAACTTCATAATCTCATTTATCAATTAACTTATAAATCAAATGTAAACCTAAACAACTAGGTATTCTGTATTCCATACCTAGGTCGATTCAATATCAATTAACGTTACGAGCAACTAGCCCCCAAATTCAGTTGCTGTACACTTTTTACCTTCTAACTCTTTGCTTTCTAGCTTGTGACACCAAAACTAATTAACTTTGTTGTCAATATATTTTCTTTTTTTTGGCATAAATATTGAATAACTTAACGTCAAGAGTAATCAACGGTAAGTTAATATGGTTATCGGATTTGATAAAGGTTTCGAACTTCACGCGCAAGGTATGCAATTACGCTCTCAACGAGCGGAAGTTATTGCGGGAAACATTGCGAACGCAGATACCCCTAATTATAAAGCGAAAGGCATGGACTTTAATAAAGCGATGCAACAAGCCAGTCTCCAACAGCAAACGGGTATGAGTCGTACTAATTCAAAGCATTTTGACGTACGTACCGAATTAAACAACAGCGTTGATTATCGTACTACAGATCAACCAGATACAGGCGATGGTAATACCGTTGATGTACAAGTGGAACGAAACTTGTATTTAGAAAACTCATTAGAGTATCAAGCCGGTTTACAATTTCTTACTGGAAAGATAAAAGCACTGCAAAAAGTAATTAGTGGAGGAGTGTAGTTATGAGTTTATTAAATGTCTTTGATATAACAGCTAGCGGTATGAGCGCACAATCAATGCGTTTGAACACCACAGCAAGTAATATTGCTAATGCTGATAGTGTCAGCAGTAGTGTTGGTGAAACATACCGCGCTAGACATCCTGTTTTTGCCGCTGCTATGCAAAAAGCTGCCGCAGGTCAAAATAACGATAGTAGTGTTGGTGTGCAAGTACTTGGTGTAGTTGAAAGCGACAAACCGCTTAATATCGAATATATGCCTGAGCATCCAATGGCAGACAAAGACGGTTTTATTTATAAACCTAATGTTAATGTGATAGAAGAAATGACCAATATGATTTCTGCTTCTCGTTCATATCAAACCAATGTTCAGCTTGCTGAATCAGCTAAAAACATGCTGACTAAAACCCTAGCGCTTGGGCAAAGATAAGCGGTTAATATAGGAGTATATTATGACTACAGTTACAAGTGGTAGTGCATTAGATGGCATTCGTTGGCAAACGGAAACAACCCCTGTTGCCGACGATAACGATGGCATGCTTACCCAGGAAGACTTTTTTGCCTTGTTAACTCAAGAGTTAGCAAACCAAGATCCTACTGAGCCCGTAGATAACAATGAAATGATTTCGCAAATGACAGCCTTTTCAACGACTGATGGTGTGTCACAACTTAACGATTCATTTACTGATTTTGCCAGCTCAATGACATCAAGCCAAGCATTGCAAGCGTCTTCGTTAGTGGGACGTAGTGTATTAGTTGAAGATAATGTTTTTGGTATGAATGAAGGTGAAGAGGTTAAAGGTAAAATAGTCACTGATACTGAGGCCAGTAACGTTAATATTTATGTTGAAAACATTGCTGGAGAAATTATTCAAACTGTTGCTGTAGGAAATGTTGGTTCAGATGGTGCCACGTTCACTTGGGACGGTCAAACGTCTAAGGGTGAAGAGGCAGCTGCAGGTGCATATCGATTTAGAATTGCCGGTTTAGTTGATGGTCAAGCATCAGAATTACAAGCAATGACTTATAGAAAAGTAGACAGCGTCACACTGGCTAGCGCTAGTGGCAGTATTTTATTAAACCTTAATGGCGGCAGCTCAATGGACTTGGCAGATGTAGTTGAAGTAACTGAAGGTTAATCGGCCGAGTAATTATTTAAAATGTTGAATTAACGTTTATTCGACAAAAGAATTTCAAGAGGATAAATTATGTCATTTAATGTAGCACTAAGTGGATTAAACGCCGCACAAAAAGATTTAGATGTAACATCAAACAACATTGCTAACGTGAATACCGTTGGTTTTAAAGAATCGCGTGCTGAATTTGCTGATGTTTATGCATCGTCACTTTTAGCGTCAGGTAAAACTAAAGTAGGTGATGGTGTACTGACCTCTGAAGTGGCACAGCAATTTTCACAAGGTAGTATTCAGTTTACTAATAACTCACTTGATTTAGCGATAACAGGTAACGGCTTTTTTGCCACAGTACCTGAGTTAGGCTCTTTAGAAACCTCATATACTCGTGCCGGTCAGTTTAAACTAAACGACGATAACTTTGTTGTTAACTCTGAAGGTGGGCATTTATTAGGTTTTCCAATTAATGTTGACGGCACCTCTGCATCGGTAAGTTTGAGCACTGCATCACCTATTCTTATACCTACGTCATCAGGTGCGCCAACGCAATCAAGTGAAGTTGATATTCGAATGAACTTGCCTGCCGGTGAAACGTCACCAAGTGCAACATTTGACCCAGAAGACCCCTTAACATTTAATAATTCTACTTCAGTGACTATTTATGATTCACTCGGTGATAGCCATGTAATGACTTATTACTTTGTTAAAGCTGCCGCAAACGAGTGGAATATGTTTACCGCAATAGATGAGCAAATGATTGATGTCGATGGAGGACCTGTGACAGGAGCAGGCGTTACCGGTGCTACTTTGAAATTTGATACCAGTGGGGATTTTATATCGCAAGATCCAGCCTTGATACAAACAGTGCCATTAGGTTCAACCATTCTAAGTAACGGCGCAGATTCTACACAACAAATTGTCGTTGATTTTAATTTAGACGCTACTGGTCCTAACCCAAATGAACCCACACAATTTGCCTCAAATTTTGAAGTAACGGCCTTGAGTCAAGATGGTTTAGCCGTAGGCCGTTTAACGGGTATTGATATTGGCAATGATGGTTTGGTTAGAGCAACCTACAGCAATGGTACGTCAGAGCCATTAGCTCGAATTACTATGGTCAACTTTGCTAATGAGCAAGGGTTACAACAAATTGGGGGTACAAGCTGGAAAGAAAGTATCACTTCAGGTGAACCGCTGGCTGGTGAAGCGGGTTCAGGTACGTTTGGTAGTATTAACTCTTCAGCACTAGAGCAAGCTAACGTAAATTTAACCACTGAATTAGTTGATTTGATTTCAGCTCAACGAAACTTCCAAGCAAACTCACGTGCGTTAGAAGTAGATAATCAATTGAACCAAACTATCTTACAAATTAGATAATTAGGTTTATTATTTGGTTAGCACTTTATATTGAAACCAAAACCTGTAAGCACAGCGCATTAATAACAAAAGCGGCTAATTTTGAATGGTATTTATTACCAGCAGACAAAATTAGCCGCTTTTTTGTTTCAATTTATCATTTTTCATTTCCACTTCTGTTCTTCACTCGTCACAACTAAAGTCTAGCAACTGCTCATTTGGCACTCTCTTTGCATTTATATACCTAATAGAATTAATAATAGTGGAATTCATTATGGATAAGTTGCTTTATATTGCCATGAGTGGCGCTAAACAAAACATGCAAGCGCTATCAATTAACGCCAATAACTTAGCAAATGCTAAAACTACTGGCTTTAAAGCTGATTTAGCACAAGCCAGAAGCATGCAAGCGTTTGGTGAAGGACAAGCAACCCGTGTGTTTTCTATGACTGAACGTGCGAGCCAAAATTTTGACTCGGGTGCATTGCTTAGTACTGGGCGTGATCTTGATATTGCTATTCAAGGTGAAGGTTGGCTTTCTGTGCAAGACGCGTCAGGTGAAGTTGCTTACACACGAAACGGTCAACTACGTTTAACTTCTGATGGCGCACTAGAAACCAATAACGGTGAGTTAGTTATGGGTGATAATGGCCCAATCTATTTACCGCTACCAGTAAGTAACATTCAAATAAGTAATGATGGTGTCATTATGGTTCAACCTGAAGGGGCACCTGCTAACGGACTAGAAGAAGTAGCGCGCCTTAATTTGGTTAACCCAGATGTTAGACAAATAGAAAAAGGTAATGACGGTTTATTTCGCCGTAAAGACGGACAATTAGCACAAGCTGACGTTACGGTTAAGGTGCAAGGTGGCACACTAGAATCAAGTAATACCAGCCCATTAAGTGATATGACCGACATGATCGCTTTACAAAGACAGTTTGAAATGCAGTTAAAACTGATGAAAACAGCAGAAGAAATAGACACCAGCAGCGCATCATTATTGCGTGCCTTCTAAAGAAATTAATTGAGGTGATGTATGAATCCAGCATTGTGGATCAGTAAAACAGGCTTAGATGCGCAAACAAAAGATATTGCGGTAATTTCTAACAACTTAGCTAACGCTAGCACAATAGGTTTTAAAAAAAGCCGTGCTGTTTTTGAAGACTTACTTTATCAAAATGTTAACCAACCGGGTGGTCGTACGGCTGATGACAGCGAAGCACCTTCAGGCTTAATGTTAGGTGCTGGTACTAAAGTTGTGGCAACACAAAAAATACATACCCAAGGGGATATGTTAACAACAGATAACGCCTTAGATTTAATGATTCAAGGGGAAGGTTTTTTCGAAATACTTATGCCAGACGGTACATCTGCTTATAGTCGAAATGGTCAATTTACCATGGATGATGAAGGTAATATGGTTACTCCTGGGGCAGGCTATTTAGTGCAACCGCAGGTGACTATTCCTGAGGACGCAATAAGTATTGTTGTTTCGCAAGACGGTGAAGTCTCTGTCACTTTGCAAGGACAAGCTGAGCCAGCCGTTGTAGGACAAATCAATACGGTTAACTTTGTTAACCCAACAGGTCTTCAACCGGTTGGACAAAATTTATATACCGAAACAGCTGTCAGTGGGGCGCCACAAGAGGGAGTTCCTGGCTTAGAAGGTTATGGCATGATTGTACAAGGGGCGTTAGAAACCTCAAATGTAAATACAACAGAAGAATTAGTCAATTTAATTGAATCACAAAGAGTCTACGAAATGAATTCTAAAGTGATTTCAGCCGTAGATGAAATGCTTAGCTATATTAATCAGCAACTCTAGTTTAATCGGTTTTGAATACGTTTGAACTAGTTTGGAGTTAACGATGAACAATAAATTATTTTGTATTTTAGTAGTGATGCTTGTTAGCCAAATAAGTGCTTGCAGTAACACGGTAGAGCTAAGCAAGGTTTTGCCTAACGATCCCGATTTTGCGCCTATTTTGCCAGAGCCGGAAGAAGAAGCGATTGTCCCAACCGGATCGTTATTTAAAGAAAACTATGTCAATAATATTTACTCTGACTCCAAGGCCCACCGTACAGGCGATATTATTTCGGTTATTTTAAGTGAAAGTACACAAGCAAAGAAAAACTCTAAAACAGAGTTGTCAAAAGAAAATAGCGCATCGCTTGATCCTATGATTGGGCTAGGAGGAGCACCGCTAAGTATTAACGGTAATTCACTTCAATTTGGTTTGAATCAAACGTCTGAATTTAGCGGAGATTCAAAAGCCGATCAGGGTAATAGTTTAAGTGGTGATATTTCGGTTCATGTGTTGAGAGTTTTACCTAATGGTAATTTAATGATTCGCGGTGAAAAATGGATAACGCTAAATAATGGTGATGAGTATATTCGTTTAACAGGTGTTATTCGTGCTAAAGACATTAATTCGAATAATACGATTTTATCGACAAAAATTGCTAATGCGCGTATTCAATATGCCGGCACAGGCAGTTTTGCTGATGTAAATGAGCAAGGCTGGTTAACGAAGTTTTTCAATAGTAGTTGGTGGCCCCTTTAGGGCTAGTTGAAGGTAATAATATGAAAATATTAATTAAAATTGTACTTATGCTTATCAGCTTATCCTTAGCTTTTACTAGCCATGCACAACGCATTAAAGATGCGGCAGATGTTGCCGGTGTTCGTACTAACCAATTAATAGGTTACGGTTTAGTTGTAGGTTTACCTGGCACAGGTGAACAAAGCCCATTTACAGAACAGAGTTTTAAAACTATGTTAAGTAATTTTGGCATTACTATGCCAGAAAGCCTTAAGCCTAAAATAAAAAATGTGGCTGCAGTTGCCGTACACGCTGAGCTAGGTGCGTTTAAAAAAGTAGGACAAAGAATTGATATTACTGTGTCTAGTATGGGTAGTGCACAAAGCTTACGCGGCGGTACTTTACTACAAACAATGTTAGTTGGCCTTGATGGCAATACTTATGCCGTAGGTCAGGGTAGTTTAGTGGTCAGTGGTTTAGGCGCAAATGGTCTTGATGGTTCAAAAATTTTGGTTAACACACCCACAGTAGGTCGTATATCTAACGGCGCAACGGTTGAGCGTGAGGTTAAATCACCCTTTGGTTTAGGGGATTATATTACCTTTAACCTACATAAAATTGATTTTACTACAGCCAAAAATCTTGCCGATACCATTAACGAATTAATTCCCGGAGTCGCTAGAGCGATAGATGCGGCGTCAGTACAAGTAACCGCCCCTCGAGATATTAATGATCGTGTTAGCTTTCTTTCTGTTTTAGAAAACCTTGAATTTGAACCCGCTACAGGCTCGGCAAAAATAATAGTTAATTCACGCACGGGTACAATCGTTATTGGCTCAGAGGTTCGATTATTAGCCGCAGCTATTACCCATGGCGGTATTACCGTAACAATAAATGAAGTACAAGAAGTATCGCAACCCAATGCTTTTGCTGAAGGTGAAACAGCGGCTACCAATAAGTCATCGGTTAATGTAACTCAAGAAGATGCACGTATGTTTATGTTTGAACCCGGCGTTACGTTAGAAACATTAGTCAGAGCAATTAATGAAGTTGGCGCAGGACCTGGTGATGTTATGGCTATTTTAGAAGCACTAGATCAAGCAGGTGCCATTCGTGGCGAACTGATTATAATTTAATACTTTTTACACATCGACGTTCAAATTGTGATTTAAACACAGCGTGTCGGTAGCCTAAATTTAAATAGAGTACATCATGGCTGATAGCGTAATTAACACCACTAACTTTGATCAAGCACGTAACTCGTTAGAGTTAAATGGCTTGAATGCTATTCGTGAGCAAGCCCGAGGGTCTGATAGCGAAGGTAAAAAAGAGGCGTTACAAGAAGCAGCTCAGCAGTTTGAAGCAATTTTTATGCGAATGTTGCTACAAAGTATGCGTAAAGCACAAGATGTATTAGAGTCAGACAGCCCATTTAATTCAGAATCAACTAAGTTTTACCGTGATATGCATGATCAGCAAATGGCTGTTGAATTATCGTCAAACGGCACACTAGGTTTATCTGATCTGATTGTTAGACAATTAGGCGGTGATGATAATTTTACGCCAAGAAGCGTATTACGCTCTGATGGTAACCTTGACGACATTAAAAAATCACTTAAACAGTCAACGTTACAAAATGAAATTGAAAACGCAAAAGGGTCGAATCCCTTTAGCCTTTTACCCAACACCACGTCATCGCTACAAAATAGCGACAGCATTAATAATACAATTAATAGCACAATTAATAATATAAACGCCACCAAAGTATCCTTAGAAATAAGCAATGCTGATCAAACTGAAACAAGTGTCAATTTTTCATCACCCAGCTTTAGCGAGCCTAAAGATTTTATTAGCGCACTTATCGATCCGGCTAAATCAGTAGAAAAAGAAATTGGTGTACCATTTCAAGTCATTATTGCTCAAGCCGCATTAGAAACAGGTTGGGGACAAAAGATAATTAAACATGAAAATGGCAGTAGCTCAAATAACTTATTTAACATCAAAGCCGACTCTCGTTGGGATGGCGATAAAGTCACTAAAGACACATTAGAATTTGAACAAGGCGCAATGGTTAAAAAATCAGAGCCTTTTAGAATGTATGAATCGTTAAGTGATAGTGTGAATGATTACATAAAATTCCTTTCTACTAGCGAACGCTACCAAGAAGCATTGCAAGGTTCAGGCAACGTGGAACACTTCCTGCAAGGTTTACAGAAAGCAGGTTACGCAACAGATCCTCAATACGCTGATAAAATTTTAGGCACATTGAAAACTGTAACGAACCTTTTAGCTAAGTAAACTAATTCAGCAACTAGTTCAACTCAGTAATTCAGTTAAAAATAAATTTTAGTCAATCACTTGAATGAGTTTTATAAGTGAATTTTATAATTGAATTCTATATGTTAACTATCTGAAATAATTAACTTAATACATTAAGAAAAGATTACGCCATAAGGCCAGCATAATAAATTTAAATTGCTGAAATCTTTTATCAAATATTATTTATAGCAAGTATGTAACGAAATAACGGCGAACTTATTAATCGCGTACTTTGTTATAGGAGACAATATTATGACAATTAACTTGTATCAAACCGGTGTCAGTGGCTTATTAGCTGCTCAGCAACAACTGGCAACAACTGGTCATAATATTGCCAACGTCAATACTGAAGGTTATACCCGTCAACGTGCAGAGCAAGAGGCCACAACAGGCTTAAGTAACGGTAGTAATTACTTAGGCAGTGGTACTTATATTCAAGATATTACTCGCCTTTACGACCAGTTCTCTTATAAAGAACAAATAATGAATCAAAGCAATTTAAGTAATGCTGATTCACTCAACACTCGTTTAACCCAACTTGATCAAATTATGTCTACGTCAGGTGATGCGGTTAAGAGTTCATTAACTGAATTTTACAAATCGTTAAATAGTGTTGCCGATAACCCAACTGATTCAGGGTTACGAAGCATTGTATTGAATCAAGCTAGCACGTTAAGTAATAACTTTAACGAATTAACTGACGGCTTTGACACAATGACTAAAGCTGTTAATGGTGAAATATCGCAAGTAGCCAACAGAATATCTGAAATATCCTACGAGCTTGCCAGCATTAACGAAACCATAATGCACACACAAGATATAACACAAGTAGGCGAACCTAATGACTTACTTGATAGTCGTGATCAACTAATAAGTGAATTAAGTAAATATACCAGTGTAACCACCCTAACTGATAATAACGATGTAATGACAGTGATGATTGGCCAAGGCAAAACATTAGTTGCCGGTATAACGCCAATGACAGTGCAAGTTACTTCCGGTGACCCTGACCCATTACAAACAGAATTAAAATTGGTTGGTGGTTATGGGAGCGTGGGAATCATTGGATCGAATTTAGGCGGTTCATTAGGAGCAAGCTTTGAATTTAGAGACGAACACCTAGAGCAAACTCGGTCTGAAATTGATCGTTTAGCTATGGCTATTTCGTCAACATTAAATGATAGCCAAGCCAGTGGTTTAGACCTAAATGGTTTACAAGGCGCCAACATTTTTACTGACATTAATACAACCCAATTACAGCAAGGCCGAGTATTAGCGCATGCAAAAAATACGGGTAGCACGCAAGCGCAAGTAACTATTAATGATGTGTCTTTACTACCAACCGATGAATTAGAAATACGTTTTGACGGTACCGATTTTACGTTACACAACTTAACTAACGGTAGCAGTGAAAATTTAGGTGCCCCAGGTGCCGGTATACCTGCAGGAACACATACGACTTCTTCGCCAGATTATGGTTTTTCATTTGTTGAAACAGGCGTACCTGTTTCGGGAGATACTTTCAGTATTAAACCAAGCAATAACGGTGCTGCATTAATGCAAGCCACGTTAACTGATGGTAACGCTATTGCGGCAAGTACAGCAGTAGCTGTTACACCATCAAGCAATAATATTAGTGATGGAAAAGTAGTAATAACCAATGTAACAGATCCTGTTAATGCGAAAGCGGCAAATATAACGGTTGATGTTTATGAAAGCTCAACAGGGGTATTTACCTACAGTGTTTACAATACAGCCTCACCAATACCCATCATTGATTCTGGTACCTATAACTCAGGGGGTACTAAGTCGATTGATACACTTGCTGGGTTTCAAATTGAAATTAGTGGAGATTTAGTTGGGTCAGGTGTTTTTGCGCCTGAAAGTTTTACTATCGGTAATGCATTTGGCGTAGGTAATGGTAACCATGCTGTTGCCATGGCAAAAACACAAGAATTAGGTATTACTAACGGCGGCAAAGAAACGTTTAGTCAAAGTTTGGCTGTATCAACATCTGTTGTCGGTTCTAAAGCGAGTGGTGCCGAGTTAACAGCCGACACAGCACAAGCATTATTTACTCAAGCTTATAATCGAAACCAAGCGACATCAGGCGTAAACCTTGATGAAGAAGCAGCCAACTTATTAAAGTTTCAACAAGCATACCAAGCAGCTTCACAAGTTATTTCTACAGCGAATACTCTTTTTGACACTATTTTATCTGCGGTTAGATAAGGAATAAGCTATGCGTGTTTCAACGGCTCAATTTTATTTACAAAGTACTCAGCAAATGAGTCAACAAACGTCAGATGTTAATGACCAAATGGGTTATTTAACAAAAGGTAAGCAAGTGCTTACTGCAAAGGATGATGCTATTTCTTATGGCACGTTGGCAGGCTATAAAAACGACTTAGCCAATATTGAACAATACAAACGTAATATTACCCAAGCTGAAAGTCAAAATAATCTACAAGAAGTTGTTCTGTCAGGTGCTGAAGATATATTAAGTAGTATTAAAGATCTAATGTTACAAGCAAATAATGGCGCAATGTCGGATGAAGACTTAGAAGCAATAGCGATACAAACGAGAAGTGGTTTTGAGCAAATGCTAGAGCTTGCCAATAGCCAAAATGAAAACGGTGATTATATATTCTCGGGTTATAACATTGAACAAAAACCCTTTAGTCAACAAGTTGACGGTTCAGTTACCTACAGTGGCGATACAGGTGTTAACCAATTACAAATAGCAAAAAATATAGATATTGTGACTAACCAAACAGGTGATGCAACTTTTTTAAAAGTAGATAACCCTATTGGTGATTTTGCGGCTAGCTACACGACTAATACGTCAGGCGTTGCCTTAGCTACTGCCAATATTACCGACCGAAATACTTATAACACGGGTACTTTACCCCATGAATATACCTTTGATTTTGACGCCGTTACAAACGAACTCACGGTTACTGATAGCAGTAGTAATATTGTTTTTCCGGCAACGGCTTATAACGCAGGCGACACAATTATCTTTGACGGCATTGACGTTACCTTAAGCGGCAATCCTTTGCCGGGTGATAGCTTTACAATGACAGAGCAAGAAGACGTTAGCATTTTTGAAACAATCAATAATGCGATTACTTGGTTAGAACAAGGTGTTGATTCGAAAGAGCTAGAGCAACATCAAGTAGAATACAACAACATACTTAACCAATTAAATGAATCCATGATTCACATTACTGGTAGACGAGTAGACTCAGGTGTAAGGCTACAAGTACTTGAAAGCCAAGAAAGTAGACACCTTGACTCAGAGCTAAACCTTAATAGCAGTAAGTCAGCAATTGAAGATCTTGATTTTGCTAAGGCGATTTCTGATTTTGAGCAGTTACAACTGGCGTTAACGGCATCACAACAAATGTTTTCTAAAGTACAAGGGCTTACTTTATTCAACTACATATAAATGCACGATTAAAAATATTATTAATATTTTCTATTTGGCAAAGAATTTGCATTATTAAAGTTAGACCTTAAAAAGGTAAAAAAATTGTCACCTACAATTATTAACACGCAAATTACACCTCTGGAATAAATTTGTATTGTATCGCGGGTGACAGCAAAGAAGCTTGCTGTAAAAGCTTCTAATAAACAATATTAATACATTAGGAGTTTTTATTATGGCTTTATCTGTAGTCACAAATACATCATCATTGAATGCTCAACGTAACTTGACTAAATCAGGTGAAGGCTTAGCCACTTCAATGCAACGCTTGTCATCGGGTATGCGTATTAACAGCGCAAAAGATGATGCGGCAGGTTTACAAATATCAAACCGTTTAACGTCTCAAATTAATGGGTTAGGTGTAGCGCAACGAAATGCTAACGATGGTATTTCAATGGCGCAAACGGCTGAAGGGGCAATGCAAGAGTCCACCAATATTCTACAACGTATGCGTGATCTTGCTTTACAATCAGCTAACGGTTCAAACTCTGTCACTGACCGCGAAGCACTGCAAAAAGAAGTTTCTCAATTACAAACTGAATTAACGCGTATTGCTAATACAACATCCTTTGGTGACCAGAAATTAATAGATGGTTCTTTTGGTACTAAATCATTCCAAGTGGGTGCTAACGCTAATGAAACCATTGAATTAGGATTAGGGAGTACTAAAGCGTCCGAAATAGGTACAAAACGATTTGATTTGAGTGGTGCTACAGCAGGCTTGGGTGAAGCCAGTGCGGCAGCTACAGCAGTTGACGCTGCTACAAATGGTAACGGCGTTGCTACTTCTAGTTTAGATATTACGGGTAAAAGTGGTACAGCAATTAACGTTTTAACAACGGCTGGTGCTTCAGCATCAAGTGTAGCTGATTCAATTAATGCTGTTACATCAAAAACAGGCGTAACCGCTGACGCAAAAAGTCAAGTTCAACTGACTGGTTTAACGGCAGGTGGTGCATTATCGTTTAAATTAAATGGCTCTGTTATTGCTGCTAACCCGGACTCTCCTTCTGATTATGCATCAATTTCATCTGCAATAAATGAAAAGTCAGGTTCAACAGGGGTAAGTGCTACCCTAACTGAAACTGGAACACTGGTATTAACTGATGAGTCAGGTGCTGATATTAAAATTGATGAGTTTACGGCAAGTGGCGATATTGTTGCTACTGGCCTTAATTATGATTCTTCAGCAACAGGCTCCACGCCAATAACATTGGCTGGAGCAGGCACTACCAATTCTACCGTGATAGCGGGTACTATTCGCTTAGATTCAACAGAATCATTTGCTGTAATATCTAATGATGACACATTAGGTGCAGATACCTCAGTACATGTTTCTGAAAGTATCAATGTTGATGGTGTGGATTTAAGGACTCAGGCTGGCGCGCAAAGCTCAATAGATGTTATTGATAGTGCTATATCACAAATTGACGCTCAACGAGCAACATTAGGTGCAATTCAAAACCGTTTTAGCCATACTATTAGTAACTTAGCGAATATACAAGAGAATGTGTCAGCATCACGAAGCCGTATTCAAGATACCGACTTTGCTGTTGAAACAGCTACCATGACTAAAAACCAAATATTACAACAAGCAGGTACGTCAATTTTAGCGCAAGCGAATCAAATACCGCAAGCCGCAATAAGTTTACTTGGAGG
>Ga0055584_100002721_pt1 | contig 17513 bp, 17 predicted proteins | sample OSDHelmetaG_FD_58716 | JGI IMG/M metagenome (GOLD analysis project Ga0055584, IMG submission 58716) | Pelagic marine sediment microbial communities from the LTER site Helgoland, North Sea, for post-phytoplankton bloom and carbon turnover... | ecosystem: Environmental > Aquatic > Marine >... | reverse complement strand
GACTTCCCCGACGACAACATCTCAACCAGACTCCGCGAGCAGTTCGTCTGACAATCACTCAGACGCAACCTCGACCATCATCCGCGCTCGCAATGGTTGGCAAGCCGTCAACTTTCCCGAACTTTGGCGATATCGTGAGTTGCTGTACTTTCTGGTTTGGCGCGATGTCAAAATTCGTTACAAACAAACAATTCTGGGCGCTGCCTGGGCCATTATCCAACCGGTCATGACGATGATCGTCTTTACCATTTTCTTTGGTAAGTTTGGCGGGATGGCAGAAGGCTCCGAGATCCCCTACCCCATCGTGGTCTTCTCGGCATTACTTCCCTGGACGTTCTTTGCCAACTCGGTTTCACAAGGTGGGAATAGTCTGGTCAACAGCTCCCACCTGATTACCAAAGTCTACTTTCCTCGTTTGCTGATTCCGATGTCGACATTGGGAGCCCCCCTGCTCGACTTCACGATCTCGTTCGGAGTGCTCATTGCAATGATCGGTTGGTATATGGCGTCGGGCGTCGGCAGTATCGTCATCTCGCCTCAATTGGCTCTGTTGCCGGTCTTTCTGCTCATCACCATTTTGACTGCTTTTGGTGTCAGCACGCTCTTATCCGCACTCACAATTGCCTATCGAGACTTTCGGTATGTACTCACGTTTCTTGTACAACTTTGGATGTTCGCTTCACCGGTCGCCTATGTATTGGGGGGAGAGAATGGAGTCCCCGAGCGATGGTGGCGATTGATGGCCCTCAATCCCATGACCGGCGCGATTGTCGGCTTTCGTCGGAGCATTACCGGCGAGCCGTTGTTGTGGGATGTGATTGCCATTTCGGGAGTTTCCAGCGTTCTGTTTCTGATCGTCGGCGTGATGTATTTTCGCCGAGTCGAACAACGCTTCGCAGACATCATTTGAGGATTGTTCCCTGTGACACAATCGGCGATTACCGTAGAACATCTCAGCAAACGATTTTTAATCGGTGCTGCCGAAGAACGCGCGACCACATTCTACGACGCGATCTCGTCCACGATGATGGCCCCTTTGAAACGCTTTCGTCGCCTTTCACAAAAAGCCCCGACTTCCGAGGAGTTCTGGGCATTAAAAGACATCAATTTTGAAGTTCCTGAAGGAGAAGTGGTCGGCATTATCGGTCACAACGGTGCCGGTAAAAGCACCCTCCTAAAAATTCTCTCCCGCATTACCGAGCCGACAGAAGGCCAAATCAAAATACGAGGTCGTGTGGCCAGCTTATTGGAAGTGGGAACCGGTTTTCACCCCGAATTGACCGGTCGCGAAAACATTTATCTCAACGGCTCTATTCTCGGAATGTCCCGCACAGAAATCGACGCGAACTTCGACGCCATCGTTGATTTTTCAGGCATCGAACAATTTCTCGACACGCCGTTCAAACGATACTCCAGCGGCATGGGTGTTCGTCTGGCATTCGCAGTGGCCGCCCATCTCGACCCAGAAATTTTGATCATCGACGAAGTTCTCGCGGTCGGTGACGCGCATTTCCAACGGAAATGTCTGGGCAAAATGAGTGAAGTGGCGGGCAGCGGTCGCACGGTCTTGTTTGTCAGTCATAACATGGCGGCGGTCGAAAATCTTTGCAATCGCGCGATACTCCTGCAACACGGCCAATTGACCAAAGAAGGGCCAACGACCGAGACCATCCAGGCCTATATGAGTTGTATCGATAGCGACTGGGACCAGGCAGACGCCGAACTTCCTAAACAGGGTGGCGTGAAAGCCAGTGTGAAAATCACCAACGAAGAAGGGGGAGCCATCATCGCGGCAGGTTGCCCTACAAAATGGATCATCAACCTCGAAGTGGATCGCCCTTTAGCCGATGCAGAAGTCGGGTTTCGAGTGATGGATCATAACGGCAATTCGATCACCACAATCTACACCATGTATCAATCAACCGAACATTGGCGAATCGAAAACAAAGCAACCATACAAGTTGATTGGCCCGACTTCAATCTCTCAGCCGGACGATACTACGTCACGTTCACTGTCGTTGATGGTCAGGAAGTGATTTCCAGTTGGGAAAAATCGGTTGTCCTCGATGTCAGTGAGAGTGACTATTTCGGAACCGGTCGAACGATGCCAGCCGCATTTGGAGCCACTCTCTCCAAAGTGAATTGGAAATTAGTTTCCCAGGAATAAAGCCGACAAGATTTGATGTCAGCAAACCTCTGTGCCATTGTCGTTCCCGTCTATCGCGATGTTCTGAGCCCATTGGAACAGATCGCTCTGGAACAGTGCGCGCGGATACTCACTTCGTACCCCATCGTGCTGTGTGGTCCTGAAGGACTCAACATTGAAGTCTATCGTAAGATCTTTGCGGACGCTCACTGGGAACCCTTCGCCGCGAATCATTTTTCTTCCATCGAAAACTATAGCCGACTGTTACTCGATCCCGCGTTTTATGAACGCTTTCGTCAGCATCAGTTTATTCTTCTCTACCAAACCGATGCGTTTATCTTTCGGGATGAATTAGAACAATGGTGTCAATCAGAATATGATTACGTGGGGGCTCCGTTCCTGATCAATGGTGCCAATGATATTGATGACCTGCACAATTGGGTGGGAGGCAACGGCGGTTTTTCACTCAGACGGATCGAAACTCATTTAAACATTCTCACTCGATGTCGTCGAAACCGAATAAAATCGACGACAGAGTTACGGGCCGAGTATCGTGCCTCGAATCAACGCTTGTCCGCTCGGAAATTAACGGGGTTTCTCGCGAGATCTCTCGGGTTCAATAACACGCTTGGCGATCTCATCGATCACTACCCTTGGAACGAAGATGCCTTCTGGACTTTGGAAGCCCCGAAAACGGGTCAGTTCCACGTCCCTTCACCCCAAGAATCGGCGAGTTTCTCACTCGAAACTCATCCACGATTCTGGATCAATCGACTTGATGGTCAACTCCCTATGGGCTGTCATGCCTGGTGGCGATATGGTTTAGAGTTCTGGACACCTCACTTTCAACAAGCAGGATTCGACATCAAAGGAAAGATTTCAAACACGTGACTCTTCCAACCTCACAACAGTGTTCCATCTGTGAATGCCCCGATGGTCAATTGCACCACGCCGAAGAAAGAATGTTCGGCTGGGGTGATCCTTTCGACTATTTTGAATGTAGTGAGTGCGGCTGTTTGCAACTCGTGAATCCTCCCGAGGACCTTGGCAAGTATTATCCTCCCGATGAATATTACTCGTACCGCGAGAAGCTAGAACCAATTCCTCCGATCTCACCTTTGCGTCGATTGGTGAGACGAAAACGAAATGAAGCTCAGCTTCGTCAATCGAAAGGTTTGATGGGAAAATTGGCGGAAAACAAACCTGCCCCCGGAATCGAATTGTATCGCCCCTGGTTCAGTGAATCTCCCAATCTCCATTTACGATCAAAGATTCTCGATGTGGGTTGTGGAAATGGCGTATTGCTCTCCTCTTTGGCCAATCTTGGCTTTGAGAAATTAACCGGAGTGGACCCGTTTCTCTCAGACGAAAGCGCTCCCGATCCCATCCAATTGTTCTCGATTTCACTGGAAGAATTCAAAGAAACTGATTTTGATTTCATCATGTTTCATCATTCGTTTGAACATCTCACCGATCCCCTCACGACTCTCAAAGCGACGGCAGAGAAACTTTCAGATGATGGCGTTTGCCTGATCAGAATCCCCATCGCGACTGCCGGCCCCTGGAAAAAGTATGGCACACACTGGGTCGAACTCGATGCCCCGCGTCACTTTCATTTACATACCGAGCGAAGCCTCACACACTTAGCGAATCGGTGCGGTTTGAAAATCGTCCGAACAGAATACGAAGAAACCCCTTTTCCTTATGCTGGCAGTGAGTTGTATTTGCGCGGCAAGCCGTTGTTTCGGGATGGGGCGAATTTAATCGATCAGGAATTTACCGCTGAAGAGTTCAATAAGTTTGAGAATCTTTCGCACGAAGATGTCGAATCTGAACAGGCGGGACGAGCCGCCTTTTATCTCAAGCGCGATTCCCAATAACATCAAAGAGAGAACTTCTCGTGAGGACTGCGAGTTCCCAACATCCCGAAACGATTGAGGCAACGTCGAGCAAGAAAGCGGCGTTCATTGCCACTGATCAGGTTCTGGATCATTTTGCGCAATACTTCCCGCTGATCTGTCCCGGAGGTCGTCCCGTCTGGAAAGAATGGGAGTTTGTCACCAATCCAACAGAAGGTCGGTTCGATGCCTTGGTCGTCTTCCAGAGTGTCCAACCGATCGATCGTGAATATCGTTTGGAAGTCCCACGAACCAAAACTCTCTTGGCCGTTTTAGAGCCTCCCGAAATCCTGACTCTTTCGGATGGTTTCACCAACCAATTCCATTCCGTACTGAGTCAATCAAATCACATCAAATGTCGTAACCCGATTGTTTCTCACTCCGGTCATCATTGGTTTATCGAACGGCCCTACGATCAAATTCTCGACTGTTCGGACATCGAAAAAACAAAGCTGATCTCGATGGTCATTTCCTCGAAACAAGATACCGAGGGGCATCGTAAACGCTGGAGGCTTGCACAATCCCTCAAAGAACACTTCGGGGATCGTATCGACTGGTTTGGTCGAGGTGTTCAGGAATTGAAGTATAAGCGTGAAGGCGTTCTCCCCTACCAGTATCACATCGTGCTGGAGAATTCCTCGGTCCCCCATTACTGGACCGAGAAGATTGCCGACGCGTATGTTGCCAACAGCTTCCCTTTTTACTGGGGTGACCCAAAAGTTGCGGAACACTTTCCGTCAGATTCCTTTGTCTCCATCGACATCGAACATCCTGACCAATGCATTGAAGTGATCGAATCCGCGATTGAACAAGACTTCGCCCGAACTCACCAAGACGCGATGCAGGAAGCGAGAAAACGCTTGATCGAACAGCATCACCCTCACGAAACGTATCGCAACATCTGGAACTCGACACCTGCCAGCAAACACTCACTCGTGACTATCCAACCGCACTCCGAGTTTCTATTCTCTCTTCGACAGAAGTTACGATTTTACCAGCACAAAATATTTGGCTAAATCGACATCCAAAAGCAAAGCCTCCAAGGATCACACGCTGTGAGCGATCTGCCCCGCATCACGATAATCACCCCTTCTTTTGATCGACCCGATCTTCTGGAAGAGACCATCCACTCGGTCCTCGATCAGAACTATCCCAACCTGGAATACATGATCGTTGATGGCAGCGGGTCCGAAGAATCAAAGCTGATCATACAGGGTTTTGATGAACGGTTACATTGGTGGTGTCAGCAAAGGATTCAGAATCCCGCTCACGCGATCAACAAAGGACTCGACAAAGCAACGGGGGATATCATCGCCTATCTGAACTGTGGCGATACCTATCTCCCCGATACCTTGCAAACCGTGGGGGAGCATTTTCGCGATCAACCAAAAACAGATTTTCTTTACGGCATGTGCCAACTCGTCGATCAACAGGGGAAGATTCTCAAAACACACCGCGGCAATCTCTTCAAGCTGGAGGAACTGCTCGATTTATGGAACGTCTGGTGGAAGGGGAGAAATTTCATTCAGCCAGAGTGTTTCTGGTCGCGTCGCATGTTTCTCAAAGTTCGCTCGTTCCGCGAAAATCTCGACCGTGCGTTTGCCTTTGAATACTGGACTCGTCTGTTCATTGCCGGTGCCCGCGTTAAGCGACTGGAAAAAGAATTAAGCCGTCACCGTCTGCCTGCCGGTCAATTCTCCACGTATTCAGACGCCGCAGCAGCAGAAGAAATCTCGATCATCGAGTCGGTTTTATGGGATCCCAAAACGCCGCTGGACCGTTCTCTCCGCCGTCGTTTACAAGCCGATTGGCTGTATGAAACGCGGATCGCTGATCTTGTCTCAGAATCTGTCGCTGCGGGAGATTCGGTCTGGCAATGCCGATTGAAAATCGCACCGCAACTTTTCCAGAACCCCAAAGCCCTGCTCTCCGAACGGCTTAAAGCCAGAATGCAACAATTTGAGGCGACAAAGAATCAGCCAGAAACTTGATTCCCAGACTCTGTCGCGCTAATCTGGAGTTAGAGGCACTCATAATTAGTGTCTCACTCACCCCAAGATTTGCCAGCCTCAGATGTTCCACCTCCGCCGTCAAAAACTCGTTCCGATTGCGCAACGCTTGCTCAAAGAGTGCTTGGTGGCAGCGACATTGATTGCGATGATGGTGGCCGACTTGCCACTCACTTCGACACTCCCGGATAGTGCCCCCTCCCCTGCGGTTCCCTCGTGTTGTGCAGCCAGACTCGCTTCTCAACGTGAGAGTGTTAGATCATGCGGTTGTTCGTCAGAAAAACGGACATCGGGAACTTGCTGCTGTCAGGGTAAATCATCTTGTGGCAAACGACAGAAAAGTGATGAACACCCCGCACTGCATTCGTGCAACTGTTCGGGAACAGAAAGCCAGTTATTACTGGCGGGACAACCGCGTCTTTCAGGCACGTCATCTCTCACATCACCCTCAACAAACGTCTTAGTTCAGGCTCTTCCATCGATTGAAATTCTTGGTTTAGGGATGCCTCAACCAGAAAGCCCTCCTCCGCAACTCCTGGTCAGCGTTTGATAGTGCTGATTTTTGAGCACCAAAGCATTGTTATGTGACATTGCATGGTCTCGAAACAATACTTTTCTTATCAGGAGTCACTTTCATGCAGAATAAAACCACCTCTGCGCGCCTGCGCGGTTTTACACTCATCGAACTTTTGGTTGTCATTGCCATCATTGCCGTTCTCGTCGCCTTATTGTTGCCAGCAGTGCAACAAGCGAGAGAAGCGGCTCGTCGGTCACAATGCAAAAACAATTTGAAGCAACTTGGTCTCGCGATCCACAATTATCACGACACTCATCGCGTTTTTCCTCCGGGTTACATCTCTCGAAACGTCAATACGAACGATCCGGCATCCAGTGATACCGGACCCGGATTTTCTTGGGGAACCATGATTTTGCCGTTTGCCGATCAAGCCCCTCTTTACAATCAACTCGACCTCAACCTGAACGCGACCACAGCCACAAACATCAACATCGCTCAAGCAACCTTGGCCGTCTTCACTTGCCCCAGTGATCCGGGTCCAGATCGATTTACCGTCAACGATGGATCGGATGATTACGAATTGCCAAAAGCAAATTACGTGGGAATCTACGGCTATGGAAGTGTTTCGATGAGACCGGGTGCCCCCGATCCGGCTGGCCTATTTTACAGAAACTCGCGAGTCAGGATGGCCGACATTATCGACGGAACGTCGAATGTGTTGATGGTGGGTGAATGTGCTTCAAACCACGATTTTGTCAACGGAATGCCTGATATCAGTGCGAACTCGACTTGGTATGCCGCCATTCCGGGAGCAATGCGTCCTGCAGGAATGATGAATCCCACCATGATGGAAGCTCACCCTTCCCTGATTTTGGGACACGTGGGACAAGCCGCGATGGGTGGAATGATGCAGATGCACCATACTCCAAACACGACCAATCACATCGTCAACTTTTCGAGTCGTCACACCGGCGGAGTGCAGTTTCTGCTCTCAGACGGTTCAGTCCATTTTCTGAGCGAAAACGTCGACTACAACACGTTTCGCTTTCTGGGACAACGAGCTGATGGAAACGTCGTCGGAGAATGGTGATCAGGAAAGGCAATCTTTTCAGAATTCCTGATGTTCATCGGGCCTAAAGACTAGGCGACCGGTGTGAGTCCGTTTAAGTTAGTTGTATTCACCACTCACAGATTTTAAAGATCACGAAAGGAAGAGCCATGCCTAAAGCAAGTGCTCGACACATTCTCGTCCCTACGGAAGAAGCGTGTCAGGAATTGAAGCAACAAATTGAAGGCGGAACCGATTTTGCGGACGTCGCAAAAGAGCATTCGAAATGTCCGTCAGGAGCCCAGGGCGGCGCACTGGGATCATTCGGTCCCGGACAAATGGTCCCCGAGTTTGACACAGCCGTTTTCACCGGTAACGTGGGCGAACTGCAAGGCCCCATTCAAACTCAATTCGGTTATCACCTGCTGGAAGTGACCAGTCGCGAAGACTAATGATCATTTGAGTTGAAAACCGCGCAAGCAAACAGACTCTCCGGGCGACCTCCCCGCAGAGTCTGTTTTTTTATTCCAATTATCTCAGCCGATTATTTTCCGGTGTAGAAAAAGTCGTCCGGGCCTTTGTGTGTGTAATAAGGATACACGGTCACAGCTCCCTGACTCGGGTTCTGTGGGTAGGTCATGTTTTGAGGAATCTTGTACATGTGCTGATACATGTGGTGTGGTGCCCATCCCCAGTATTCACTTCCATCATTGTGACACCATTTCTCGCCATCCCAATGTGGTTGTTGTCCCGGCTTGTAGCAATCAGGACAATACTGAGGATGACCGTTGCCGTGCTGATATGTTTGGCCTTGAACGTACTGCCTCATCATTTGAGCCGGTTTTTGATCAAACGGAAAGGGCAGGTCTTCACTGGGTGCGGCGGTTGTGGAGACTGGAGTCAGTTCACCGATCGATGCTGGAGATGGTGGAACGGGACTTTGCCCACGAATCAGGCTTGGCGAGGTGGCACAGCCTACGAAAAGGGGCATGATCAGACAGGCCAACAGCCCGGTGGTCAGTCGGGTATTCATAATAAACACTCCCTTGTTTGCGGGATCACGTAATTCACACGTAGCAATCGTCCGATTGCGGTGGTTCCAGAAATAGTTATCGGCGTAATCCGTGTCAGAATGGTGAAAATCCCCCCCTCACATACAATCGGTTCCCCAACAATAACCCTTCGACCTTGCAGAGACGCCCTAATCGATATAAATTAACACGCAGACGCGGCACGGAATCCGCGGGGCATTCGCCGTAAACAGTCGCCAGAACATAATTTGCGGCATCCAGGTATCAGGAGGATCATCTTTTGCAAGTTGCAATCACATCTCGTATTTTTCAGGATTTATCCCTTTCAGAGGCCTGTCGAACGGCTTCCGAACTCGAATACGACAAACTTGAGCTCTGTTTCTCCGAAGAAAAAGGCGATTGGTCCGCCGCACGCGTTGGGCAGGATCCCGAACTGTTCGCGTCCAAATACTATGAGATGACACGACTGACACCGGTCGCTTTTTATGTCCTGTACGATATTGATCGAGACGATTTCAAGGGCTTGTGCAAATTCGCGAAAAAGCTGAAAGTCACCCAGATCACGCTCCCCTCCTCTCCTGTCGGAGCCCCGTACAATACCGAAGTCGATCGATTGAAAGACTTCGTCGCGATTGCCACACAAGAAGGAGTACGCCTCTCCATCAAAACCGAGACGGGCATGCTCACTGAAGATCCTCATACCGCCGTCGAAATCTGCCAAGCCGTCAAACATCTGGGACTGACATTTGACCCCAGCTATTATCTGTGTAATTCGACCGGTAAAGAACTCGATTACGACATGCTGTTACCGCATATCTTTCATGTCCATCTACGAGATTCCAGTTACGACGACTTGCAGGTTCTCACAGGACTGGGACATATCGACTACAATCGACTGATCGCACAGCTGCAATCTGTCAACTTTAATCGAACGCTCAGCATCGATCTCTTGCCTGAGCGAACACCTAAAGAGACTCGCGAACTGGAACTTCGCAAACTGCGCCTGCTGACAGAATCACTGCTTTAACTGATCGTCTGCCGGCTCGCGCGTTAATTGCCAAGCCACAACAGCAAACGCCGCCCCCAAAACCGGTGCCGCCACGTAGAGCCATTGATGCTGAAACGTGCCGCTGACAATGGCCGGCCCTAAAGAACGCGCGGGGTTCATCGATGCTCCGCAAATCGGACCGGCAAACATTGCTTCAAACCCGACGGTCGCACCAATTGCGGCTCCCGCCATGATCCCCTTCTCTTTGGCACCGATGGCGACGCAAAGAATGACATACATCAGAATGAACGTCAGAAAAAACTCAAACACAAACGACTGCCACCATCCTCCGGCAGGTAAAGTGCTCCCCAAGGTCTCGTGATCCGGGAATACGCTTCTCAGTAAGGCGCTCGCCGCCAATGCACCGATCATTTGTGAGATCACGTAGGGAGCGACTTTCTTCCCCGGAAACCGCTTTGCAATCCAGAATCCACAGGTCACTGCGGGATTCAAATGAGCCCCCGAGATATCTCCAACCGCGTAGATCATCGCCATCACAACCAAACCAAAGGTGAGTGCGATCCCCGGATGAGTCACCGCGCCTCCACTGACATCATTCGAGATGATTGCCCCCGTACCGGCAAAAACCAAGGCAAATGTGCCAAGTACTTCTGCGAGATATTGTCTCGAACCCACATTCCCGCCCTTTATGAATGAACCAACAGATTAGAGGTGGTTTCATAACCTTAGGGGTGGCTGTGGATGACCTTTAGGTCACCCACAGAAAGTTATGATTTACTGGGGGCTTCGCTCCGCTCAGTCCACCAGTCACCCTGCAAGCGACGCTTTTGAAACCGCATCTAGCTTTAATCGACCGACTCGCCACTTTTTGATACTTGTGGAAACCGGGACGAAAAACAAGCGATCCCATTATTGATCGCAGAGACAGAATCATCCGCTGACACAAAATATCGTCAAAATCTCCAGATCCAAAGCCCAACGCGTATTGACTCCCGTTGATCCCGTGCCAGAATGATTATATACAATAGTCCTTGCAGATATATTCTGTGAAATCCCCTCCCTCAAGCCAGGAAGGCGTCGAGCTCATGAAATGGTACTTTGAAAACTGTCGCCTCTCACACGTGCTGTTACTCGGAATCATCGTCTGGGCGATCAGCGCATCTCTGCTTCTGAAAGAAGTTGCTCCCGTTGCCTACATCGGTTTGCATATGGCAACCACGGGTGTCTTTTTCGTGGCGTTTCTTGCGGTCGATAGAAAGTCGAAACGGAAAGCCGTTCCGGTCAAGAGTGTCAGCCAGGAACCAAAACAAGTCGCGTGACGACAGATGTTGATCTCTTATTAAGAGTAAGACGCTGTCTAGTCCTGTCGGACTTGAACTTGCAAAGCTCCCAACATCCGAGTGATCTTGGTTTCTTTGCTGTTAATGAAGAAGACATTCTCCAACACAATCGCTCGACGTTCTTGAGTGGGATGCAAAATCAACCGCCCTCCCCGCAAGAGAAAGTATTCGAACACGTCGGTGATTTCTTTCTCGATCCGCAAGTGAGGAGCCGAGTAGCGTTCGAGATCGCTCAACACACCATGGTGGTGCAATAGCTCGTTCGGTCGGACTTCCCAATAATCAAACTGCACACTGATTAACACCCCAATGTAGATGAGAGTCATCATTGTAAAGAAACAAAAATAGAAGGCCGAGTTGCAGAAAGGCTGCAAGGCTTTGAGAACATTGGTCACCGCGGGTAAGAAATCCGGGTTAAATTCGAACACCGCCCACGCAATCACTCCGACTGAAACGCAGAAGAAGAACAGCGTTAAAGAAGTCGTGCGTGGGAAGTCGAACGACAGTACCACCATATTCAATGCAAGGATGCCGAGAAATATCAGTGCCACATTGCTGGTTGCGGGAATGTTCTGATTCTTTTGAACGAGCAGGTAGATTCCTGCAATCAACGAAGCGATCCAGGTGGGATACAGATAGACAATCTTCGGATAGGAAACCAGAAAGATACTCTCAGGCACGCTCGACTTGGCAGGTTCAGACTTTTCAGCAGGTTGTGCATCACTCATCGAACGCCTCCTTCGCGATAGATATGAGAGAATTATCTTCCCGAGAATAACCGACAACTTGCGAAGTCGGTCATCCTCGAAGAAGGATAAGTCAAATCGATTACTGCTGTTGCAGTTGATTATACATCATGAAGCCCTGCATCCCGATCTGATACAAGCCCTGGAGCTGTGCAGCCGGGATATGAGCCTTGGCGTCGAGTCCACTTTCCGAGACCGACAACGAGTAACCGAGGTACGATGCTTCGATCCCATCAAGCGATAACGCTCCCGGAGGCAACAGTCCGAATTGCGATGCCTTTTCAACACCCTGAGCAATCAGTGAAGGCAGATCGAACAGGATGATCACATTCGCCTCGGGACTCAGCTTGGAGCGAGTGGACAGCAGAGCAGGATCGGCTTTCGGTGAAGCCGCAGACTTCATCAACGCAGACAACGCTTCTGTTCCGCCACCGGTCGTCGCCAAAATCAGATTATCCAGATAAACCATTCGGCTCACGGCACCTTCAGGACCATACATCATCTCCATAGCCATTTGCTGCATCTGCTGGGCTTGAGCTTGTTGTGGATTCAACTCTGCATCGGGATCGTCTCCCCCCGGCACACCCAACTCTTGCTTGATGGTGACTTTATCCACCGATTGACCATCAATTGTTTCTGCCGCTTCTTCATAAGTTGTGCTTTGCTTCAGCATCGGAGAATCAATATTCCCCATCAATTTGAACACCCCCTGGAAAGCCTCTCTGGCAGCCGAAGGGTCCTTCACATCGTACACAGCCGCCACTCGAAACAGACCACTTGTTAAATCGCCAAGTCCAAACGAACTGACATATCCCGTCATGTCGAGTGCATCAAGCTTTTTGACGATTTCGTCAACGTCTGCTTGGGGAGTTTTTTCAGGACCGAAGAACTTGGACATCAAATCGGCGCCCCACTTTGTCATCTCGGCGATATCGATACTGACTCCGGCGTACATCACTTCGCCGGTTGGCAACTTGGCAAAACTTTGCATTGCATCCGGCTTTGAACCAGACAGGAACTTTGATGTCGCGCTTCCTTCTTGTACCGCCAGATATTCGTCGAACTGAATTCCCTCTTTCGAGACAGACATGGAAATCAAACAACCATTCATATCGCCGACAGCATCCAACAGTGATTTTCCCAGTCCCGCGTAGAAGTCCATGATGGCTTGCATGTCGATACCCGCAGGGACTGCCCCTTTTTGGGCTTCCGCAACGGCGGCATCGAGAACGACATCAATGTTATCCCGAGCCGCTTCGATTTCTCCCTGATACTGGCTGGCGAGTTGTTTGATGTTGATGAACACGCCCACGTCGGCTTTCATGATCATCATCTGGGCTTTCATATCGGCAGACTTGGAGACATTTTCTCCGTCGCCATCGACACACGCTTTCACTGACTTCATCGCGTCGGCATCTTTGGAGTAGAGGAGCCAGTTTTCGTATTCCACATAGGTATAAGCGTCTCCGACAGCATCTTTGACGGCTGCCACATCGTCCGCCTCAACAGCAATCACCAAAACCGGTTTGGGTGAGCCTTTTTCGGCGATGGCGGCGAACCACCAGTCAGATCCTTTTTTGACTCCCAGTTTCGCCGGGTTATCGATAATCGTCCCCGACATTCCACCAATCGTCGCACTCGCCATTTCGGCTTGAGCAGGCTCAACGGCCTCGACCAGTTCTTTCAGTTTAACAACCGTTTTGTCGACATCGGCAACGCGAATCACCAGTGCAGAATTGGCTGGAAACGCCTCGACAGGAACTTTCGCTGCTTGTGCAGTCAGAGTGCTCGCCAACAAAGCGATGCCACAAAAAGTGAGCCTTAACATAATCAATGTCCTTTCTGCGTTAGTTCCGCAGGATCTCAGGAGTAAGTGAATTTTTTAGGGATTGTCATCTGACAATCCAACGACACTACCTGCCTGTTGGATCATCAGTTTCCGAAACTTTTAACATTTTCATTGTGGCTTGCGTCATTTCAAAGTGCAAACCGGGAATTCCCCGAAACGCAAGATTCATCAGAGTTTAGCGCAAGGAGTCATTCACCGTTTTGCGGAGCCCTTCCGAGAGAGAAAACTGAGGTTCATACCCCAGTCTCTCGCGGCTTTTCGAGAGATCGGCCCAGGAATGGCGAATATCGCCAGAGCGTTCTTCTTCAAAATTCGGACGGGCATCGACACCCAACAATTCCGAAATCTGATCGACCAAATCCAATAACGTCGTGGACTCCCCCGTCCCCACGTTAAACACTTCACCCGAAATATCGTCCGCAAATGCCGCTTTCAAATTCGCCTGCACCACATCCTCGACGTACACAAAATCGCGGGACTGTCGGCCATCACCATAAATCGTCGGTTGCTTCCCCTTCCGAAATGCATCGATGAATAACGGAATGACCGCCGAATACGGGCTCTTTGGATCTTGTCGCGGTCCGTAGACATTAAAATATCGCAAACAGACAGTCTCCAGAGAGAAGCACGCCGCAAAGGCTTCACAGTATTGCTCACTCGCCAGCTTGGCAGCCGTGTAAGGAGACAATGTCTGCGGGAGTTGATCCTCGGACTTGGGAAGCTCGGGACGTTCTCCATACACTCCGCAAGAACTCGCCAAGATAAACCGTTTGACTCCGGCACTCTGGCAAGCGTTCAACATCGAAACAGTCGTTGTGACACAATGATGATGACTCCGCAGAGGATCATCCAAGCTCAAAGGGACTGACGGAAGTGCTCCCAAATGAAAGACACACTCAACCTCTTTCACCGCGAGTGCTGCCACCTCGGGGTCGGCCACATCTCCTTCAATCAAGCGATAACGCCCTTCGACGCCACGAAGATTTTCCAGCGAACCGGTACTCAGGTTATCAACGACGGTTACGCGATGGTCGGCATGAATCAAACCGGCCACCAGATGAGAGCCGATAAAGCCGGCTCCGCCCGTCACCAGACATTCCGCCATCAATCCACCTCAGAGTGTTTACAACCAAATTGCTGCGAACAAAACGCTGCCAAACTATTTGAAGTCTGAGGGATCACCAAACAATCCAGCCCCGGTTCCGCCGCTACTTCCACCCTTCAATGGGCCTTTGTGTTTGCGTTGGTACTCGGCTTCTCCCGAGGGAGCGAGGTCTTCATCTCGGACCGGTTCAGGAGCCGGCGTCAATTCTTTGATCGAAAGCGACATCCGTCGGCTATCAGGATCCACCGACAGAACTTTCACTTCGATCTCTTGATCGACCTTCACAACATCGGTGACTCGACCAATATGAGAGTGAGCCAATTCGCTGATGTGAACGAGTCCTTCCACGCCGGCATCCAATTTGACAAAGGCGCCAAATTTTGTGGTGCGAGTCACTTTTCCGCGAGTGATTATTCCGGGACCATAAGTCTCAGCCGCAATCATCCAGGGATCTTTCTGGAGAGCTTTCAACGATAGCCCAATGCGACTACGTTCCTTCTCCAAAGTCACGATCTGAACATCGACCTGCTGGCCTTCTTTCAGGATTTCTTTGGGGTGCTTGATGTGCTGATAGCTCATCTCACCAATGTGAAGAAATCCATCCGCACCACCGATATCGATGAACGCTCCATAATCTTTCAGATTTTTGACGTAGCCGGTCAAGGTTTGTCCGACGGCCAATTCTTCCCACAAAGTTTTGGCTTTTTCCTTCCGCTCGATTTCGAGGAAGGCTTTATGACTGACGACAAGATTCCGTTTCTTCTCGTTGGCCTCCATAATGGTCGATTGCAATTTTCGACCAATGAATGGTTCCAGATCGGAATGATAGACCAGATCAACCTGTCCCGCCGGCATGAATCCACGCATGGAGCCGACGGTCACTTCCAAACCACCTTTGTTCGTCTTCGTCACCAAAGCATCGACAATCTGACCAACCGAAAGCTCGCTCCAGTTGCCTGTCACTTTCTTACGACCATGAGGCAAGTTGACATGAATCAAACCTTCCTCAGCATCGAAGCGATCAAACCTCACACTGATCTTCGCACCCGGTTGGGGCATGGTCTTTTCGTTGAACTGTCGCTTGGAGACCAAGCCGTTGGAACGAAAACCAAGATCGAGAAAGACATTCTCGTCATCAATCGTCTGTACGGTGGCGAGGAGTTTCATTCCCTCGACGAGATCTTCTTCTGTTTGAGGAGTCTCTTCTTCCCCTTCTGCGGTTGTTGCCGCTTCGTCAGTCACGGGAGCACCCGCTGGGCTCTCTCCAATTTCGCCGCTGGCAAGAGCCGCTTCAATCTCGGCTTCCATCTCAGCGTCGTAATCTTCCGCATCGCGAGGAATCTCAACGGGGCCTTTTGATGCAGCCTCAACAGGATCGACGGCAGCCGGAGTATCTGGTTTTTCACTCGGCACCGCTTGCGATGCGAGTGGCGTTTGCGCTTGCTTGAGTTTATCGCGCAGAGAACCTGCCGCTTTTTCCTCAACAGGCTGGGCAGAACCAGGAACCGGTTGCGGAGTCGTTTCAGACTGAACCGGATTTGCAACGGGAGGCGTCGCGGGTGGTTCATCGGGTGGCTCAGAAGCTGCGGGAGCCGCTGTCACCTCGGGACTCTCAGCCGGCACCTCGGGTTTCTCGACCGGTTGTGGCTCCACCTTTGGAATTTCCGCCGGTGGTTGTTCGGGAGCTGACGATTCCGCAGAATCATTTTCGACACTGGGAGTCGCATCAGCTGGTGGTTGAGGTGTGGAAACTGTGTCCTGCTCGGACGGTTTCGGAGTATCCGAACTCATGGCGCAGAGAACCTGTATCTAATCGGTGAAAACATTCCGGGACGAGAGTGGATGAACCGCCCCGTCTACTCCATTCACAATAACCAAAGTTGTCAGCAAACGCCAAGGATACCCGGTAATCAATCACATTGCCGAAAAGTCAGATCTCGTCATCCAGATCGTCGTTGAGCTGATCGTCCAGAGGTTCGGACTGATTGGGAAGCGCATCCGATTTGCGAAAAACAGCCACAATGTCCTCAATAGGGACAACAAACAGCACATTATCCGGTTCTAAATCGACCGGAATCGCGTTTTTGGGGTGAAACAGAACCTTGTCGTATTTGCGGATCGGAAAATCCACATCCCGAGAAACTTGCGCACTGATCTCCACAATTCGACCCGTAATTGTCGGAATCTCGGCATCATCGGGCAACACAATCCCACCGCGAGTGGTCTGGCGACTCTCGTCTTTGCGAATCAGAATTCGCATCCCCAGTGGTTCGACAAATTCAGTCATAGGTCGGCAGTCCTCTGTTTAATCACGATCACAATCAATCAACGGCTTCACAAATGAGTAGAAATCTTCATTATAGAGGAAGAAACACTCAGGGGAAGCGCTCGGCGAATGTCACGAGCTCTCAACCCTGTTTGCGATCAACAACCAATGGAAAAAGCCTCGTGACCCGGGCGGGTCACAAGGCTCTGAAGATGATTCATGAAACGACCCAATCACGGGATCATTCATCAGTTCCTGAACTACCTTCGCTCGTGGCATCATCAATTTTTTCTTTCACTTCCTCTTTCACCTCTTCCGCCTTCTCCTTGACCTTTTCAACTCCCTCTTCTGTCTTCTCTTTCACCTCTTCTGCCTGCTCTTTGACCTTCTCAATTCCCTCTTCCGTCATTTCTTTGGCCTTCTCGACTCCCTCTTCCGTCTCTTCGGCAACCTTCTCGACAGCTTCGTCGATATCCTTGCCGACACTCTCGGCAGGCCCATCGTTACTGTCACATCCTACTCCGGCCATTGCCAGCGGGAACAAAAGAC
>Ga0055584_100002719_pt1 | contig 17516 bp, 11 predicted proteins | sample OSDHelmetaG_FD_58716 | JGI IMG/M metagenome (GOLD analysis project Ga0055584, IMG submission 58716) | Pelagic marine sediment microbial communities from the LTER site Helgoland, North Sea, for post-phytoplankton bloom and carbon turnover... | ecosystem: Environmental > Aquatic > Marine >... | reverse complement strand
CTTTGTCATAAATCTCCTCTTCAGGGCATTGTCGCCCTATCTGAGGTGTCTACCAATCCCAGCCAAGTCCATTGCTTATGTAGCGGCTGGCGCGGACTGGAGCAAACGGATGTTACAGCCGTGAATCAGCGCGGCGAGCTGCTGAGTTGCATCGGCAACTGTTGGCTGTTTATCGGGCTGGTTTGAACAGGGCCCGCGAGTTCGTTGATTTCCATCGATAGAACGATTGTTCTGAGCTGTCGAACTTGCAGACAAGGTCTACGACGGCACCCTGCCCGCTTCAGCCAGACCCAAAAAGCGGACATTCTACTTTTCACCAAACATTCGCAGTTCGTAGTCTCTCCTTTGCTGTGGAAATCCTAGTGCTGCGCTTGGACCGATTTATGACGGTGCTCGCCATCAATATCTGCGACGAGCCTGGGTCAGTCGAACAGACGCCGACGCATATTTCGATAGGCCCCCCAGAATGCCAACACCGTTAACACCAACAAATAGCCTAGGTGCAGCGTCACCATTCCGAGATCTACTGGCAAGCCCGCCATGATTGGCCGGATGACAGCGATCAGATGAGTCATTGGCAACAACCAAGCAATCCATTGCACTGTGTCGGGAAAGCGACTGATGTCGAAAAACACTCCCGAAAAGACAAACATTGGAGTAAGCCAAAATGTGAAGAAATAGCTAAAGAACTCAAAGCCGCGGGCCATAGAGGTCGCAAAAAGACCGTAGGCGGCAAAACCCAAGGAGCTAACAAACACGATCGGGATCGCGATGAGTGTTCCTTCAAGCGACGGCACTCCGCCCCATAATGCGCCAACTGCTACGACGCACAGAGCGGAGAAAAGTGCTTTGAGGGCTGCCCACAGCATTTCGCCAAACAGCAGTTCAGCCAGAGACACCGGCGTGGCCAAAATTGCGTCCCAGGTGCGCTGCATCATATAGCGCGCGAAAGCGCTGATGGTCGCCTCGAAACTCGCGGCAAACATGGCCGCGTAGGCAACCATCCCAGGCACAATAAACGCGAGATAGTCCATGCCATCCATAGTTTCAATAAATGAGCCGAGACCAAAGCCAAATGCAAACAAGAACAGGATCGGATTAACAACATTGCTTGCAAGCGATGACCAAAGTAGACGTTTCCACACCAGAAAATGCCGATGTACTACTGCAAGTGAATAGCGTGTCAGCATCGTCTAAGGCTCGCGCAATGCGCGCCCGGTGAGGCGCAAGAAAACATCCTCAAGATTCGCTTGTCGATGTAGATAGTGGGTACCAACCGCAACGCTCAGCGCAAATTCTTGCGGATCAGATACATAAAAGAGCACCGCATCACCAATATCCTCCGACTCCCAACGCTCCGTGTCCCAGGCTTGAGGAAGTGGTTTACTGACCTCAAATACATGTCCCAATACGTGGGTATTAATCAAGTCAGCCGGTGCCCCCTCGGCCAGAATCATACCTTCATCAACAATAATGATGCGGTCGCACAGGCGTTGCGCTTCATCCATATAGTGAGTCGTCAACAGCAGTGTCTTGCGTTGCCGTTTAAGGTCCAGCAACTGCTTCCAAATCAATACTCGGGCTTGTGGATCTAAGCCGGTTGTCGGCTCATCCAAGATCACCAGATCGGGACTAGCAACGAGCGCGCGAGCAATCACTAAGCGGCGCTTCATGCCGCCCGAAAGCTGCATTACTCGAGCATCTGAACGATCGCTAAGCTGCATAAAATCCAGTAATTCCGGCACTCTAGAGACAATATCTTGCACAGCGAGGCCAAAGTAGTGAGCGTACACCTCCAAGTTCTCGCGCACCGTCAAATCTGGATCTAGATTATCTTCTTGCGGTACCAATCCGATGCGCTTGATCTGCTCGCGCCCGATTTGCGCAACTGGCGTACCGAACACCGAGAGTTCGCCTGCACTGAGCGTCGATAAGCCCATAATCATGCGCATTGTTGTGGTCTTACCCGCGCCATTAGGCCCGAGCAAACCGACACACTCGCCGGGCGCAACATCGAAGCTAATACCGCGCACCGCAGCAAACTCACCAAAGCTCTTTTGAATGTTTTCGGCCCGCAGAACTGGCCGGGTATTGACTGCGTCAGGCAGCGGCACATCCACGCAATATTTGCTCCTATTCTAAACTGCTCCGCGATGTGCAACCCTGCAGTCAGTGTTGCACGACAATTACATGCACATATTGATTGCCGCCAAGCAGCACTATCTCTACAAAACTGGAGAATTCACTATGAGAACCATCCCGCTTCTGAGCGCCGCGGCCATTGCCGCCAGCGTTTCCTTCACGAGCTTGCCCGTCGCTGCAGCGACACAATTCGTATCCATCGGCACCGGTGGCGTCACCGGGGTTTACTACCCAACTGGCGGCGCCATTTGTCGATTGGTAAACAAGCGCCGGAAAGAAACCGGAATTCGCTGCTCTGCAGAATCGACCGGCGGCTCAATCTACAACATCAACCAGATCCGCGCAGGCGAGCTCGAGTTTGGTGTGGCCCAGTCAGATTGGCAATATCACGCCTACAACGGCACTTCGAAGTTTGCGGACCAAGGAAAATTCGACAAGCTGCGAGCCGTGTTCTCGGTGCATCCGGAGCCGGTAACCATCATCGCGCGAGATGATTCGGGTATCAAGAATGTCACGGATCTAAAAGGCAAACGCGTAAACATCGGCAATTCCGGTTCTGGTACCAGAGGCACCTGGGAAGTCATGGAAAGCGCGCTCGGCTGGAAACGTAGCGATCTAACCCTGGCCGCAGAATTAAAATCTTCTGAAACCGGTCAAGCAGTCTGCGACAACAAGATCGATGCGTATTTCTGGCTCGTCGGTCATCCTTCTGCACTGACCCAGGAATCACTCGCCAGCTGCGACACTCACCTCGTACACGCAACCGGTGCGGAGATTTCCAAGCTCGTCAACGACAATTCCTTTTATCGCAGCGCAGAAATCCCGAAGGATATGTACAACAACAAAGAGACCATTAACACCTTTGGTGTTGGTGCCACCTTCGTGTCGAGCTCCGATGTGCCTGACGAGGTCGTCTACACAGTTGTGAAAGCAGTATTCGACAACTTCGCGCAGTTCAAAAAACTGCACCCTGCTTTCGCGAACCTGAAAGAAAAAGAAATGATATCTGATTCGCTCTCCGCTCCACTGCACCCAGGTGCGGTGAAGTACTACAAAGAGCGTGGCTGGATGTAGGCACGTGCGCCAGTAGCGTAACCGAGGTGGCGTCAAGCGCGCCACCTCGAACGCACAACTGAAATCCACGAGACAACGATAAGCAATACCGAAGAGGGTAAGCCCAATGGCGAAAGCTTCCGTGAGCTTAGCGCAGCTAGACGAACTTGTCGCATTGGACACCGGTGGACGAGACCCGCGTGGCTGGCAAGGACGCTTGATACTTGGGATGGCGTTCGTTTGGACCCTGTTCCAGCTCTATACTGCCTCCACTTTGCCATTTACCTTGTCCGCCCTCACAGGTACCTCGGTTTTTGTTGTAAACAACACCGATGCACGTTTCATCCATTTGGCCTTTGCGTCTTTCCTCGCAGCACTCGCTTACCCACTGTTTAAATCAAGCCCGCGCGATTACATACCTTGGTACGACTGGGTTCTCGGTTTTTTAGGCGTCGCGTCATGCCTATATCTGATTGTTTTCAAAGATGACATTGCAGTGCGTGCCGGCCTGCCTACCACCGCGGACCTTATCGCCTCCTCCGTCGGACTCCTGGTACTCGGTGTTGCGGTCTATCGCTCTCTCGGATTGCCGCTGGTAGTAGTTGCCAGTGTATTCATGATGTACACCTTTTTTGGTGGCTCCGAGTGGATGCCTGATGCCATTCAATGGAAAGGCGCCTCGTTCGGTAAGGCCATGTGGCACTACTGGATGCAAACAGAAGGTGTGTTTGGCGTGGCGCTCGGCGTGTCTGCAACAATGATCTTCTTGTTTGTATGCTTCGGCTCAATCCTCGAAAAATCTGGGGCGGGTAACTTCTTCATAAAGATTGCCTTTGCTATGCTTGGCCACTTTCGCGGCGGCCCGGCTAAAGCGGCGGTAGTCGCGTCAGCACTCAGTGGTATTTACTCAGGCTCTTCCATCGCTAATACGGTAACCACCGGCACCTTCACAATACCGCTGATGAAACGCACTGGCTTCAGTGCGGAAAAGGCCGGAGCAATCGAAGTTGCATCATCGACCAACGGTCAACTGACACCACCGGTAATGGGCGCAGCGGCATTCCTGATCGCAGAATACACCGGCGTCAGCTACACAGATATTGTTAAACACGCATTTCTCCCTGCCGTTGTTTCCTATATTACACTGATTTATATCGTTCACTTAGAAGCGATGAAACTCAACCTGAAAGGGCTAACCAAGCCGCCGGCCAGATTGACCCTAGTAGAGCAACTGATCGGTTTTCTTGGCGGCTTCATCAGTATTACCGTGCTAGGCGCCGGAGTTTATTTTGGCCTCGGATGGATAAAGACAGCCGCACCCGATGCGGCCTTCGCGGGCGTCGTTGCGCTATGCGTAGCCCTGTATCTAGTGTTGTTGTGGGTCGCGTCTCGGGAACCGAATCTTGAGGTTGATGATCCCAACTCTGCGGTGTTGGAATTACCGCGTGCTGGTGCCACTGCGCTGACCGGATTGTATTTCCTGTTACCGATCGTGATTTTGATTTGGTGCATCATGCTTGAACGCTTGTCGCCTTCGCTATCAGCGTTTTGGGCGACCATTGCGATGATAGTAATTGCCCTCACACAGCATCCGATCAAGGCTCTTATGCGCAACGGCGGCAACTTGGGCGCAGAATTTAAACGCGGTAGCTCGGAATGGTTCGACGGCATGGTATCCGGTGCGCGCAACATGATTAGCATCGGCGTAGCAACCGGCGCAGCCGGCATTATCGTAGGCACAATCAGCCTTACCGGTGCACATCAGGTTGTCGGTGAATTCGTGGAGTTTTTGTCCAGCGGTAGCCTGATGTTGATGCTACTTTTGGTTGCGTTGATGAGCCTCATTCTTGGTATGGGTTTGCCGACAACCGCTAACTACATTGTAGTGTCGTCCCTGATGGCGCCGGTAATCGTTGCATTGGGCGCCAAAAACGGCCTCATCGTGCCGCTTGTAGCCGTACATATGTTTGTATTCTATTTCGGCATCTTAGCCGACGACACCCCGCCGGTGGGGCTCGCCGCGTTTGCGGCGGCGGCAATCTCCCACGGTGACCCGATCAAGACCGGCATTCAAGGGTTTGCTTACGACATACGCACAGCAATATTGCCGTTCATGTTCATCTTTAACACCGAACTACTGCTGATCAACGTGACCCTGGAAAAAGCTGTGTTCCTGTTCATAGTCGCAGTGGTCGCGATGATGACATTTGCATCCGCGACGCAACACTATTTCTTAACCAAAAACCGTGTATGGGAGACCTGCCTAATGCTGGTTGTGGCGTTCTCGCTGTTGCGGCCAGGTTTCTGGCTCGACATAGTCGACTCGCCTTACGTGTCCAGGGCGGGCGTGGAGATCCTCGACTTTGCCTCAAAGCAGCCAGAAAACGCTCAAATTAGAATTCGCATAAGCGGCCCGGATTATGACGATGCAAGCAACATTGACAGCTCCGAATTACAGATAGATCTGGGTAAGCCCGGTGATGGGTCCGTACGTCTGCAACGCAGCGGACTACTTGTTCTGATTGAGAACGGCATCGCTAAGTTGGATGAACCACTACCGGCCACCGAGTTCTCGCCGCTCAGCAACGAATATGATTTTTACGTCGATAGGCCTGTCACCATAACCGAAATATTATTTCTCAAAGATCGCTTGCCGAAGGAGCTCTTTTACATTCCAGCCTTCTTACTCATCGGACTCATCGTATTTACACAAAGGCGCCGGCGCTTAGCCACGAACTAGTGTGAATAGGTTTGCACCCAATTTAGATAGCCTTGGGCACAAGCGAACAAGAAGCCTAGTGCTACTAACATGGTGCATTTCGAAGGTTGAACAGGTAGGTATGGGGACAATCGTGAAAATCACGATACTGTTCGCTGCGTGCATATTAAGTGGCGCCTCGCGCGCGAACATAGTCGTAACGGCGAATATCGGCCATGGCGATAGTTTCCGACTTGCACACTGGACCCCAATAACTCTTCAGGTCATCAATACGGGCGCATCGATTGACGCCGACATTGAGATAATAACCACTGCGGGTAACATCCTCGAAAGTCGGCAAAACAGCACGCGATACATCCGTCAGTTGGAGTTACCAGGGGGCACCAGTAAACGAGTGTATTTTACCGTTCACTTGGAAAACATCGCGCACCCCCTGCAGATTCGAGTTCTATCGCAACAAAGAGTTGTCACTAGAACAACTCTAAATCTGAAACGCAATTTCACTGATGCCAAATTGATTGCCGTGGTAAGTCCGAACGTTAGTCTGGATTATCTCACCAACGAGTCAACTAAAGTTGTGTACCCGAAGCTCGAACACCTGCCTGAACGTTGGTTTGGCTACGATGGTGTAGTTGCACTCATATTGCACGGCACAACCATCGAAAAATTGCGCAATCTTCAATACGAAGCGCTTCTGCGATGGCTTGCACAAGGTGGCCAACTCATCGTGTCCGGGCGTGCCGATTATGCCGCGCTGCGCTCGCGACGTATGCGTGACCTGTTGCCCGCACAGCCACTGGGACTACAGACCCTCAGCGACGACACGCTATCGCGTCGCAAGGTTCCGCGTGAAGACCAAGCATCGACACCTCAACAACACGCGAGTTCACCAGGTACCAACGACGTATATGTCCACAAAGTAACACCGGGCGGACGTATCCTCGCCAAGGTATCGCAATGGCCATTAGCAATCGCGGCCGAGCGCGGCGATGGGCAGGTTGTTTATCTGACTTTTGACCTAGGCGTTGAGCAATTTTCGTCAGCCGCAGTAGTCATGGATTTGTGGGACGAGCTATTGGCCCCGCCCCTCAACGACCAATACACCATGGGTGACAACGAGGAACTGAATGCGCCACTCAAACAGTCCGCTGGAACTACGAAACAAGACCACAGCCAGCCGCTTCAGCCAGTAATCACGGCTCGGCACGACCGATCGTTTAGCCCCGAACGCAGTCGCGCTGATGCGGTGCTTGCCGCGCAGCCTGTCAACTTCCCAGACTTTGCGGTGACGCTGTTTATCTGCGCCGCGTACCTAGCCCTATTGGCAATAGGTCAAACACTGCGACCCAATGCCAACAGACTACTGATATACGGGACCACGTGGTTAGCCGCATGCTTTACCGCGCCACTCGCGTATGGATTGTTTGCAAGTCAATTCCCGAGCGGGCCAACCGCGATCAACACCGCAACTATTGCGCCAATCACAGGCTCGCCCTACGCGCGCGCAAATTTCGACTTGGCCTTATTTAGCACCCACAACCAAGCGTTGGAGTTTTCCACCAGCGGTGCACGTCCGGCATGGCGACCGTTATTACCCAACAACGACAGCTACCGAAGTGCTGACTGGAGCTTAAATCTCGATGCCCGTGGCTACGTGAAGATTCACGACCAGACGAGCTACGTAACGCACTCATTGGAAGGTGATGATGTAATTAGATTCGACATCACTGCAAGCCTTGAGGTGCCCACTGATTCAGCGAATGGCACGGACATACACCTACACATTCGTAACAATCATTCTAGTGCCATTGAAGCCGCCTGGTTGCGTTTCAACGGCGAGCTGTTTGCACTGAGCCGTATTCCTCCCAACTCAAGTGCGCGTGTCAAGCTGCCGCGCACTTTAGCCGAGGCCAACGCGAATTTCTCGGCCCCCGCGTGGCGACGCAGGATTGCGAAAACCACAACCCTACCAAGCACGCACCAAGCGGCACTGGCAGCGTTAGCAACGCGCTCTATGGAATTTCACGCCCGGACCAATAAGCTGCCAGCGGCACAAATTCTTGGCTTTACCAACAACCCTCTATCGATTGGCGATAGCGCCACCATCGCACGCGGCTTCAGCTACGGCTTTGTACACCTTGGCGTGCCAGTGCATTACGCGCGCTCGAGTTTGATCGACGAAACAGACCCCGTTCAGCAACCCGACAACAGCGACGTTCAATAGTGCAGATTAATCCAATCGCACATGCCGCGTGGTGTGGGCTCAACGCACCTGGCACCGCACACCGCGATTACCTCGCCCTATTGGCGATACAAGCACTTGTGCTGCTCATCTGGTGGCCCAAGAGCAGTCTCTACTACACGCTCGCCGCCGGTAGCACACCCAGTACCTTGTTTGCAGTAATGCTATGCCTCACTTTAACTCTTGGCTATAGCACAATGCGCCTTGGCGCCGAAGAAACCTTACTTCCGCAGCAACCTAGCTTGCTTGAATGGAATGCAGTGCGCGAATTGAGCACTACACAGATCGTTTTGGGGCTTCTGCAAGCACATCTACTGGTCGTGGTCTTTCGCCTATTGCTGTCGGCACCGCTAGTGGCAATGTCGCTAAGCATCACGCCAGGGTCAATTGGCGCGCTCGTATTGATATTCGCCAATTTGATATTGTTTTGCCTAAGCCTAAGTATTGTCAGCGCAGTCGTATACTTACACATTGGCGTCTATGCGACGATTTGTTACCTAGGCCAGCGCACTGTGCTCGCGCTACTAATAGTCCTGCCCGCGCTTGCGCTACCTGCGGCTAGTATCGTTGTACAATCGTACACACATATCAACGCGCACAGCTCAGTGTCTAGCATTGAGCGGCAAGCCAAACCGGACCTGTCTATTCCAGTCCAAGTACATACCGTACAAGGGCCGAGCGAGGCACAATGGGGACGCGTGATAGTGATGACGAGCTGTCACCTAGCGACGATCGTAGTGATGGCGCTGATATTGAAACAAGGACTGGTACGGCGCCGTCGGCACTTGGGCACTGACGATGACTAACAACTCGATCCCCCATGAGGATCAGCTACGCGCACGCTTGGGTGCAGTCGTGAGTGCGCTGCACTACGCATGCCTGCGTCAGCACGCGTTCGCGCATATCAGCATTGGAGTCCTTGTCGGCGTAATGATTGCCATACCGTGTGTACTGATATCGCGATTCGGCACGATGCCAGTTCCGCTGTCCATCACCGAGGTCACACTTGCTTGCATCGCAGTCCCGACCGGACTCGCGCTTTTGTTCGCTCTAAGACGAGCGCCCACCAAGATGCAAGTCGCCATTTCCGCAGACCGCCTGCTAAATCTGCAAGAGCAAATCAGCACCGCTTGGGATTACGCAAACAGGCAGCCACACAGTCCCCTAACAAGCACACTAGCAAAGCACGCCCTGGCGACACGTTTGCCACGCCGCGTCGCCGATGTATTTCCTGTTGAGCTTGGTATCGTCTTCAAGCTTGTGCCGGTCGCCGGACTATTATTGCTCATCGCAGTAATAATCGATTTGCCCGCGCAAAGCGTTACGCCTGTACCGAACCGCAGTGCAAGTACTACACACGATTCCACCGTCATCAATGAAGGCGAATATCTGCGCGAATTTGCCCACCAACTTCGAGCGCGCGCAAATCGCGAAGCTCTGTATCGCAGTCAAGAACAAGCGCGTGCACTGGAGGCGCTCGGCACGCGCATGCAAGACGGCAGCGTTACGCGGCGCCAGGCGCTAGCGCAGCTAAGACAAATGCATACGCAACTTGAGGCGGCGCGCCGCGATGCACTCAGTCAAGGTACGTCGACCGAAGAAGTCACCATTACTCCGGACTCACAGCAAGGTGGTAACAGCAATCAAAGTAGCCGATACGAACTGGAGGCAATGTTGCGCAGCGTCACGCAAGGATCTGCACCAACGCAAAGCACTGACGCACTGCTCAGTGCCGCAGATGCGGCTGCCCAACTTGGCATCAGTGAAGCGGATCTATTAGCCGCTTTGCGCGAACACCAATCTGGCGATGCAAAAGCGCTGCAAAACTTGATAGATCGGGCTGGCGAGGCAGCGCGCAGCCGAGACGATGCCTCGGCCCTCGAGCAAGCACAAGACGAAGTAGCGCGTTCGCGCTCAGAACTCGGCGATCGTTTGGCGCAATTGCGCCGCAATGGGCGTACAGGTACTCAGCAGCCGGGTGCGGCCCGCAACGACAACCCGGTTGATGACGAAGCCAATACCGAATCCGGTGACAACCACAGCAGTGCCGGTCGATCAAGTGATGGTGGCGCCGGTATCGGGCAAGACGATGCATCTGGTAGCCCGAACAAGCGCACGAACAAACGCGGCATTCGCATAGCCACGCAAGCAATACGCCCGATGCCTCTGCCAGGCGTGGGCAAAGTATTCAGTGCGACCACACAAACCTTGCCACAGCAGAACACAAGCGCCATAGAGACCATTGAGGTAAACCCGGCGTACAAACAAGAACTCGAGCGAATCCAGATCGTTGACGATATTCCAGCGCATCGAAAAGCCTTTGTGCGAAACTATTTTTTGTCCCTCAGCCGAGCCACATCTACACCGCGCGGCGAAACCCTTACGGAGACGAAGCGGTGACCACCACCCAGAGCGATAACTTCGACCATACACCTGCCGCAGACATCTTGATTAGTGCTCTTAGACAAGAGATCAATCGCCACATCATTGGCCACCAGGACCTAATCGAAGATTTGATCGCAGCCTTACTTGCGGGCGGCCATGTGCTGTTAGAGGGCGTCCCAGGCCTGGGTAAAACGATGCTTGCCCGCGTTGTTGCCGAGACCATATCGCTCGACTTCTCGCGTATTCAATGCACGCCTGACCTAATGCCAGCAGATATCATCGGCACGCGCATTGTGATGCAGCAAGAGCACGGCGCACGTCAATTCGAGTTTCAACCCGGTCCACTTTTCACCGAGCTGTTATTAGCTGATGAAGTCAATCGAGCAACCCCGAAAACCCAATCCGCGCTATTAGAAGCGATGGAAGAACGTCAAGTCACCGTTGGACTTGAACAACATAAGTTAGCGGAAACATTCACGGTTTTTGCGACGCAAAATCCAATTGAAATGGAAGGCACCTATCCCTTACCCGAAGCACAACTTGATCGCTTCATGGTAAAACTCACGGCGCAGTTCCCCAGTGCGCAAGCGCTTGCGACAATAGTCGATAGAGAGACAATTGGCTCGAAAGCAAAGGTCGAGACTATTTTGCAAGCCAACATGCTGAGTGCCTTGCGTAAACAAGTACGTGACATCGCGCTCGCGCAGCACGTACGGGACTACGCAGTTTCGATCATTGTCGCGACGCACCCGAGTGAGACGAATACCGTGGCCGACATTTCTCGCTACGTACGTCACGGTGCTAGTCCGCGCGGGCTATTGAGTGTGGTTCTCACGGCTAAAGCGCGCGCGCTCATGCAAGGCCGCGCCAACGTCAGCTTTGATGACATCGATGCGGCAGTGAAACCAGCATTGCGCCATCGGCTCATCCAAAATTTTGAAGGTGAAGCGCAAGGGCTTAATACCGATGACTTGTTGGAATCAGTGTTGCACGCAACAGCGCGGCCGAGCGCATGAATTCTCGAGTCTTGCCTGCGCCACACGCGTACCTTAGGTAATGACAACACTCGCGCCGCAATTTGACGCAGAATTTCTGCGTAAGCTTGAGCGCTTAGAGTGGTTAACGCGTCGGCGCTTGCGCGGTCAGACACGTGGGGAGCAACGCTCTCGTGCGCAAGGCAGAAGTATTGAGCTTTTCGATTACAGAGCCTATCAGCACGGCGATGACCTACGTTATATCGACTGGAATCTCTATTCTCGCCTAGACCAATTGTTCGTTAAGCTTTTCGCCGCCGAAGAAGACTTGACGCTATATCTACTCATTGATGCCAGCGCCAGCATGGCGCTTGGGCAACCAAGCAAGGTTGATTACACACGACGCTTGGCCGCCGCGCTTGCCTACATAGGCTTGGCACACTTCGAACGCGTCGGAGTTTCGACTTTCCGAGCAGGCTTAATCCAGACCAGCCCGTTAATGCGTGGACGCGCAAACATCATGCATCTATTGCAGTTTTTGGGAAGTCTAAGCGCGACAGGAAAGACTAGCCTAGAAATGGCTATCAGTGACTTTGCGGCAAGCTCGCGTAAACCCGGCATGGTGATTGTGCTTAGCGACTTTCTTGACGTCGGCGATATCAAGCACTGCTTATCAAGCCTGCGAAGTCAACGCCACGACGCGGTGATGCTACAGATTCTTGCTGAAGACGATATTGCGCCGCCACTCGCGGGCGACCTGCAACTGGTAGATAGCGAGCACCAAAGCTCGATTCGCGTGAGCCTGGACGAGGCACTGCGCAATACTTATGAGCAGGCCGTGCTTAGCCATGTCGATGCGCTCGCAAGGCACTGCCTCAGCGCTGGTATTGGTTATGCGCGAACGTCCACATCGGTGCCTTTCGAGGACCTAGTGCTCAAGCACATGCGCACAGGTCAACTGCTCAAATGATTGAGTTAGTTACGCCGCTTGCTCTCGTGGCGCTGCTAGCGATCCCAATCATATTGTTCTTGTACAGCTTGCGCCCTCGACGTCAACGCGTAGTCCAATCATCGAACCAATTATGGCGCGAAGCGCTGGCTCAACGCCGACGCGGTCTTGGACTACGTCAGATCCTGAGCAATCTGAGTTTGTTATTACTACTGCTAAGCGCAGGCGCCTTAGCCTTGAGCTTGAGTGCACCGCAATGGTTGACGCAGGGTGTAGACGCCAGCGATACCGTGGTCATCATCGATGTGAGCGCGAGCATGCAAACTAAGCACGGCGACAGCACGCGATTCGACGCCGCACTGCGCCAAGCACGACTGCTCATTGATGCGAAGCCAAGTGGTGCGCGCATGCTACTAATTGAAAGCGCCCGGCAAGCACGCGCCAAAACAGCGTTTGAAGACAACAAGGACGTGTTAATCAAGGCCTTGGAAACGATTCGTGTCACCGATGAAGCCGGTGTTCCGGCACTTGCCTTAGCGCTCGGCGCGACCTTACTGGCAGGCGCCGACGATACCCAGATCCACTTCCTCACAGATGCCGCCTTTGCAAGCACACAACTGCCATTCGTTCCGAATCTAAAACTGCATGTTCATGGCAACAGCGACACCCGCAACGTCGCCGTAACCCGTTTCGCAGTGCGCGCGGACCCAGCGTCGCCAGAAACATATCAAGCGCTCATTCGCGTACACAACTACACGCGTGAGCCGCTCAAGCTGCCATTGCAACTAACTGGCTCTGGGGCATCGCTATGGCGTGGCCAACTGCAAGTCGAGGCGCACTCGAGTGAGGCCGTGGTAGTACCGTTTCATAGTCTCGGAGGAATCGAGCTCCAAGTAAACATCGACTATGCAGACGACCTGCAGTTGGACAATAGCGCATATGCTGTTCTGAGCGCGCCGCCACCGATACACGTGGGCATGTATAGCGCCGGGAACTTCTATCTGGAAAGCGTGCTGGACGCTCTGCCGCAACTTGGCCATACGCGCTTAACCGCGGATGAGTTTCGCAAGTCACGCCTTGCGAGTTCAGATTTTGATGTGATCATCTTAGATCGCCTGGCGGCCCTGGAGTTACCGCCAGGGCGATTCCTGTTGATCGATACCGTAGCGACAAATCTACCTGTCGAACTAAACTCCGAACGTAGTGCACGCACGGTCTCGGCGCTTGGCGAAAGCGCACTGGTAAGCGGATTGCAGCTCACCGGCCTAGCCATTCCTGATACCGCAACGCTACACCACAATCGCAATCAGGACGAGCTTGTGCAAAATCTGATTTGGACTTCGGCGGGACCCGTAGCAGTATCGCTGATTAACGGCGAATCGCGGGTGTTATTAATTGCCTTTGACCCTGCACAAACAGACTGGCCAAAGCGCGCTGCGTTCCCCTTATTCATTGAGCGTGCACTGACCTGGCTATCCGGTCATGATCCTGAAATTGACGATACAACGCTTGAAGCCGGGCTTAGTTATCGGGTCACAACACCAACCCAAAATTCGCGCATAGCCGTACACCGCCCAGATGGTAGCAATGTAGAAATCCGCGCAGTCGATGGCAAAGCTGTAGTGCAAACAACAGACAAAACTGGAATCTACGGCCTCAGCATTGACAACGGCTTCAGATCGTTCGCGGTTAACCTCGTAGACGCGGTCGAATCAAATATTGCTTCACAACCGGTAGTCGCAAACACAAGTGAGCATCAGGCTAAGTCTGACGGTACCATCGCGCAACTACTCTGGCCCATCCTTGCGGCACTCGGATTAGCATTACTGTTACTGGAATGGACCATGCGGGCCGTAGGACGCGGCGGTGCCTGAATTCATCCATCCATATTGGCTGCTGGCTTTGCTGCTACTGCCAGCAATTGTTATCTTGCGACACCGGGCCGAATCAACGCTCAGCGTAGGTCGACGTACGCTGGCGAGCCTAACGCGTAGTGCGGCGCTCGGCTGCATCATCGTCGCACTGGCCGGCCCGGTAAACGACATTAGCAATCATCATCCGGAGCTGGTCGTCGCGCTCGACGCTTCGCATAGTGTTGGAAACTCTTCACGCACCGATTCTTTGACTTTGATCAATCAACTCATCGAGAACAAGCAGATTGAACAGCGTATGGGTGTTGTAGTTTTTGGTGCAGATGCGGCGGTCGAGTCATCCTTGCGCGCGGATGTCACACCCTTGGATGAACTAAGTGTGTCGGTTGACCGCGAGGGCAGTAACTTGCAACGCGGCATTGAGCTTGCCATCAGTCGCTTTAGCACTAGCGGCGCGCGCCGTATCGTACTCATCAGTGACGGCCAAGAAACCGACGGCGAAGTCCGCGCCGCCGCCGCCGCGGCGCGAGCCACCAACACGCAAATTTTTATTGTTCCAGTAGATTCGAGCGAGCGCAACGATGTGGTTTTACGCAAGCTATCGACACCGGAATCCGCACAAGCACATGCCCCCTTTAGTGTACGAATTACAGTGCAAAGTAATCTCGATACCACTGCAGAGCTAGTCTTACTTAGAAACGGCAAAATCCTAAACAATATACGAACCCGAGTAACACCCGGCAACAATAGTTTTGCGTTCGCCGACACTATTGAGCGACCGGGGTTGTACGAATACGAAGCAGTTGTGAACGCAGAGGCGGACGAAATATCTGAAAACAATCGCTATCAGGCATTTGTCAAAATTTCCGGGCCAGCCAGGGTCGCACACGTGGTGCGAATTGCAGACAGACCTTCGCCGCTCACCCAGGCATTGCGCACCCAAGGTATGGATGTCGAGGTATTTGAACCAAGTGCCTTACCCGGCACCTTGTATCGCTTGTCCGATTACAACTTAGTAATCCTGAATGATATATCTGCGTTTGAGTTGTCACGCGCGAAGCTCGACCTACTTGAAGAATACGTACGAGACACTGGCGGTGGACTTATTGCCATTGGTGGCAAACACAGTTTTAGTGCTGGCGGATATCAAGGCACTGCGCTGGAATCCCTATTGCCAGTCACGATGGATGTGCCTGCAGAAATCCGCATCCCAAGCCTAATCGTAACGGTTCTCATCGACCGCTCAGGCAGCATGTCAGCGGCCGCATCAGGGCAAGAGAAACTGGCAATAGCGAAGAATGCCGCGTTTGCAGCGATCGAAGTTCTCAATCCGCTGGACCGTATTGGTGTACTTGCATTCAGCAATGATTTTGAATGGATCGTGCCAATTACCGAGGCCGGACATCGTCGCGCGATCGCGGCGCGTCTGCGCCAGCTCAACGCTGGCGGCGGGACAAATTTGTATAGAGCGTTGCGCGAGGCGCATACGGTGATGCGTCAGCAGGCGGCCAAGATCAAACATTTGATTGTGTTGTCCGACGGGCTCAGTGACGAGGAGCGCGGCGCGAGCAGTTCTTTTGACGCACTATCAAAGCAACTCGCCGACGACCGCATCACGGTCTCAACGGTTGCATTTGGCCACGACGCTAATCAGCAATTAATGCGCCGCCTGGCACGGCTTGGTAGTGGGCGCTTCTACTTCACGGCGAATCCACGCAATGTGCCGCGCATATTTACCAGTGAGACAGTGATTCTGTCTCGTGGGCTAATTGTCGAAGGAGCAACCCAGCCTCAGCTAGCGCGCCCAAGTACGCTCTTGCAAGGCTTTTCGAGCTCACCAATGCCTGATGTTCTCGGCTATTTGCGCGTGCATGCCAAGCCAAGCGCCGAAGCGTTACTAACGGCAAGCGATGGCGATCCCTTGTTAGTTGCATGGCAGTACGGTTTAGGTCGGTCATTGGCATTTACTTCCGACCTAGGCGGGCGTTGGGGGCGACATTGGGTCGACTGGCCACGCTTTAACCAATTAGCAGCACAGATGGCGCGCTGGACAATGCGCCGGGAAAGCAGATTGGCTATGCGCTCACGACTCACACACCAAGCGGCGGGAAACGCTCTCATTGTCGACATCACCGATGGTGACGAACGCTTTGTAAATGGGCTTGCACTCAGTGCGGTTATCACTCAGCCACGTGGCGAACCACGCAACTCGATACTCGAGCAGGTTGCACCTGGACGCTATCAGGCTAGCGTCGCAAATGCTGGTCCAGGACGCTATTACGCAAACATCAGCACTACAACGAATGCAGCCACAAATGGCGACCCGGCACCATCCATCCCGCCACAAACCTTTGGCGCCGCAATACCTTACTCAGAGGAGTATTCAAGCCGCGGCACGGATCGCCGGACGCTGGCGTACATCGCCGCGACTACTGGCGGCACTACGCTAGAATTTGGGGCTGCCGCGATTACTACCCTGCTAGAAGCCCAAGCAGTCCCACATCAGCGCCGCGGCCGTGCCTGGTGGCCGTGGATGCTAGCGGCACTGTGCCTATTAGTAGCCGAAGCGGCCCTTCGTCGTGTTCCAATGCCAGCCGCGTGGCGTCGACTTTGGCGGCGGAACAATACCCAAAATCCAAGTCCTGGGGATGAACCAAACGACAGCACCTATCCCAATCTTGTTCAGCAGATCTCCGCGCGTCGTGAAGCGCACCTCGCTGCGCTCGCCCAGCACGACCCCTACGCTTTCGAGGATCCAGCAAGCCGCGCCCGCCTCTTCACGCCGAAGTCACACCCACGTGCACCTTAAGCACTTCGCTCACACATTAGCTGCGCGCGTCGGCGCAATCCGAACCATGCCAGTGCGCTCGCACTAGCCGCGCTCACCAATAGTGCGCATACAAACGCGGTGCCGGGCGACACAACATCACACAGCAGCGCTAACGCCAAGCAGAAACTCGAGTAGGTCGGCAAAGTACGCTGCGTGGCGCTCATTACAGCTGCCGAAAACTCAGCACCGTACTGCCGATAAACCATCCATGCACTGACCGAAAGCGTTATCGGGAACGTAACTAGGACGCCGGTTAGCTGTGGCCCTAAGAAACTCCCGGCCGCAGACACTGACGCTACCGCGACTCCAGCAACCAGGGATCGCAGAATAAGTGGCGTCCACACGAATTTT
>Ga0055584_100002718_pt1 | contig 17524 bp, 20 predicted proteins | sample OSDHelmetaG_FD_58716 | JGI IMG/M metagenome (GOLD analysis project Ga0055584, IMG submission 58716) | Pelagic marine sediment microbial communities from the LTER site Helgoland, North Sea, for post-phytoplankton bloom and carbon turnover... | ecosystem: Environmental > Aquatic > Marine >... | reverse complement strand
CCGGAAAGGCGCAGCATCGTGTCGACGAAGTTGCGCCCGTGCGCACCGTAGAGCCAGGCCGTCCGCGCGATCCGGGTCCCCTCGGGATGGGCCTCGCGCGCCGCGCGCTCACCCGCGAGCTTCGTGCGCCCATACGCGCCGAGGGGCGCGGGCGGGTCGTCCTCGGTGTAGGGCGCGCCCTTGCGCCCATCGAAGACGTAGTCGGTGGAGGGGATCACGAGCGCGGCCCCGGCCGCGCGCGCGGCGACCGCCACGTTGCGGCATCCGTCCTCGTTGACCGCCCGGGCCGCCTCCTCCGCCGCCTCGGCACCGTCGACGTCGGTCCAGGCCGCACAGTGGAAGACCGTCGTCGGCGCCACCTCGGCCACGCACGCGGCGACGGCGTCCGCGTCGGTTACGTCGACGTCCAGATCGACGCCCACGACCTCGTGGCGGGCGGCCAGGCGCGCCGCCAGATCGACGCCCAGCATGCCGGCGGCGCCCGTGACCAGGACCGTCACCGCCGCGACGCCGGGTGTGTCCGCGCGTCCGCGCGCGCGGGGCTCACAGGATCCCGATCTCGGACGAGTCACCGACCATGAAGCGGTAGGCACGCGGTTTCGCGGTGCTGCGCGCGATCGTCACGTCCCGGCCGACGAGGCTGCTCTCGACACGTGCGTCGAGATCCTCCAGGCGGCTCCCGCGCAGGAAGATGCTGTGCTCGACCTCGGCCCGGCGGATCACGACGTCCTCGGAGATGGCCGTGTACGGCCCGACGTAGGCGTGTTCGACCACGGCACCGGCCCCGATGACAGCGGGGCCACGCACCGACGAGTCGACGACGCGTGCCCCGGGCTCGATCACCACCCGCCCCTCCACCGTGCTGTCGACCACCTCGCCGCGCACCGAAGGCTCCAGCACGTCGAGGATCAGCCGGTTGGCCTCGAGCATGTCCTCGATGCGACCAGTGTCTTTCCACCAGCCGGTCACGGTGTGCGGCTCGACCCGCAGGTCACGGTCGATCATGTTCTGGATCGCGTCGGTGATCTCGAGCTCGCCGCGGCCCGACGGATTGATGGCCTTGGCCGAGTCGAGGATCGCCGAGGTGAACATGTAGACGCCGACGAGTGCCAGGTCGCTCGGCGGGTCCGCCGGCTTCTCGACCAGCCGGACCACACGCGCACCGTCCAGCTCGGCGACGCCGTAGGAGGACGGGTCAGGCACGCGTTGCAGCAGGATCATCGCGTCGGCGTCGCTCACGCGGAAGTCGGCAACGAGCTCGGCGATCCCGTCGCGCAGGAGATTGTCGCCCAGGTACATGACGAACGGGCTGTCCCCGAGGAACTCCTCGGCCGTGAGCACCGCGTGCGCGAGACCGAGCGGGGCCTCCTGGCGGATGTAGGTCACCCTGAGCCCGAACGCGGACCCGTCCCCGACCGCCGCCTCGATCTCGGCGTGGGTGTCCCCCACGATGATCCCGACCTCTTCAATGCCCGCCGCGCGCAGGGCGTCGAGGCCGTAGAAGAGCACCGGACGGTTGGCGACCGGGACGAGCTGCTTGGCGCTCGTGTGGGTGATGGGGCGAAGGCGAGTCCCCGCCCCGCCCGAGAGGACGAGCCCCTTGATGTCCTCGCGCACGGGTCGGAACTCTACCAAGGTGCGCCCGAGGCTAGGATCGGGGTGTGATGAGGGAGCCGATCGCGGCGCGCGCACCCGCAGGTCGAAGGCCCGTCGGCGCCCGCGAAACACCCACGTGAGGGTCGCGTACATCGACGTCGACGGGACGCTCCTCGGTCCCGGTGGACACCTGCTCCGCGACGCCCGAGGCGCGTTCAGCGACGGCGCGGTCCGCGCGCTGGCACTGCTCCATGCCGAGTCCGTGCCGCTCGTGCTGGTGAGCGGGCGTGGTCGCACCCGCCTCGAGGCCACCGGCCGCCTGCTTGGCGCCGACGGCCTGCTGGCCGAGATGGGGGCGGCCGACGCCGATCACCCGCGTCGGCCGGGCCAGAGCGTCTACGACGCGATCGCCGAGACCGGTCTTCCCGACCTGCTCCTCGACCGCGAGCCGGGGCTGGAGCGCCATCCGGCGGGGCTGACCGGCCGCGAGGGCAGTCACGTGTTCCGCGGGCGCGTCGGCGACGACGCGGTCGCGTTCGTCCGCGAGGCCAGCGACGGACGGCTCCGGCTCGCCGACAACGGCCGGATCGCACCCGATGGAGGCCATATCTTCCACCTGCTGCCGGCGTCGGCGAGCAAGGCCGCCGCGGTGGCCGCGGACGTCGCCGCCCGCGGGGCCGACGCCGCCGCTTGCCTGGCGGTCGGCGACAGCCGCCAGGATCTGGACATGCGTCGCGTCGTCGGGCGTGTTGCGATCGTCGCCAACGGCGCTGAAGCGGATCCTTCGGTCGCCGCGGATGCCGAATGGGTCACGGCCGCGGCATACGGCGCGGGGGTGCTCGAGGCCGTCCGGGCCTGGCTGGCCGGCGCCACGGCGGCGGCCCGTGGCGCACGGGCCCTCCCCGGGCGGCGCTAGGAGACCAGCGAGAGCGCCAGCGCCGCGGCGAGCGCACCCCATACGAGGGCGGGTGCGACGACCCAGACGACGAGGCGGAGCGGATCGACGTGCATCTGCATGGACTCCGGGTTCGGCGATCGTTGGAGCGGAGCCTCGCCGATCGGAGGCGAGCGCCCATCCGTCGGGATCCGTGGTTCCGGTTGCGGATCTCCCGAAGGCGACCGCTCAGCGGACCGGCGCGCGCCACAGGCCGGCGAGCGCCGCTCCGGCCGCGGCGAGATCACGTTCGGTCTCGGCGAGGGCGTCGGGCACCGGTCGCGGCGTCCGTCCGATCGGGAGCGCCGCGACGAAGCCGGCGTCGCGAACGCGGCCCGGGCCCAGGTCGACGCGACCACAGAGGGCGACACACGGGACTCCCGCGTCGCCCGCGGCGGCGGCGACCGCGAACGGCGCCTTGCCCGTGAGCGACTGCGCGTCGAGACCACCCTCCCCCGTGACGCACAGGTCGGCGCGGCGGAGTCGCCCGGCGAACCCGACGGCGTCGAGCACCAGCTCCGCACCGGGGAGCAGACGGGCGGCGGCGATCGCGGCGAGGCCGCCCGCGACGCCCCCGGCGGCGCCCGCGCGCGCGATTCCTCGCGGATCGGTCCCGGTTGCCCCACCGAGCACTTCGGCGAACCGCGTCATTCCCGCCTCGAGGCGCGCGCACGCGGCTGCATCGGCGCCCTTCTGGGGCCCGAACACGTGTGTCGCCCCGGACGGGCCGGTGAACGGCGACGTGACGTCGCAGGCCACCCGCACATCGGTGGCGGCCAGGCGTGGATCCAGGCCGGCCAGGTCGAGTCGCGCGACCCGCGCCAGGTCGGCGCCGACCCCCTCGAGCACCCGGCCGTCACCGTCGACGGCCCGGGCGCCCAGCGCGAGCGCGAGCCCGAGGCCGCCGTCGTTGGTCGCGGATCCTCCGACGCCGACGACCAGCGTCCGGACACCGAGGTCGAGCGCGGCGCGAATCAGCGTGCCGGTCCCGTAGGAGGAGGTCCGCTCGGGATCACGCTCGTCGGCCGTCAGGCGCTCGTAACCCGACGCGCGCGCGAGCTCGACCACGCCGAACCCGCCGGGCGCCAACCCCACCGCGCCCTCGATCGGGCGTCCGAGCGGATCCGTCGTCGGAAACGCGCGCACGTGCCCCCCAAGCCCCGAGACCAGCGCGTCGAGGGTGCCCTCCCCGCCGTCGGCCACGGGGACCGCCTCGGTCCGTACGCCCGGCACCAGACGGCAGCCCGCGGCGATCGCCCGGGCGGCATCCGGTGCCGACAACGCCCCCTTGAAGGGGGCCGGTGCCACCAGCACCAGGGTGGCCTCAGGCGCCATCCGGGTCGGCCCAGCGTGTGATCCCGAGGAAGGTCAGGAGTTCCGCCCGGAAAGCCCTGTCGTCGAGCCGGCCGCGCGCGTCGGCGAGCAGGCGCGCGTCGTCGCCGATCTCCACCCGAAAGGGGGTCGCCGGGTCGGTGAGCGCCCCCAGCACCGCAACCGCGACGTCGTCGGCCGAGACCGCGTGACGGGTGCGCCACTCCCCGAACCCGGGCCGGAGCTCATCGAGCAGCGGCACGTACGGCCCGTCTCCGGTGGCCAGCGCGCCGGTCGGTGTCGTGGCCTTCGGGAACTCCGTGTCCACCATCCCGGGCTCGATGCAGACGACGCGGATGCCGAACGGTGCGACCTCGACCGCAAGCGCCTCGGAGACCGCCGTCAGCGCGTACTTGGACGCGTGGTACATGCCGAGGAGGGGGTTGGTCAGCCGGGCGCCGATCGACGAGACGTTGACGACGACGCCCGCGCCCGCGCGCCGCATGCCGGGAACCGCCGCCTGGAGGACCGCCGCCGCGCCGAACAGGTTGGTCTCGAACATGTCGCGGGCCTGGTCGAGATCGACATCCTCGACGGCGCCGAGCAGGGCCCATCCGGCGTTGTTGACGACCGCCGCCAGCGGTCCGTCGGCGTGCGTCTCCGCCGCGGCCACACCCGTGCGGACCTGTTCGCCATCGGTGACGTCGAGCGCCACCACGGCGAGTCCCGGGTGATCGGGCAGACCCGCGCGCGCCACGTCGACGTCCCGCACTCCGGCCACGACCCGCCACCCCGCGCCGAGCAGCGCATGGCACGTCGCCTGGCCGATGCCGCGGGCGGCACCCGTGACGAGCGCGGTGGGGGCGGCGCTCATCGCTCCCCGCTCGCCGCCGGCGCCACCGGGGTCGGGGTTCCCTCGCCACCGGACATGTCGGTCGCGTCGTCGATGGATCGCGCACCGGCCGCGTCGGCCCCCCGATCCGGTGGGTCCTCGTCGGGCGGTGGGGCCAGTGGCACACGCAGGGTGAAGGTGCTGCCGACGCCGACGGTCGAATCCAGGTCGATCGTGCCGCCGTGCGCCGCGGCGAGACCGCGCGCGATCGCGAGCCCGAGTCCGGCGCCCGGACGCGAGCGCGACGTATCGCGCCGATAGAAGCGGTCGAAGACGACCTCCTGGTCCTCGGCCGGGATGCCCTCACCCGAGTCGGCGACGGCGACCGTCGCCTCGTCGTGATCGTGACCGACGATGACGCGCACTCGCCCCCCCTCCGGCGTGTGGCGCAGGGCGTTGTCCAAGAGGATCAGGAGGATCTGCTCGATCCGCGCCGGGTCGACGTCGACCAGCACGCCCCCGCCCGACAGCTCGACGCTGAGCGTGATCCCGTCGCGCTCGGCCAGCACGCGGCGCGGCTCGGCGGTGCCGATGGCGAGGTCGGCCAGGTCGACCTCGCGGCGCTCGAGCGGCAGCGCGCCGGCGTCGAGGCGGGCCAGCTGCAGCTGCTCCTCGACCAGCCGCTCCAGACGGGCGATCTCGCCGCGCATCATCCCGAGGAACTCCTGGCGGTGGTCGGCGTCGAGGTCGGCCTCCTGCAGCAGTTCCTGAAAGCCCTTGATCGCGGCGAGCGGGGTCTTGAGCTCGTGCGAGACGTTGGCGACCAGGTCGCGTCGCGCGCGCTCGAGCCGCCGCGCGTCGGTGACGTCGCGAAGCGTCAGCACCGCGCCGCCGCCGCTTCGCTCCGAGATCCGTGCCGCGGTGAGCTCGAGCTCCGGCCCCTCGGCCATCCCGATCGGGCGGGCAAGCGTGCGGGGTGCGCCCGGGTCGAGGACGTCGCGGGCCGCCTGCGCGATCTGGGGCGGCAGGTCGTCGCACCGCATGGGCGCATCGACAGTCACCCCCAGGAAGCGCCGCGCGGCACGGTTGGCGACGACCACGTCGCCCGACGCCGAGACCGCCACGACGCCCTCCGCCAACGAGCCGATCATCGCGGTGGCGCGATCGCGCTCATGGGTGATGTCGGACACGAGATCCTCCAGCCGTCCCGCCATGACGTTGAGCGAGTCGGCCAGCATCTGCATCTCCTGCGGCCCCCCGCTCGGCGCGCGCGCCGCCAGGTTGCCGGCCGCGAGCTGGCTCGCGGTGCGCGCCAGGCGCGCCGCCCGCTGGCCGATCAACCGGGACAGCGCCCACCCGGTCACCGACGCGAGCGCGAGCACGATCACGACCGCCAAGAAGACCCGGCGCTGGACCACCGCGAGCTCGGGCGCCAGACCTCGGACGGGCGTCGCCACGCGGATCGCACCCACCGCTTCCGGGCCGAGCTGGCCCTCGGCCCAAAGCGTCGCGTCGGCCGAGATCGCCTCGCGGTCACTGGTGAACCGCTCCCGCGAGGACAGCGGCACCCCCGCGAACTGATCGAGCAGCGGCGTCGACGCGGGGACCGACACCTGCCGCCTGCCGGCGAGGTTCGAGGGTGTGTAGTTGACCAGCACCTCGCCGCCCAGGTCGGCCCGGACCGCGCGCGCGTAGTCGCTGACAGCGTCGGAGCTGAGTGGCTTCACGAGACCGGTGTTCTCACCGGCCGCGACCACCTGCCGGCGCAGGTCCTGTGCCTGACGCGATGCCTGGTCGCGCTGCACGCTCGACTCCAGGGTCGAGAGCACGACCAGCAGGACCGTCAGGCTCGCGAGGAACCCGACGCCCACCAGGGAGCCGATGAGCAGCCCCTGGAGACCCGGGCTGCGCGGCCTCACGGCCGACCGTCCTCCCCGCCGAATGCGTAGCCGACGCCCCGCACGGTCCTGATCAGCACGGGGTTGGAGGCGTCATCCTCGATCTTCTGGCGCAGGTGGCGCACGTGGACGTCGACGCTTCGCAGGTCTCCGTAGAAGTTGCCGTCCCACAGGTGGTTCATCAGCTCCTCGCGGGTGAACACCCGTCGCGGCGAGCCGGCCAGCTTGTGGAGGATCTCGAACTCCGAGAAGGTCAGCCCGACCTCCTGGTCGTCGCGGCGAACGGTTCTGGCGACCGGATCGATCTCGAGATCACCGGATCGGATCGATGCGCCCCGCTCGGGCTCCAGGCGGGCCCGGCGCAGGTTGGCCTTGACCCTCGAGACCAGCTCCCTGGGGGAGAACGGCTTGGTCACGTAGTCGTCCGCGCCGAGTTCCAGGCCGAGGACCTTGTCGAGCTCCTCGCCCTTGGCCGAGAGGATGATGATCGGCGTGTTGCGCTCCGCGCGCACGCGCTTGCAGACCTCGAGCCCGTCGAGACCGGGGAGCATCAGGTCGAGCACGATCAGGTCGGCGCCGTCGCGCGCGAGCGCCTCGAGCGCGTCGTCACCGCGGCCGACGCTGGCAACGTCGAACCCGGCGCCCTTCAATGCGTACTCGACGATCGTGCGGATGGACTTCTCGTCCTCGACGACCAGGATGCGCTCGGACACGCGCGACGACTCCCCGTCCCTGACGATCCGCAGATCGTAGCCGTGCCGCGCGCCCTGTCGAGCCGCGCAGGCGCTCGCCGGGCACGATCCGTTCACAACCCGACGTTCACGAATCGGCGCTACCGTCATCGACGTGGTCGATCCCCACCGCATCGCCGCAGCGTGCATCGCCTGACGAGCGGCTCCCCGCGCGAGATCCGCGGCGAGGGCCCGCCCGCGGTGCCCGACGGCGCCCCGCCCGCCGCGGAGACCGCCGGCGCGCGGCGGGGGCCGCGCCCGGCGCTGGCCCTCGGTGGCGCCGCCCTCGTCGGCGCCCTGGCCGCGCTCGGTGTCGTCGCCGCCACGGGCAACCTGGGTGGGGATAACGTGCGTGAGACGGTCATCGTGCGCGAGGCGGCGCGCCTGCCGGTGGACGAGGGACCGCCCCCCGCCACACCCGCGCCGGCCCCGGCGGAGGGCGGCGGCGCGGAGGTCGTGGGCGATCTGACCGGCCTGGTGTCGCGTGCGGCGCCCGGGGTCGTGCTCGTGACCGCCGGCGCCGGGCGGCTCGGCTCGGGGTTCCTGGTGGACGACCGGCGGCGCCTCCTGACGAACGCCCACGTGATCGACGACGCGGAGACCGCGACCCTGACCTTCAGCGACGGCACGGAGCTCGACGCCGAGGTCCTCGGCACCGACGAGAGCACCGACCTGGCGGTCCTGCAGACCGAGACGATCCCCGCGGGCGCGCGCCCGCTCAGGCTGGGCCGCAGCGACGGGCTGGAGGTCGGTGTGGGCGTGGTCGCGATCGGCAACCCGTTCGGCCTCGAGCGCACGGCGACGAGCGGCATCGTGAGCGCGACCGAGCGCGTGATCCGGGCGCCCAACAGCTTCGCCATCCAGAACGCGATCCAGACCGACGCCGCGATCAACGAGGGCAACTCGGGCGGGCCCCTGCTCGATCTGGACGGCCGCGTGGTCGGCATCAACTCGCAGATCGCCACCGCGGACCGGGGCGCCGGAAACGTCGGGATCGGATTCGCGGTGCCGATCGACACTGTGCGACCGGTCGCGGAGTCGATCATCGAGTCCGGCGAGGCCCGGCATGCCTGGGTCGGGATCACCGGCGGCGCACTCACGCCGGACGAGGCCGCGAAGCTGGGCGTCACCGGCCGCCGTGGCGTCGCCGTCCTCGAGACGGACGCGCGCGGGCCCGCGCGCGACGCGGGTCTTCGCGCCGCGCGGGACGCCGACGGTCCCGCGCCCGGCGCCGACGTGATCGTCCGGGCCGGCGGGAACCCGGTGCGCGACATGGCGGACGTCAGCCGCGAGGTCGCCAAGCGGCGGGTCGGGGAGACGCTTCGGCTGGAGCTGCTGCGCGACGGGAGACCGGTGGTGGTCACGATCACGCTGGCAGATCGCCCCGAGGACGTGGGACGGCCGTGACCCGGACACCGACGGGCGTCGGGTCCGGACGCGCCGCGGCTGGCATCATCCCGGCGCCGATGGCGCCCCCACTCGACATCCGTGCCGCCGATGCGGGCGACGCGCCCGCCATCGCCGCGATCTACGACCAGGGCATCGCCACCGGCGTGGCGACGTTCGCCACCGGACCGCACGACCCCGCCGAGCGCCGGGAGTGGCTGCGCGCACGGCCGGATCGGGCACCGGTCTTCGTCGGCCTCCGCGCGGGAGCCGTGATGGGCTGGTCGGCGCTGGCACCGCTCAGCCACCGCCCCTGGTACGACGGCGTCGCGGAGTACACGGTGTACGTGGCCTCGGCCGCCCGTGGCCATGGGGTGGGCGCCACGATGCTGGCGCACCTCATCGACGTCGCGCCCGAGATCGGCTACTACAAGTTGGTGGGGCACATCCTCGCCGGCAACGAGGCGGGGCTTCGGCTCTCGACCGACGCCGGGTTCCGCGTCGTTGGGGTCCACCGTGCGCACGGCCGCGTCGACGACGACTGGCGGGACGTGACCGTGGTCGAGCGGCACCTGGGCGTACGGACGCCGTGAGCGGCCGCCCGGGCCTCGTCGTCAGGACGCCCGGTATCGAGTACACGCGGGCCTGGGCGATCCAGCGCCGCCTGGCCGACGCACGCCGTGCCGGCACGGTCCCCGACGTGATCTGGCTGCTCGAGCATCCGCCCGTCTTTACGACCGGGCGCCACGGCCGCCGGGAGGACCTGGCGCTCGACGACGCGGCGCTCGACGCGCGTGGCGCGACCTTTCACACGATCGACCGGGGTGGCCAGATGACCTGGCACGGCCCCGGCCAGACGACCGGCTACGTCATCGCCGACCTGCGCGGAGGGCGGGGCGTGCGCGCCTTCGTCGGGGCGCTGGTGGCCGCGATGGCCGACGCGGCGGCCGTCCCGGGGGCCGCGCCGGGCGCGGACGACACCGGTCTCTACCGCGGCGGCCGCAAGCTCGGCAGCGTGGGCGTGCGCATCGCCCAGGGGGTCTCGACGCACGGCGTGGGGCTGAACCGCGACCCCGACCTCGGATGGTTCGACCTGTGCATCCCCTGTGGCGCGCCCGACGTGCCCGCGACCTCGATCGCGGCCGAGGGCGGTGACCCGGATCGGTCGCGGGTCGAGGCCGATCTCGCGGACGCGCTCGCGCAACGTCTGGGGCTGGCGCTCACGACGGCGTCGCTCGAAGACCTCCTGCGCGGGCACTGAAGGGCGGCACGCCGCGACGCTCAGACGAGCAGGCGCTCCCAGGCGACGATCGCCGCGGCGATGATGCCATCGTCATCCGGATCGCCGCCGGCACCCGCGATCCATTCGCGGATCGTCTCCCCGTCGAGCTCGAACGGCTCTGCGTCGGGGTGGGCGTCGCGCAGGCGCGCCGCGAGGACCTCGGGGTCGACGCTCAGAACAGGTTGACGGCGGCGGCGAGCGCCAGGATCACGATCATCCAGCCGTAGCCGACGTAGCCGCCGAGGAGCAGCCCCACTCCGAGCGCGAGCAGGAGGCCGGCGAGGCCCGCCCACGATGCCTTGCCGAGGCCTGCGGCGCCGAGCTCCCAGCCCGCGCCCGGCGCGCGGGCCCGCCGGGGCGTCTCCTTCTCATCCGACATGCCCGCGAGGGTACCGTACGTCCGTCCACAGGTTCCCCGAAGGAGGCGCGGATGGCGGTCGAGGTCGGTCAGGAGGCGCCGGGGTTCACCCTGCCGCGCGCGGGTGGGGGCGAGGTGTCGCTCGCCGACTTCCGAGGTGCGCGAAACGTCGTGCTGTTCTTCTTCCCGCAGGCGTTCAGTCCGTTCTGCACGCCGCAGCTGACGGCGGTGGGCGCCAACGCCGAGCGATACGACGCCGAGGGCGCACAGGTGATCGGGATCTCGGTCGACAACCACGAGCCGCTCCGGGTCTTCGCGGACCAGCTCGGTCTGACCGACGAGATCCTGCTCTCGGACTTCGAGCCCAAGGGGGCCGTCGCGACCGCCTACGGTGTCTACTCCCCCGCGCCGTGGGGCATGGCCGGGCGCGCCGTGTTCGTCATCGACCGCGAGGGGATCGTCCGCCACCGCGCGCTGACCGAGACACCACTCGAGATCCCCGACGAGGAGCCGAACTTCGAGGCCCTCGCGGCCTGCAACCTACGGGGCTGACGAGACCGGTGGGGTGTCGGCGGCGGCGAGCTGGCCGCAGGCCGCCGCCACGTCGACACCGCGCGAGCGGCGCACGGACGCGACGATCCCCGACTTGGCCAGCACGCGCTGGAACGTCTCGCGCCGCTCGCGCGGGCTGGCCCGATCGGGGCCGACGGTCGGGTTGTACTCGATCAGGTTGACGTGGAAGTTGCCGTCGCGCAGCAACTCGGCCAGCCGCCGGGCGTCGGCCGGGGCGTCGTTGACGCCGTCGAGCAGGAGGTACTCGATGAACACGCGGCGCCCGGTGGTGTCGCAGTAGCGCCTGCAGGCCGCCATGAGGCTTGCGATGGGGTAGCGCGCGTTGAGGGGCATGAGCGCGCTCCGCGTGCGGTCGTCCGCCGCGTGGAGCGACACGGCGAGTCGGAGCGGCAGCTCGTCCGCCGCGATCCGGGCGATCCCCGGCACCCAGCCGACGGTCGAGACGGCGATGCGCCGCGGCGAGAGCCCGAGTTCGTCCGGGGTGGTCATGTCGCGCGCCGCGTCGAGGACGGCGTCGATGTTCTGGAGCGGCTCGCCCATCCCCATGAAGACGACGTTCGACAGCCGTGTCCCCTGGGCGCGCGACTCGGCGGCGGCCAGCATCGCCTGGTCGAGGATCTCCCAGCGGGTCAGATCGCGACCCGGGCCCATCGCCCCGGTCGCGCAGAACCGGCATGCGAGCGCGCAGCCGGCCTGGCTCGACACGCAGACCGTGCGCCGGTCCCCCTCTGGGATCAGGACCGCCTCGACGAGCACCCCGTCCGGCGCCCGCAGGCGCCACTTGATCGTGCCGTCCCGCGACACCAGCCGCGTGTCGGGCGTCAGCGCCCAGAGCGGCAGCCGATCGTCGAGCGTCGCGCGAAGCGTCGCCGGGTAGGTCTGCACCGCCTGCCAGTCGGTGGCACCGGCGAGCTGGGCCGACACCGCCTGGCGGGCGCGGTAGGCGGGCTGCCCCTGCTCGGCCAGCAGCGTGGCGAGCGCCGAGCGGTCCATCAGGCGCCCACCGGGGTGGCCTCGATGTGCGGCGTCACCACGCGGAAGATCCGCCCGCCGACCAGGATCACGAAGAGGGCGATGGTGATCGCGGCGGCCGCGGCGATGGCGAGCGCCGCCGACAGCCCGAGTGATTGTGAGATGAAGCCGATCGCCACGGTGGGAAGTGTCCCCGAATACGCGCACATGTACAGGGCGGATATCAGCTTGCCACGTTCCTCGATCGGGACCGACACGCCGCAGATGATCATCCCGCCCTGCAGGATGAACCCGTTGAGGAGGCCGATCAGCCCTGCCGCCAGCAGCACGAGCCCCGGCGCGTCGACCGCAGCGGCCGCCAGCACGAGCAGCAGCGATGAGGACGCCGTTGCGCAGCCGACCATGACCGCCCGACGCGGATCGACCCGTGGCGCGAGAAACGGCGCCAACCCGCCCATGGCGAGGACGAGGAACCCGACGGCGCCGATGAGGGCGATGTTCTGCACGCCCAGCGAGTCCACCATGTAGAGCGGCACGAGCGACAGGAGCGTCGCGTCGAGGAAGCTCAGGAGGAACGCGGCCGGGGCGAGGAAGGTCGCGAAGGCCGCCATCTGACCGGGGGGCACACCGACCCGGATCCGGAGCCGCACGGGACGGCGGGTGACCGTCTCGGGCGTGAGGGCGACCGCGATGAAGGCGATCGACATGAGCGCCGCATGGCCGAGGAAGGGCAGCCGAAGCGGGTACGGGCCGTACTCGGCCACGATGCCCGCGATCCCGGGACCGAGTCCGAATCCGAGCCGGAACCCGAACCCGGCCAGGCTGGCCGCCCAGCCCTTGGCCTCCGGACGGGCGTGGTCGACCACGAACGCCGTGCCGACGCCGAGAAAGCTCCCGATCGCGACGCCCTGGAGCGCCCGGCCGAGGAAGAGCATCGGCACGTTGTCGGCGAGACCCATGACCAGCGACGCCGTGGTCAGGATGACGATCCCCGGGATCATCACGCGCTTGCGGCCGATGCTGTCGCTCAGGTTGCCGACCAGCAGCATGGTCGGCACCACCGCGGCCGTGTACGTGGCGAACAGGAGCGTCGCCTCGCCGTTGGTCAGCGAGTAGCGCTCCACGTAGAGCGGCAGGAGCGGGGTGATGATGCTCGTGCCCATCGTGAACACGAGCAGCGCGGTGAACGCCGCCCAGGACCACCGGGTCACGGGCGCTCCCGGGCCGCGTCGGGCTCGTGGACCCGGCCGGGTGCCACGCCCCGCACCGGCGGCATCCGGATGGCGATCAGCGCGGCCACCGCCAGCATGCCCGCGGCGGCGAACAGCGCGATCCGGAAGTCGGCGGCGATCAGGTCGTTGCGCCGGTCGGAGCCGTCGCTCGTCGTGGAGCCCACGAGCGCGACCAGGATCGCGCTCCCGAGCGCGCCCCCGACGTAGCGGCTGATGTTGGGGAGCGACGAGGCGATCCCGAGGCGATCCCGTGGGACCTCGCTGATGGCCGCCGTGGTGATCGGCGACGTCGCCATGGCCAGCCCCACCCCGAAGGCGATCAGCCCGGGCAGGAGCACCGTGTAGTCCCTCGCCGGCGCCACCATGCCCATCGCCACCGCGCCCAGACCCGACACCACGAACCCGGCCGCGGCCATGCGCGCGGCGCCGGTCCGCGACATCAGCCGCCCGGCGATCGGCGCGACGACCACGAACGAGGCGGCGATGGGCGTGATCGACAGGCCCAGGGCGACCGGCCCGAAGCCGAGCGCCGCCGAGAACGCGAACGGCAGCACGAGCAGCACCCCGAACAGGGCGCCCGCCGAGGCCATCGCGGCGAGATTGGCGGTGGCGAGCGAGCGCAGCCGGAACAGGCCTAGGTCGATCATCGGATCGCGCGCGACCGACTCGCGCCAGACGAAGCCCATCAGCACGAGCACACCGCCGGCGAGCGTTCCGATCACCGCCGGCGACGCCCATCCCCACGCCCCGCCCTGCGACAGCGCGAGCAGGATCAGAAAGAGCCCGCTCGCCGCGAGCGCCGCGCCCGGGATGTCGAAGCTGCGGCGCGGGCCCTCGGCCCGCGCCTCGGGGAGCACCAGCGCCGCGCCAGCCAGCACGACGACCCCGACGATCGGGGAGAACAGGAAGACGGCGCGCCACCCGGTCTCCTGCACCAGGACGCCCGCGATGTTGAGGGAGAGCACCGGGGCCAGCCCCAGGACGCCGCCCATGATGCCGAGCGCCTGGCCACGCTCGCTCGGACCGAACAACTCGGCCGCGAAGGCGAACGCGGTCGGGGCCATGGCCGATCCACCGACCCCCTGCAGGATGCGGAACAGGATCAGGAGCGGCTCGGTGGGCGCGACCGCCGCGAGCAGCGACGCGAGCGAGAGGATCACCACGCCCAGCACGAACACGCGCCGACGACCGAAGACGTCCCCCGCGCGCCCTGCGATCGGAAGGAGCGTAGCCTGCGTCACGAGGTAGCCCGTGACGACCCAGCCGATCGTGGCGGGCGACACGCCGAAGTCCTCGGCCATCGCCGGCAGCGCGATGTTGACGATGCTGACGTTGATGACCGAGAGCATCATCCCGCCCGCCACCACCACCAGCGCCATCCAGCGCCAGCGCCTGTGCGCGCGGAGGCGCGCGCGCAGGGCATCGACCCGGGCGCGAGGCATCCGACGAGTGTAGCCCCGGCTGCGCGCCCCAAAGCGCCCCGCGCGCCACCACCACCGGCGCGCGCCGCTACCCTCATCCCGGACATGCACGAGGAGAAACTCTGGAACTACGAGGGGCTCGCGCGGATGTGGTCGTGGGCACTCATCGGTGCGGGCGTCGCCCTGCTCGGCCTCGCCGCCGCCCTCGAGGCGGGCAGCCCGGGCGGCATCGACGGATGGTGGGTGGCCGCGGCGGTCGGGATCTCGGGCGTGACAGGGGTGATCCTGTATCCCTTCTTCCGGGTGTGGCTGCGCCGGTCCGCAATGCCCTCGCTCAAGTTGCCCCAGGCCACCCCGGCGACGGGGCCCCGCCGCCTCGAGGCGACGCCGCGTGATTGGCGCAGGTGGGCGATCCTGATCGGCCTGGTCATGTTCCTGGGCGGGGCCGCGACGATGGTGTTCCTGGTCGGGGTCCTCGGCCGGGGTGGCACGGCGGAGGGCGTCACCGTGGGGATGATGGTCGCGTGGGGCATGGCGACGCTGAGCGACGTCCGCCGCATCCGCGCAACCGAGTCCGCCGAGGGTCGGCGCTACTACGCAGCGTGCCGGCGGCCGACCGGCGTCGGCAACAACCTGGTGTGGATGCCGGCCACGACCGAGGATCGTGCCGACGACGGGGCCGCCTCCGCGGCGTGATACGGTACCCCCTAGGGTATCCTCCGAACCATGACGGCACCGGCGGCGACACGCGGCCGGCCTCGATGACAGGGAGACCGTGGGTTCTATGAGCGACGTGAACGACGTAATCATCATCGGTGGCGGCCCCGCGGGCTACACCGCCGCCATCTACGCTGCCCGTGCGGGCCTCGCGCCGCTCGTGCTCGAGGGGTTCGGCGCGGGCGGGCAGCTCATGCTGACCAGCGACGTCGAGAACTACCCGGGCTTCCCCGAGGGAGTCCAGGGCCCGGAGCTGATGCAGCACTTCCGCGCCCAGGCGGAGCGTTTCGGCGCGCGGATCGAGTCGGTGGATGTGACACGGGTCGATCTGTCCGGGCGGCCGTTCCGGGTCTGGACCGATGACGGCGAGTACCGGGGGCGGGCGATGATCGTGTCCACCGGGGCCTCCGCACGGTGGCTCGACCTCGAGAGCGAGCGGCGCCTGCGCGGGTTCGGCGTGTCGACCTGCGCCACCTGCGACGGTTTCTTCTTCAAGGACAGGCGGATGGTCGTCGTGGGTGGAGGGGACTCGGCCGTCGAGGAGGCGCTCTACCTGGCCCGCATCGCGGAGCACGTCACGATCGTGCATCGCCGCGACGAGCTTCGGGCATCCAGGATCATGGCCGACCGCGCCATTGCCCACGAGCGCGTCTCGATCCGCTGGAACGCGGTGGTCGAGGAGGTGCTCGGCGACACCGCGGTCGAGGGCGTCCGGGTCCGGGACACCGTCACCGGGCACTCGGAGGACATCCCCTCGGCCGCGATGTTCGTGGCGATCGGCCACGACCCCAACACCGGCCTGCTCGACGGGCAGATCACGCTGGACGACGACGGCTACGTCGTGACCGACGGGACCCGCACGAACGTCGACGGCGTCTTCGCCTGCGGCGACGTGCAGGACCGCGACTACAAGCAGGCGATCACCGCGGCCGCATCGGGCTGCATGGCGGCGATGGACGCGGAGCGCTGGCTCGACGAGGCCGGCACCGAGGGAAGCCCGGAGCCCGCGGCCGAGACCGCCGGCGCGCCGGCGCAACGCTGACGACAAGGAGCACACGATGGCTGAGGGAAGCGTGAAGGAGATCACCGCGGACAACTTCCAGTCCGACGTCCTCGAAAGCGAGGTGCCGGTGCTGGTCGACTTCTGGGCTGAGTGGTGCGGCCCGTGCCGCATGGTCGCGCCGGTGGTCGAGCAGATCGCGAAGGAGCGCGAGGGCTCGATCGTGGTCGGAAAGCTCGACGTGGACGCCCACGGCGAGATCGCCCAGCGCTACAACGTCCAGGGCATCCCGTTCCTGGGCCTGTTCGAGCACGGCAAGCTGGCCCGCCATGCAGTCGGCGCCAAGCCGAAGTCGGCGCTCGAGCGCGAGCTCGGGCTGGCGTAGCGATGCCCTCGTACGACCTTGCCTGCGAGGGGTGCGGGACCGAGTTCGAGGTCTTCCGCACACGGTTCCTGCGCGATGAGGACCGCGAATGCCCCGACTGCGGTGCCATGGGTGCGCGGCAGTTGATGCGCGCGGGCTTCGTGAGCGGGGTGGCGCCCGCCCCGCAGGCGGCCGCGGGCGGTGCCGGCGGGTGCTGCGGCGGCTCGTGCGGATGCGGGGGCTGAACGATGGCCTCGACCGCACCGCCCACGCCAGGTGTGACGTCGGGTGACGACGCGCTGATCGCCCGCCTCCGCCGCGCGGAGGGGCAGCTTCGCGGCGTGCAGCGAATGATCGGCGAGGGTGCCGAGTGCCGCGACGTGCTGACCCAGCTGGCCGCCGTCAAGGCCGCGGTGGACCAGGTGGGCCTGAACCTGATCGGCGAGCGCCTTCGCTCCTGCATGGCCGAGGACGGAACCGCCTGCCAGACGGACTTCGAGCAGGCGATGCAGACGTTGCTCCGCTACGGCTCACTCGCGCGATAGACGCACCAGCCGTGCAGTGGGCTGGTGCGTTTCGGCTGCGCAAACGTCTTCAGAAGCGCTTAGGTCAGAGCGGGGCCGACGCCGATCGTGGGCTGCCAGTGAGGGACGGGGCAACCCGCCCAACGAGACTCGGGAGCCCACGTGAGCAACGGTTCCTGGTTCACCAACGAGCACCCTGCTCGCCTCCTCGGGTTGGATGACGAGACCTCGCGCTGGCCCGGCGAGCGGCGCCGGTCCTGGCGGCCGCTGAAGACGACATCGCACGGGAGTTCTACGACCGCATCGAGCGGATCCCCGAGCTCGGCGCGATCATCGGTCGCGAATCGAGCCGTGACCGGATCGCCGTCACCCTCAAGGCCTACGTGCGGGCGA
>Ga0055584_100002716_pt1 | contig 17527 bp, 21 predicted proteins | sample OSDHelmetaG_FD_58716 | JGI IMG/M metagenome (GOLD analysis project Ga0055584, IMG submission 58716) | Pelagic marine sediment microbial communities from the LTER site Helgoland, North Sea, for post-phytoplankton bloom and carbon turnover... | ecosystem: Environmental > Aquatic > Marine >... | reverse complement strand
TTATGAGTGATTTATTTAAGATAATCGAAGAAATTGAAAAGATGATTAGTGAAGGAAAACTGGAAGAGGCCAAAGAGAAACTTGCTAAGACTATGGGGGATGCCAATATTGATTTAGCAGAGGTCCTTAAAGAGATTTCCTCTAATTAATGAGCGGTATGGCCACATCGACACTTTTTTAGGCTAATATAGTGTCCAGATATAAGAAAGATACTGCCAACCACCGAAAGAAAGTGTACGCCACTATGATTATGACCAGCTTCGAAAAACGAAAGAAGTAATACCCCAGATCCAATAATACCTAATATGAGTGGAACCCTATTACGGTGTTTTTTAAGAACACGATAAAAGCTAACAAGGGCCAAGGGTGAGACAATCAGAAAAAATATAATGTGAACAAACTCATGTTGAAAATAACTTCCCCACGCTGGAATAAAAAGCAAAAGCAAAGGCGTAACTAAACAATGGATCGCACATAGCCCAGAAAGGGATATTCCAATTTTATCAATTTCACTATGGCCTTGAATGTTCACTAAAAAACCTTTATTTTAACAGGTGCCTAAAAAACCATAAATGAACAATAATTTCAAGTGATTTGCAAAAATACACTTTTTACATACTTAGTGGCCAATAGGGTAATTCGCGTATAGTTTTCATAATTATGGATATGAAAAGTAGTTTAAAAAATGCCGGATTAAGTGTAACCAAACCTCGTTTGGCCATTTTAAGCTATCTTAACAATAATCATGGCCCTTTTTGTGCTGAAGAAATTCATCAAAATATAGAAGGGCTTCAATGTGATCTTGCTACAGTTTACAGGTGCTTATCGAGCTTTGAGATTAATAAGCTTGTTAAAAAATGTTATTTTGGTGACGATCTTGTTCGTTATGAAATTAATGACCCAGAGAAACATCACCATCACCTTATTTGTAAAAGCTGTAAAAAGGTTGAAAAAGTAACATTCTGCTTTTTGAAAGAAGTGGATAAGCTATTTTCCGAGAAAGGCTATACAAACCTAGAGCATATCCTAGAGTTCTTTGGTATTTGTCCTAACTGCCAGCATTAAGTTACTGATATTCCGAAATTTCCTATTTTAAAATACGACCTTATTTGCCCACTTTTCTTTAAGGTGATATAAGGCCTTGAATATTTTCACTTTTTAAGGAGAGTTATGGGGCTTTTTAACTGGAAAAAGAAGGAAGAACCTAAAGATATTAAACCAGGAACCGGCAGCGTAAAAAATATTATAGCTGTTGCCAGTGGGAAAGGTGGTGTTGGTAAAAGTACCGTGACAACCAATATGGCCTTAATGATGGCCCAAAAGGGTATGAAAGTAGGAGTAATAGATGCTGATCTTTATGGCCCTACTCAGCCAGGTTTACTAGGAAGCCAAGAACCACCTAAATCTATAAATGGACAAATCATGCCTATTGAAAAAGATGGTGTGAAGTTTATCTCAATGGCATCTATTAATCCAAGTGATGAAGCAATGGTTGTTAGAGCGCCTATAGCGATAAAGGCAATACAACAGTTTCTCGGAGGAGTATGTTGGGGAGAATTAGATTTTCTCTTCATCGATCTGCCACCAGGAACGGGAGATATCCAGCTTACACTTGCCCAACAAGCAAGGCTTTCAGGTGCTGTCATCGTTACGACCCCTCAAAAAGTCGCCGTTGATATAGCTAAAAAAGGTCTTTCAATGTTTAAGACTGTTAATGTTCCTATATTAGGAATTGTTGAAAATATGAGTGGCATGGTTTGTAGTCATTGCAACGAACTCAATTCAGTTTTTGGTAAAGGTGGAGGATCAGAGCTGGCCGAAAATCTAGATGTCCCTTTTCTTGGAGAAATACCTCTTGATCTTCTCATAATGCAAGGAGGAGATGATGGAAAGGCAGTTGTTCTTAGAGATGAAGATAGTGCTGCTAAAAAGTCTTTTGCGAATGTATGTGAAAAACTCGTTGATGAGCTTATAAAAATTGAAAAAGGTACTAAGGAAATTGAACCTTCCGAAATCCAAGGTAATGGTGGTCAAATAGAAATCAAGTGGAATGACGGCTCTTTATCTGAATTAAGTTCTTATGATCTTAGACTGGCATGCCCTTGTGCAAGTTGTGTAGATGAAAATACAGGCAAAAGAATTCTAGATCCAAAAACTGTGCCTTTAGATATAACAATTTTAGGACAAAGACCGGTGGGCCGTTATGGAGTTACATTTAATTTCTCTGATGGACATAACACTGGAATTTATAAATATGTAAATCTAAAAGCTATGGGAGCAGTGGCAAATAAAGAAGGTCCTTCTTTTAGCGTATAAGGTAATAAAATGATTGAAATACATGCTTTTCCTACTTCAAACCCAGATGTCTGTGAGTTTAAAACTACTGAAACTTTATTAGAAGCAGCAACATATTACTGTAAAAGTGAAGAGGATGCTTTAGGTTCAGTATTATGTGAGCTTATTTTTAACTTACCTGGTGTAGTAGAGGTTTATGTGAAGCAAAACTCTGTTACTGTTAAAAAAAGCGGAGATCAGAGTTGGAAAGAGTTTGGGCCTAAAGTAGGGGAGGCCATTAGAAGTGCTTATTCAGATGAAAGACCTTTCTTTTCTCAGGGATTATTGAATAAAATTTATCAAGATAAAAGGCCTAAAGTTGGAAATGATGAAATTTTAAAAACAGATTTGGGAAAGAAGGTTCAAGATGTTTTACAAGAGTTTATCAATCCAGCACTGTCTGCTCATGGGGGCTTTGCTCAATTAGTGGATATTCAAAATAGAATAGCAATTCTAAAGTTTGGTGGTGGATGTCAGGGGTGCTCCCAGATAACCGTGACTGTTAAACAAGGTGTAGAAAACCTGTTAAAAGAACATGTGCCTGAAATAGAAGGTGTCCGCGATGAGACGGATCACGATGCTGGTACAAATCCTTTCTTTAAATAAAGAATTAGACTCTTCATATTATTAAAATTATAATTTTTATTGTTAAATAAGGAGGTTTAACAATGCAATACCGTAGACTAGGAAAGTCGGGAACTTTTATTTCATCATTATCGTTTGGTTCTTGGGTGACCTATTCTAATCAGGTCGACACAAAGCTATCAGGAAAATTAATGTCTATGGCCTACGAAAGGGGCGTTAACTTTTTTGATAATGCAGAGGTTTATGCTCAAGGTGAATCAGAAGTTATTATGGGAAAATCTCTTAAAAACTTATCTTGGGATAGAGATACCTACATGGTCTCTTCTAAAGTCTTTTGGGGTGGAAAGTTACCAACTCAAAGAGGATTAAATAGAAAGCATCTTATTGAAGCTTGTCATAATGCCTTAAGAAGACTTCAAGTTGATTATTTAGATCTTTATTTTTGTCATAGACCTGATTTAGATACACCTATGGAAGAGATCGTTACAACAATGAATCACTTAATGTCTCAAGGTAAAATATTTTATTGGGGTACAAGTGAGTGGAGTGCTGATCAAATAATGGAAGCGCATGCCGTGGCCAAAGACTTAAGGTTAATAGGCCCTACAATGGAACAGCCTCAATATAACCTTTTTCATCGCGAAAAAATGGAGAAAGGTTATAAACGAGTTTTCGATACCGTTGGTATTGGCACAACTATCTGGTCACCTCTTGCAAGTGGAATTCTGACTGGTAAATACAATAATTCCATTCCTTCAGGCTCACGTATGTCACTAGAGGACTTTTCGTGGCTTAAGGATCAGCTAGAAGGCCCGGATGGCCAAGAAAAAATAAAAAAGGCCATCGAACTAGAAAAGTTGGCCAAAGATACTGGGCTAAGTTTAACCCAATTATCATTAGCATGGTGTTTACAAAACCCCAACGTTAGTACAGTTATTTTAGGAGCATCGAAAACCAATCAGCTTGAAGAAAATCTTTCTTGCTTAGATTGTTTGGATAAAATGACTCCTGAGGTAATGCAAAAAATTGAAGAAATAGTTCTGAATCGTCCTGCTCCAGAAAAGGATTGGAAGGCCTAAAAAGGATTTATGGGTTTTTATTTTATTCTAGGGTTTATACTTCCCATTCTTATTCCCTTTATACATAAATTGGGAAGAAGCTTTAGTTATTCTCTAATATCATTATATTCTTTGGTGTTCTCTGGCCTTTGCGCTAAGACTCTTTTTCTTGATGGTAAATATAGCATTATACTACTGGATTATGCTTGGTTACCTCAATGGGGCCTGAACTTATCATTAAGTGCAAATGGCTATTCTTTATTTTTTGGTTTTGTTATTAGTTTTGTGGGCTCTTTTATTTTCTTATATTCTCAATCCTATTTTCATAAAAATCGTAATGAAGCTCGTTTTCTCATTATCATGTTATTTTTTATGATGAGTATGCTTGGGATAGTGTTTTCAAATAATCTTTTGCTCACATTTTTCTTTTGGGAATTAACTGGCATTACTTCTTTCTTACTCATTGGGTACTCTCATCAGCTTAAGATATCTAGAGAAAATGCTAAGACGGCCTTATTTGTAACTGGGTTTGGAGATGCTTTTTTCTTAATAGCTTTAGTTTTTATCTATATAAATACTAAAACCTTTCAAATTGACTCTATTCTTACCATGGGTCTAGAAAACTCTAAACATTTGAATCTGATTTTAGGATGCTTGTGCATGGCCGCTTTTACAAAGTCGGCCCAGTTTCCTTTTCATTTTTGGTTGCCAAGGGCCATGGTGGCGCCTACACCCGTAAGTGCCTTTCTCCATTCGGCCACGATGGTAAAGGCAGGCGTATTTTTAATAATATTGTTTTTCCCGCTATTTAAAAATGAACCTTTATTTTTAAATATATTAATCGGCGTTGGTTCTGTGACAGCGTTCTTAGGTGCCTTTATTAGTGTGTATCAAAAAGATTTGAAAAGACTTCTTGCCTTTACAACGATTAGTTCATTAGGAATTATTTTTGTCTTAATAGGACAAGGAACGGAACTAGGCTTAATTGCCGCACTTACTTATATTCTTACTCATGCTTTTTATAAATCATCACTATTTCTTGTTGTTGGCTCAATTGATCATAGTATGAAAAGTCGGAATTTAACGGAACTATATTTATTAAGAAAAATATTACCTCTTACAAGTACTGTTACTTTTATGGCCATCTTTTCAATGATAGGGTTGCCTCCTACCATAGGCTATTTGGCCAAGCATCTTCTTTACGAATCTACTTATAACTACTCACTAGTTGGCCTCATTTCTATTTCAATTGCAAATATGCTAATGGTGATAGCGGCCTTAAAATTCTTAATACCATTTTTTGCTAAAAATAAAAAAACAGTGCCTGTTTTTAAGGATAAATCATTACTTTTATGGATAACACCATTTGTGTTGGCCGCGAGTGGAATAATTTTTGGACTGATGGCCAATTCATTAACAAACCTTGTTGTATCACGTGGCTATCTTGGTGTGACTAAAGAGCTGGCCAAGTATAAGTTAACCCTTTGGCATAAACCAGATATATTATTTGCGATTGGTGTTTGTGTTCTCATTTTAGCACTCATATTTTATAGATATACTGTTAATTTATCTCCTATGAGTCAGCACTTTATTGAAAGAGCATATAAAGTTTATCAATTATTTTTAAATTCAGTACTTAAGTTTGCAAAAATAACTATTGATAAAATTCAAGATGGAGATTATTGGAAATATATCTTAATAATTTTTATATCAACTATAGCTTGTTTATTACCATTTGTTTTACGATTTAAAGTTAATATACCTTTTAATAAGGAAGATATTGATTTTCTTGACCTTGCTTGCTTAATCCTTATTAATTCATCCTGTCTCTTGGCCATAAAAGTTCAATCGCGGTTGGCCAGTGTTATTGCTGCTGGGGGAATTGGGCTTGGGGTAACACTTATATTCGCCCTTTATGGTGCACCAGACTTGGCCTTAACTCAAATGATGGTAGAGATACTCACTTTAGTTCTTCTTTTGATTGCCATTAGAAGGCTACCGATTTTTAACGCTCATATGACTACATTCAAAAAATATATATCACTTGGGGTGGCCGCAACTCTTGCAAGCTTCCTTGCTCTTATTTCTATGCAGGCCTTAAGTATCAAAACAGACCCTAAAGTTTCTCAGTTTTTCGCTGAGAACAGCTACCTTCTGGCAAAAGGTAAAAATATTGTAAATGTCATCCTTGTCGACTTTAGAGGGCTAGATACATTAGGTGAAATTACTGTTTTATGCCTGGCCGGTTTAGGAGTACTTTCTCTTTTGAAGATTAAAAAGGAGAAGAATGGACTCTAAGATATTCAATGCCGCGGTTAAGTTAATTTTTCCTGTCCAGGTTGTTTTTTCCTTTATAGTTCTTTTACGAGGTCATAATGGCCCAGGTGGTGGCTTTATTGGGGGTCTTATTTTGGCCGTCTCAATTTTATTGAGAGCGCTAACCTCAAATAAAAAAAAGTCTCAATTCTTTTTAAGGCCTAAAATTTTAATGGCCATTGGTTTATTGTGTTCACTTCTTGCAGGTTTGATAGGTCTTGCTTTTAACAGGCCTTTTCTCACTGGAATATGGAGTGAGATTAATTTTTTTGGTTTTATACCATCTACTGTTTTCCTTTTTGATCTTGGTGTTTATCTCCTTGTTACCGGGATGGTTTTACAAGTCGTTCAGGCCTTAGAAGAGGAGGTAGAGCTATGATCCTTTTTAAGTCATTGACCTTAGGAATGATTTATTTTACAGGATTTTACCTTCTTCTTCGTAGGAGCCTATTGAGAAACCTTATAGGGATACTCATATTATCTAATGGAATCAATTTACTTATATTTTTCTCTGGAGGGAATGTTAAAGGTGTACCTGCCTTTATTCCTGAGAATATGGACTCTTTGACTGGAAAATATGCTGACCCCTTACCTCAAGCCTTAATTTTAACAGCGATAGTTATAGGCTTTGGCTTTTTCGCATTTTTTTTAATGCTTAGTTTGAAAGTATATGAAAAGACTAGTTCCGATGACATGGATAGTATAGAGGAAAGGCCCTAATGGAATCTTTAATTATTCTTCCCCTTATTCTACCCATGCTTACTGGAATTATTCTTATTTTTTTATGGAACTATAGTGGTGCTCATAAAAGGGTTGCTCAATTGAGTAGCTTTGCCCATTTGGGGATTTGTATATATTTATTAATATACTCATCTGGAAATAGTGCCTTAGTTTTAAATATGGGGGGATGGCCTGCGCCTTTTGGTATTACTTTTGTCCTAGATATTTTTAGTTCACTCATGCTTACAATCAGTTCTATTGTTGCTTTATGCACGAATGTCTTTGCTGATAAAATGGAAGAACTAAAAAAAGTTCGGCTTGGTTTCTATCCACTTATTCAATTTTTAATGATGGGAGTATCAGGCGCCTTTTTGACTGGAGATCTTTTTAATTTGTATGTTTGGTATGAAGTAATGCTTATATCAAGCTTTATATTACTTGCGTTAGGTGGAAATACATTTCAATTAGGTGGGGCCTTAAAGTATACAATCATTAATTTGAAGTCCTCATTACTTTTTCTCTCATCTTTAGGTCTTATTTACGGAAAACTGGGTACTCTAAATATGGCCGATATTGCACAAAGACTTATGAATACTTCACCTTTGACGCCAGAAATTCAGAGTGCATTTGTTCTCCTTTTTATTGCGTTTGCACTTAAGGCCGCAGTTTTCCCACTCTTTTTTTGGCTCCCTCTTAGCTATCCTAATACTTCTTATTCAGTAAGTGCTATATTTGCAGGGCTTTTAACCAAGGTAGGAGTTTACTCGCTAATTCGTTGTACGACCCTTTTCTTTGGGCATGAATTTGATTGGTTGCAAGGTCCACTCATTATTATTGCTTGTTTGACAATGATCATTGGGGTCTTTGGGGCCACAAGCCGTTCGGGAATGAGAGAAATTCTTTCTTTTCATATTATTAGTCAAATAGGTTATATGATTTTGGGGCTAGGACTTTTTGGTGTGTGGGGAGTAGCTTGGTCTATCTTTTATATGTTTCATCACATTGCAGTTAAAACGAACCTTTTCTTTGCAGCTGGCATCGTAAAATATTTAAGAGGAAATGATAGGCTCTCAAGTATGGGGGATATATACAGAGATCACCCTATTTTTAGTTTATTATTTCTTATTCCAGCTCTTTCTTTGGCCGGTGTTCCACCCTTATCAGGTTTTTTTGCTAAATATGGTATTCTTTTTAAGGCCTTCGACTCTCAATATTATTGGGCCGCTGTGATAAGTATATTTGTTGGACTATTGACTCTTTATTCAATGATTAAAATTTGGGCAGAAGGTTTTTGGAAAAAGAGTTCAAAAAAAATGCATCATCAGGACCTCAAATCAATTAAAATACCTTTGACTCTTTTTGTACCCATGCTAATTCTAGCATTGGTGACAGTGCTCATAAGTATAAATCCAAAATGGAGTTATGACATATCAGAAAAAGCGGCAAATCAACTCCTTAATCAGGAAAAATATATTCAAAATGTTTTAGGAGGTAACTCTTGATTAAGCGTGCGGGACTTTTTATTTATTTACTCTTTATTTATTCTAGAGATTTATTACATTCAAATATAAAATTAGCGATTCAAATTCTTTCAATTAGGCCCGCAATGGGGCCCAATATGATCAAGCTTAATGTTAAATTTAATAATGAACGAGAACTCTTGTTTTTGACCCATCTTGTTACAATAACCCCAGGAACATTAAGTGTGGATTATCTAGAAAAAGAAAATAATTTATTGATTCATATTCTTTTTCCAGAAGAAGAAAAAGGATTTGTTGAAAAAATGAACAGTCATTATATTCCATTAATCAGGGGAATCTTTGGATGAGTCCTATTGAATATACTTTTTTAATTTCTAAGTTTTTTCTTTTCCTCGGTATATTATTGGCCCTCATTCGTTTTCTTAAAGGTCCAAAACCATTAGATAGAATTATTGCACTTGATATGATTGCAATTACGGGTCTAGGGCTTCTCAGCATATTTATGATAGAGTCAGGTGATAAAACTATCATTGATATAATACTAACCTATTCGATTCTTCCCTTTGTCGGTACTGCAAGTTTATGCACATTAATTTATAAAAAGAGTTTGAAATGAAAGAAATTATCGTAGCGACTTTTGTGTTTTTCGGCTCCTTTTTCACATTTACGGCCTGCTTAGGTATGTTTCGATTTGATGATATTTTTACTAGACTTCATGCCAGTTCAAATTCATTAATCTTTGGTATCTCTACAATTTTATTTGGGTTGATGATTCATTTCTCTAATTGGGAGGTGAGTATTAAATCTCTCATACTTATCGTTTTTCTTTTAATGACAGCGCCCCTATCTGCGCACCTTGTAGGTAAGGCCAGCAATTACTCTAAATGATTTTTTTGATCATATATCTCAGAAAAAAGAGCAGATTGAATCATAAAGTCAGCACTTGTCTCATTACAAGCGATAGCAATATTATAAAGTGTGGCCAGACGAAGTAGGGCCTTAATGTCCGGGTCATGAGGCATAGCTGTTAAAGGGTCCCAAAAGAAGACTAAGATATCAATTTTTTGCTCAGCAATCTTACTAGCAATTTGTTGGTCGCCTCCTAGAGGGCCACTTTTAAATAGCTTGAGGGAAAGTTTGCACTTTTGTTCAATAAGTTGACCTGTAGTACCTGTGGCAAATAAGGTGTGTTTTACTAAATTAGCTTTATTCTTTTTGACCCAGGTAATAAGATCTTTTTTCTTTTTATCGTGGGCTATTAAGGCAATTCTCTTTTTTTTCTTCATTTTTAAATTCCATTTTAAAAAAGATCAGCTTTATCATTCATCAATATCTTATTACAGATATGATTTAATTTCATCATTTAGAAGTTGTTTTTGGTCTAATAGACCAAAGTCAAAAACAATGCCGGTCAAGTTCTTAGCAGGACTTACATCAAAGGCAGGATTGTAGACTTCACTATCTGGTGACCATTGTATGTCACCAAAACTACCTTTGACTCCCAGGACTTCTTTAGGATTTCTTTGCTCTATTTCAATATCTTCACCATTAAAGCAATCTTTATCAATAGTTGTAAATGGCGCAACAGTGTAAAAGGGAATCTGGTGGTACTGGCAAAGAATAGAGAGGTTGTATGTACCAATTTTATTAGCAAAATCACCATTTAAAGCAACTCTGTCTGCACCTACGAAAACTTTTTGTATCCTTTTGTCTCTCATTAGAGTTGCGGCCATATTGTCACAAATGAGGGTGTAGGGGATTCCGAGCTTTTTAAGCTCCCACGTTGTCAGTCTCCCACCTTGAAGAAGGGGTCTTGTTTCATCGACGAAAACGTGTATTTTTTTACCTTGCTCCCATGCCGTTTGAATGACTCCCAAAGCAGTTCCTCGGCCAACAGTAGCCAAGCCGCCAGTGTTGCAGTGAGTTAGTATGTTGTCGCCATCTTCAATCAGATGGGCCCCTATTTCACCCATACGCATACAAAGCTCTATATCTTCTTGGGCGAGCTCATAAGCACTAATATCGTTCTCTATGACCCGATCAATGGCATTCATAAGGTTTACAGCAGTAGGCCTAGATTCCCTGAGTACTGAGGCAGACTCCTTAATTTTATCTGGAGAAACACCATCTTCTTTTAGCTTTTCCAGAAGAAATGCAGCAGCGATACCAATTAAAGGGGCCCCTCTTACTTTTAGGTTTTTAATGGCGCTAATCATGTCTTCTAGCTTTGAACAATTTATCCACTCTTCCTTATGAGGTAGTAATTGTTGGTCTAAAAGATAGATCTGATTATCTTCGATTTTTAATGCTAAAGATGAAAAATTTTCCACAATATTCCTTTTTTTGAAGATTTATCAATCTGGCCCTTGCTTGGCAAAGTCTTTTTGCTTAAGTTGACGGGATGAAAATGAGCTTTGATGAGTTTTATTCAAATGTATATGGAGACCGTTGGCCCAAGCTTAAAGAGGCCCTCATGCTTGATAGAAAGCATGTTGCTTTTCATAACAGCTACTTTGACGGTGCTAGACCTGATGGTGACCAAATCCTAGAAGGGGCATACTTTCAAGCAGATGGTTTTGGCCCACCCCAAGCGGATAAAGACGGGATTTACAATTACTATCTTCTTGATGCTGCTTCAATTATTGCGGCCCAGGCATTAGGGGTAAAATCCGGTGAAAGTGTTCTTGATATGTGCGCAGCACCAGGCGGAAAGAGTGTTGTATTGGCCACAAGTACTGATGGTATTAAATTAACCAGTAACGACCGCTCTGCTCCTCGAAGAAATAGACTTATAAAGGTTCTTGAAAACTATCTTCCTGAGAAGGTGAGAGAAAATATCCAAGTAACTGGTCATGATTCTAAAACTTGGTGTTTGTATGAAAAAGAGGCCTACGACAAAATTCTTTTAGATGCTCCTTGTAGCTCAGAAAGACACCTTTTGGAGTCCAAAGTAAAGGATTGGAAAGTTGGTCGTACAAAAAGACTAAGTAAAGAGCAATTTACGATGATTTCAAGTGCTGGCCATGTTTTAAAACCAAATGGAGTGATGGTTTATAGTACTTGTTCTATTTCACCTCATGAAAATGATAATGTAATAGAAAAGTTTTTGAAAAGAAATGCTAATTTCTCTCTTGAAAGAAAGAGTTATCCATTTGGGGAAAAGACTGAGTTTGGCCATATTATTCTACCTGATAATAGCGGATGGGGACCTATCTTTTTTAGTGTATTGAGGAAAAATGAAAGCGCTTGAGAAATTGATTTCACAGTTTAACTTGCCCTCTCCTTCACAACGTAGAGAAGTTCTATTGAACCGAATGGAAAGTGATGATTTAAAAAAATGGGACTGTAAGAACTGTATAGGCCACTGTTGCACTATGATTTCAAATTCAATGAAAATTGATGTGCTAGAGGCGGTTGATCTCTATTGTTATCTTTTAGAAAAAGGTATGTGGAATGATAAACTGAAAGAGAGCTTAAAAGAGACTATAAGTACCTATCGTCTAGATTATGAAATTGTCCTAAGCCGAGGGCAAGAGTTTCGAAGGACATATACTTGCCCCTTTTATGGTGGTCATAATCTCGGCTGTAGTATTTCACCTTCATCTAAACCTTATGGCTGTCTTGCTTTTAACCCCGATAAAAAAGGTGTTTCTGAGTGGGGCCATTGTTCGTCGAGATCCTCTTTAATGGAAAAAAGAGAAGTAGAGTTTGGAGAGGATGAATCTAAGCTAATAGACTATCTATGTGATGAATTGAATTTGCCAACTGAAAAAAAACCAATTCCTGTTGCTCTTTTAAACCTTGAGTTGGCCATTAAGAATTATACTTTTTGAAATAGATGAAAAAGAATAGGCGAGAAATCTCCAACTGCTGATGGTAATGCATGGTTGAAAAAATCAACAAACATAGTGTCCTTTAGGCGGCCTTGATTTTGTCTAATGGCAGGATGTAATACCCTTGTTACATAGAAATGAGTCGAGAGATAGTTCTTTTCTAAAAAGCCTTCTTTTTCAACAAAACCCATTTTGGTCATATGGCCATATAGAAGATCATTAAAATATCGGTTTTGATAACTAATAGGAAGAGGTGCCTCACCAAACTCCTTACGTGCATGGTTTAAGCGTACTAAGGGTTTTTGGAAGCTTTCAATCATAATGAAGTGGCCACCTGGTTTTAACTGGTCATATATATTTTGAAAGGCTTGGCGTTGTTCTTTCCAACTTAAAATATTAATGAGTACTCTTTCAGAAATGATGATATCCATTTTAGGAAACATATTAAATGGTTTACGTGCATCCCCTTGAATAATATCACAATTATTAATTTTTCTTTCTTGGGCCAATATACATAACTCTGGTGTGAACTCTAGACCATGTAATTCCAGATGAGGAAATAACTCGGAGACTTTTTCAAGTAAATATCCATTACCACAACCTATATCGAGGACATTTTGTATCCGTTGATTACTCATCCATAAGTCCATGATCTGCCCCAAAACATAGTCGACTTCTGAATGACGTATATATTGATCTCTCATGGTGGAGAGTGCGGACTTTCCAAAATTCTTGGCCACCTTTTTATAATGTTCTAAAATTGTTTGGTCATTGGTTTTCATAGCTGATTTATATTTATCCTTCCTTTGTCGGTATATTCAATTTGTAAATGAGGAGCAAGAATTATCTTTCTAATTTTAGATTGAGGCCTAAATCGCTCTTGAACAAATGGCTCTAGTTGGGGAGGACATTTAAAAATGTTTTTAATTTTATGAATAGGAATATTTCGATTAGGGTATTGAAATTCATATGTTTTCGCACTGAGTCCAGATTGAGTTTGGTAGGTGGAGGCCACCCATGAATAGTTTTCTTCTTCAATTAATACAAGAAATTCCTTAGACCAACGAAGCTCCATTAAAAGAGAAGGGGAAAATAACAGTTTTTTACCACTTCTTAATTGAGAAATTTCGTTAGATGAAGGATGAAAAGCTTTTGAATCAAATCGATAAATCATTGGATCATATCTTTTAGATGATGATTGAGAGATCGTTTTTACTTTTTTCACCCATGAAAAATCTTTAGATAATTTAGTAATAAGGTCTCCATGAGATTCTATGGCGTATAAAGTAAATGGGTGGTAATTCTTAAGTTTTTCCATAATACGATAGAGAAGCTCATCAGTGCTTTGGTAGAGAAAATAAGCATTGGCCCTAGGGATATCAATTTCATTAAGGTCGCCGCAAATGAACTGAGATGAATCTATTTCAAATACTTTGGCCGCAATTTGAGCTTGTGAGATAACTTCATCATTCCAGTCAATACTAATCACCTTTAGATTTGGATTTAAGGTTTTAAAAAGAAATGAGGCACGGCAGTTTCCAGAACCTAAATCGACAAAAGTGCCTTGCTTGAAGTTTAGATCGTTATAAATTTTTAATAAATCTTCATAACTTGTATAAAGTGCCTCCCTCGTATGAAACTGGCCTTGATAAAATTGACCCGCATGGTCTATACAAAAATACTGATCTAGCTCTTGGTCGATACTCATATGTTCTGTTTGCCATTTGTCTCGTACTTGGTAAAGCTTAGAGTTTTGTTGTAACCTAATGGAAACCCCTAATTAGGATGCTTATATGAAACTAGAAAATAGAAAAATTATCGATAGATCTTTAGAGGATGTTTATGCCTTAGTAAGGGATGATTTAGAAAAACTTGTTCCTTATATGCCTAACGTGGATAAAATTAATAAAGTAAGCACCAAGAATCACGATGATGGTGTAGATATCGTTAATCATTGGTATGCCAAAGCAGAAGTTCCAGGTTTACTTAAAAAATTTCTTAATCCAGACCTTCTTTCATGGAAGGATTATGCACACTGGAAAAATGCAGAGCATCTAGTGGAGTATAAGCTTGAGTCAACTCTAGGTAATGATTTGTTTGATGCAAAGGGAGTAAATTACTTTAAAGATGCTGGCGATAATAAGACAGAACTTGTCGTAACATGTGATGTAGTAATTTACGCTGATAAAGTTCCAGGGATTCCTAGACTTATTGCTAAAAAAGCACTTCCTCTCATTGAAGGGTTGATAGAAAAGATACTTGGGCCCAACTTAACGGCCCTAGGGGATGGTCTAAATAAATACTTTAAGGAAAATTCCTAAAAGTGCCATGGAAAACTAGTGTAGTCCTGTTTTCTTTTTTCTAAAAAGGCATTTCTACCTTCAACTGCTTCTTCGGTACCGTATGCTAGGCGAGTAGCTTCACCTGCAAAAACTTGTTGTCCTACTAGACCATCATCGGCCAAGTTAAAAGCAAATTTAATCATTCTCTGAGCAGTTGGACTTTTTGAATTAATTTCCTTGGCCCATTCTAGTGCTGTATTTTCAAGCTCTTTGTGTGGGACGACTTTATTTACCATACCCATATTAAAAGCTTCTTGAGCAGTGTAGTTGGCGCCAAGAAAGAAAATCTCTCGAGCTCTTTTTTGTCCAATCTGTTTTGCTAAGTAAGCAGATCCATACCCTCCATCAAAGGAAGCCACATCAGTATCGGTTTGTTTAAATACGGCATGTTCTTCACTGGCCAAAGTTAAATCGCAAACTACATGAAGACTATGGCCTCCACCAACGGCCCAACCAGGAACAACAGCAATAACAACTTTAGGCATAAATCGGATTAGTCTTTGAACCTCAAGGATATGAAGACGACCTAAATCGGCACCTGGAACTTTGTCTTCACCTTCATATTTATATCCGTCTTTACCTCGAATACGTTGATCTCCACCAGAACAAAAGGCCCACCCTCCATCTTTTGGTGAAGGGCCATTACCTGTAAGAAGAATAGTTCCAACTTCTGGCCACATTCTAGCGTGATCAAGTGCTTTATATAATTCATCGACTGTTTGAGGTCTGAAGGCATTTCTAACCTCAGGTCTATTAAAAGCGATTCTTACAGTTCCCTGGCCTACGGCCTTGTGGTAAGTAATATCTTTAAATTTTAGAACTTCTTCCCATCTGTCTGGGTTAAAAATCTCAGAAATCATATCTACAACCTTTTTTATTGCTCGGCTGAGTTTTCTCCAAAAAATAAGAATTCGTCAAATAACAAAATTAAAAAACATGTGCAGTTAAAATTGGCTAGGATGTTAGAAAAGCTTTAAATTTCAGTTACTTATAAGGCTAAATTGTAGGAGACTTTTTTTACAAGGTTCACAAGTTCAATCTTATTTTCGAATAAGCTAATTTTTGATTCATAATACTGGGTTCTTCTATCAAGTAGGTCTTTGATTGTAATTTGTTTGTATTTGTATCCTACTGTGGTGAGGTTAAGGATTTTAGTTCGAGATTTAATGAGCTTTTCGTTACTTTGTATAAGGCTTTTTAATTGTTTAATTCTATTTATATCAGTATGAATTTCATTACGTAGGTTATGTCTCGAGCTTTCGGCCTTTCTTTTGGCCACTTCTATTTCATATGTTTTTTCTTTAAGGTTTGAAAATACTTTACCACCAAGATTAAATGGAATTGTAAGATAGAGCCCTAATATAGTTGTCGTACTACCAAGATCATTTGCTCTTCCATATTCTTCTGTAACAGACCCTTTAAAGCTAAGTTCTGGCCAATCCGAGCTTGTAACTCTATGTGCTGCTTCAACAGAAAGTTGTTCTTGTAGTAATATTTCTTTCCAGCCGGGACCTTTAACCAAATTAGACTTAGCTTTGTGGTGAAGGATTTTTTTAGTATCTTTTGAAGAAAGACTAAAATCTTCTAATCCATTTTCAATCAGGTTTATAGATTTTGGTATCTGGGATATTCTAGTGATAATTTTATTATTAACGTTAATACCTGAAACGCTGATTAAGTTTTTTAGGCTTTCAAGATAGTTTTGTTCTTCTTGTGATATTTTAGTTTCTAGAAAATCTATTTCTGCTCTATGAGTCAAGCTTTCTAATTGTGTAACATCTTTTCTTTTTATTAACTTTTTCTTTTTATTTAGACTTGTTTTTAGCTCATTTTTTTCTTTGTTAAAAATTAATATTTTGTATTTGCTTAATAGTAGCGATGTAAAAAACTCAAATACTTTTAGCTCCAAAAGCTCGCTTGAGTTTTGCCTAGTATGTTTTGATAATTGATAATCGATTTGTGAAATTGAAGAATTTATAGAATTGATTCTTTTGTAAATTGGCCAATTTGCAGAAAAAGTAACACCGTGTGTATCTTCTTTGATATTATCTTCATTCTCTTTTTTAATAAATGGCTCGATAGAGAGTTGAGGTAGTTTAGTAGCAAAGCTAGAATATTCTTTTGCACCTTTTTTGGAGACCTCACTATCATTAATTTTAATTTCATATGAGTTTTCTAGAGCGGCCTTCAAGATATCCTTATATAAATAGTCAAGCTTTTCCGCATGAGTGTTGAAGCTAAAAAATAGAAATATTAAAAAAGAGTAAAATCTAATTTTCGTTAGTAGGGATAATTGAAATTGTAAAGTCATCGCTTACAGTCGCTGTATCATTGCTAGTAAATTCCTCACTAGTAGATTCTACGTGGACTGTGAAATCAGTGTCAAGTCCTTCAGGTATCGAAGCTTGAAGTCCATCAAGTTCGTCTGCATTCAATGTCCAGGAGCCATCGGCATTTTCTGTCCCAGCAGAAAGGGTAACTCCATCGGCTAGGCCACTAATAACAAGAGATAAATCTTCTGAACCGTCTGTATCGGTAAGACTTGAAGAAATATCTAAGTTAATGTCTTGACCTGCTTCAGTAGATATATCCATAACTGTTAAATCAGGTGCATCTGCGACGGCCTCGATATTAAGAGAGACATCTTGTGAATCAACAGAGACAAGTTTACTCCCGTTTTTACCAACACCCTTAAAAGCTTCAAAATTAAGAGTATAGTCAGTGCTTTCATCTGTGGGTGGTGTAATACTCACAGAGTTAAAATCACTAGCATCAATTGTCCATGTACCATCACCGTTATCAGTACCAACACTGAATGTTGTGCCATCAGGATAACCAGAAATAACTGTTTGGACAGC
>Ga0055584_100002715_pt1 | contig 17528 bp, 15 predicted proteins | sample OSDHelmetaG_FD_58716 | JGI IMG/M metagenome (GOLD analysis project Ga0055584, IMG submission 58716) | Pelagic marine sediment microbial communities from the LTER site Helgoland, North Sea, for post-phytoplankton bloom and carbon turnover... | ecosystem: Environmental > Aquatic > Marine >... | reverse complement strand
GTATTGATTGGGATGCGGAAGTCAAAGAGGGAAAGAACTGCAGATGGGTTTACTTTAACGAGAGTCGAGGCAATTGGGAAGGGGAGGACCCGTTAGGTGAGAGCCTGAGAAAAGCAATCCGGGGTTTGTCTCCTGCAAGGTGTTCATAGCTTTTTTTCTTTCGTCAAACCCTATGTCGGGAAGAGGGATAGCCTCTTTCCAGGTCTTGATATGTCGAAAGACCGGTTGGCCTCTGATGCCGAGAAGAGAAGAGACTTCTTCGGTGACTTTTCCGTAGAGAGTTTCTTCGTCACTCAGCGCTAATTTGGGGTTTCTTTCACCGCCGACAAAGGTCGTAAGCAAAACTTTGCCCTTGGGCGCTCTTCCGGGAAAAAGGGTACTTGAAAAAAGACTTCCCAGAATATTCAAGTTTTCTGCCTCGGGAACTAGAAACCCAAATCCATCCAATGGATGAGAAACGGCTTTTTCATCAAATCCAAGGAACACTACGCTGAGGGGGAAGTGGGAGGCCTTTTGCAAAAGGGATAGATTTTCGGACCGAGCAACGTTTTGCCAACTTACTTTTGCTAGTTGGTGAGCGGGAAGTGTGCAAACCACCTCATCAAAAGAATTGTTCCATTCGTTTCCATTTGAGTCGCAGGCAAATACTCGCCATTTGCCGTTTTCTCCAGCGACTTTCGTAACCTTGTGGTTGAAAATGAAATCCCCCTTGATTGAAGTTTTTATTCGGTCCGTCAACTCGCTCATTCCTGAGGGGAATGATATGAGACGACTCTCGGTTAGCCTGTCCGACTTGCTGGAACCGAATATCTTGCCCAAAAGGAGAGACCGATGTTTTTCTTCAAGCTCGTGAATGGCGGGAAAGGTATGACGCATGCAAAGAGTTTCTGGTTTTGCCGCGTAAATTCCAGCTAGGAAAGGGTTGGCGAGATAGTCCAGCGCTTCCTTGCCCAATCTTCGCGATATAAAGCCTGCAACTGATTCATTCTTGCGGTCTTTTCCTTTTGGGAGGAAGGGTTCGAGCAAAACCCTGAGTTTTCCTGAGAAGGAAAGAAAGGGATTGGTCAGGAAGGAAGAAAATCCATTTGGCAATGCCACAAGTTTTCCCTCGCGGACGATGAAACGTTTGTTCGCCTCGGGGTTTGCGTCTATGGCGTGATCAAGAGTCCCCGTTTGCCGTAGTACGTCTTCGGTGTTTCTCAGCCGAAGGCTCAAGGTATTGGGGCCATAATCCATGAGGAACCCATCTGATTCTGCGGATTCGATCACTCCTCCAGCTCGATTGGCGGAATCAATGACAGTTACTTCTTTTTCGTCTTTTTGTGCCTTCCATCCCGAGACGAGGCCGCAAATCCCACCGCCTAATATACAAGTTTGCTTCACTTGCATGAGAATTCAAAAAGGTTTTTCAATGTAGTCGGTTCAGTGGTTTGAGCTTGGCAATTCTGGGTAAGGGGAAAGAATATGGAAGAATGGAAGATGTCAAAAGTTGCTTGTTGGTGATTACTAAACCTGGCTCCGCTCAACCCGGAGAACTCGTGGCATCCCTTGGCCGGTTGGATGAAGTATTGAAGGATCCGAAGCTCCAATTGCATCCGAGGTTGAGACATTTCCTTGAGAATAGAAGCTACGAAAAAGCTTTGCTATGGCTTGATGACGGAGTACCTGAAAAGGGAGTTTGCGGAACATGAGTGGAAAAAACGATCGCGGGGATAAGAGAAGGTCGGTGAGGGCAACTGAAGGTTTTGGCGATGCACCTTTTTCGGATTTGCGTTTGGACGGTTTGCCTGAAGTGTCCAATCCTCCGGTGAATGCCGTTAAGGTGAAGAAAGAAGAACGGATCGGTATGGGGGAACGACTGGAAGTAAGGCGTGAAAAAAGCGGGCGGGGGGGGAAGACGGTTACCACCATTGCCGGTTTTCCCGCAAGGGTGAACGCCCCAATGCGCGCAAGCATGCTTAAAAAGATAAAGACTCGATTGGGTACGGGGGGTACTTGGGATAAAGACTGCATGGAACTCCAAGGGGATAAGAGAACCGAGGTTGTCCCTTGGTTGTCTGCCTTGGGATTCAAGCCCGTTCTTGCGGGTGGTTGACCCGACCCTCAAGTTAAAGCTTCAGCTCGTAACTTTGCTTTCCTCTTCTTGAGGAACGCTTTCCTTTTCTTCTTCTTTTTTCTCGGTCTTCTTTTCGGACTCGGAAAAGTCGTGGTCTTCCAACGGTTCTTGGCTCATGACTTCGTTGATGTCTTGTTCCCACTCGTTCTTGGCTTTGCGGAACTCATTGACTCCTTTACCAAGTGAACGAAACAATTCGGGAACTTTTTTAGCACCGAAAAGAAGAAGGACAACGAGAAAGATAAGAATCATCTCGGTACCCCCCATTCCACCGATTAAGGCGAGTATGTTTGATGGAAAGTTCATAATGCTTTAATGTTACTCGGAAAGAATGGCCTAGGCAACTTTTTTGTCCCCTTCTCGGAGTAGAAAAAAAAAGAGGGATTAAAGGCCAAGCTGCCTCAAGGCTTCCGGTTTTGGCTTATTGACAGAACTTTGGTCAGCCTCGAAGAAGCCGTGCAATTGGCGAATACGGGTGGGGTGTCTCATTTTCCGCAGTGCCTTGGCTTCGATCTGTCGGATTCTTTCGCGCGTAACCTTGAACTGTTTACCTACTTCTTCCAAGGTTCGGCTGTATCCGTCTTTCAAACCGAAACGAAGGGAAAGAACGTTTCTCTCCCTTTCGGTTAGGGAATCAAGGACATCAAGGATTTTCTCCCGCAGTAACGAGTAGGCGGTCATGTCGTAGGGGTTCTCGGCACCTTTGTCTTCGATGAAATCTCCGAAATTGGTGTCGTCGCTATCACCTACCGGGCTTTGCAGAGAAATTGGTTGTTGAGCCATTTTCATGATGCCCTGAACCTTGTCCAGAGGCAATCCCATCTCTATGGCTACTTCATCCGGAGTCGGTTCGTGTCCAAGCTCTTGCAGGAGTTGTTTTTGAATCTGCATGACCTTGTTGAGGGTTTCAATCATGTGGACCGGTATCCGGATGGTGCGGGCCTGATCCGCAATGGATCGGGTAATGGCCTGTCTGATCCACCAAGTCGCGTAGGTCGAAAATTTGTATCCGCGGCGGTACTCGAACTTTTCCACGGCCTTCATCAAGCCCATGTTGCCTTCTTGGATGAGATCAAGAAAGGAGAGGCCTCGATTTGTGTACTTCTTCGCTATTGAGATGACAAGCCGGAGGTTTGCCTCAACCATTTCAGTTTTGGCCAGGTGGGCTTTGCGCATGAATAGGCGCAATTCCTTTATGAGGGCGATCAACTCGTCCGGAGCCATGTGAAACTTGGTCCGAGCCTCCTCGAGTTCCTGTTTGACTCGATCCATCTTGACTCCCTTGCGCTTGACCTTGACGGAATCTTTCTTCGCCAATTCCTGATTATGCAGATTGCGGGAGATGTTTTTGATTTCAGGATTCAGTCGTTGGATGAAATCTTCAAATACTTTCAGCTTAAGGCAGCATTTTTTGAAAACAGGAGCCAAGCTTGCTTCGTAGTTCCTGAATCGGGTAGTGGAGCGCTTTCTTTGGGTCTCGTTCGGGGCGGTCTCAATGCTGTTCCAAGCTCCATTTATTTTTCTGATGAGATCTTCCAATGCGACGACCTGTTTGGCCAGGCTCTTGAAGTAACTTTCGCGGCTATCTATTTTTTTATCGAGTACAACCCGATCAAACCGTTCTTCCCTTGCAAGAAGTTTATTGCAGATACCAAGCTGAAAATCAGCGGTCAAGGAAACCGAGTAGATGATTTTGAGGGCTGCGCTTTCCGCAGCCTCGATTCTTTTTGAAATGTCGACTTCTTCCTCTCTGGTCAAAAGGGGAACTTGGCCCATTTGCTTCAAGTACATTCGAACCGGATCATCAAGCATATCGCTTTGATTGGACCGGGCCGTTTCCTCTTCGTTTTCTTCCTTTTTCTTTTTGAACTTATCGACTTCTTTCGAATCAAGAAGTTTGATTTCCAGGTTGTTGAAAATTGAAATGACGTTTTGCAACTCTTCGGGTTGGTTGGCAATTTCCGGAAGGGAATTGTCCACGTCCTTGTAGGTCAGGTAGCCTTGTTCTCTGGAAAGATGAATAAGCTCCCGCACCTTCTCGGTCACTTCATCGTTAAGGGCATGGGGTTCGACGTTCTTGTCGACGCTTTTTGCCGCCTCCTTGGCGGAAACTTTCTTGGCTACCGTAGGCTTCTTTGCGGGAGCCTTTTTGGCTACGGCAGGCTTCTTTACGGGAGCCTTTTTGGTTGCGGCGGGCTTCTTTACGGGAGCCTTTTTGGTTGCCGTGGCCTTCTTTACAGGGGCTTTACCGGCAGGCGTTGCCTTGGTTGCTGCCTTTTTGGCTGGGGGCTTGCTGACTTTAGTTTTGGGCATGTGCGATGGTATCTAGTGAGGAGGAGATTAGGGTTGGCGGGGAACTTAGGCTTTTTCTTATTTGAATCAGTTCTTGTCTCAAGTTTTCGACGATTTCAGGGGTTTGTTCCGAATTGCTCAAATTCTTGAGGATTACGCGTTCGCGATGTTTGTAGGAACGGAGAAAGAGAGCATGTAGACACTGGTTGGCGAGGCGTGGGAAAGACTCACGGTCCGCCTCGTCGACCTCTTGATAGAGGTGATTTTGGTAGGCTTTACGTTCATCTTCATCTTCAAGGAATTCTTCTATTCGATTGGGTTCGACAGGTCCGTCTGCCTTGGTTTCGGCAAGTAGCTTGGCAAGGACTCGTCCCGAAGGGACCTTGAGGTCAAGCCAAGACGGATCGAATATGTGAGCAAGCGGACTTGCGACGCGGTTGTCATGCAAAAGAACAAACAATAAATCATCTTCGGCCGTTGTCAACCGCACAGACCCTTGATTTGACGGATTTTTCTCTGAATTGGATCTTCTTTGCGCGTAGGGACGGTGGCTTCGTGAAAATTGTCCAAAGTCACGTTTGACGTTTTCAATTGATACCCCAAGTTGTCTGCTCAATTCCCCAAGATGATCTTCCCTCTCCACGAGCGAACTGACCTCGGCGAGTGACTTGAAGATGAATTCGCTTACTTTTTTCCGATCGGAAGGAGTGGGATTCGGAATGTCCTCGAGTTTGTAACGGATGGCATACTCAATGGGGGAAATTCCTTGGTCGAGGATGCTTTGCAGTCCGGAGTTGCCTTGATCGAGTAAAATCTGATCGGGGTCGGTTCCTGTTGGAAGGATTGAAAATCGAGCACTGATCCCGGCCTTGAGGAAAATGGGAATATAGTCGAAGGCCGCTTTCTTTCCTGCGTCATCACCATCCAAAAGGCATTGGACACCTCTTGGATTGGATTTTTGGAGGAGCATGGCTTGGTTGTCGCCCAAGGCTGTCCCTTGTGGAGCGACAACGGTTTTGAATCCTTCGACCCAACAACGAATTGCATCCAATTGACCTTCTACGAGAAGGAAATTGGTTTTCTCGGAGACCGCCTTGTTGGCCAAATCGTGGTTAAAGAGCAGTTCTCCTTTTTTAAAAATGTTGGTTTCGGGGGAATTTACGTATTTGGGGGCTTTTTTATCACCCCATTCCGGAGTAACCGAAAGCTTGCGTGCGGTGAAGGCGCAGACACGCCCAATTTTTTCGCGAATCGGGATCATCAGTCTTCCGCAAAAACGGGAGACGAATTCTCCACGCTGAAGGTCTTTGTTGAACAATCCGGCTTTTTGAAGAATCTCCGGCGGGATTTTTTTCGCCCGAAGGTATTTTCCGAGGGCAAATCGGTCGACTGGGGCGTAACCAATTCTGAACTCATCGGCAGTTTCCATGTCGAAGCGTCTTTCATTCTTCCAGTATTCGAGCGCCACCTGGCCTTCCTGGGAACCGCTGCGCAAATTGTGGGAAAACCAATCCGTAACCAACTCGTGGAGGGCATATAGCTCGGAATTGATTGATTTGGTCAAGGGGCCGCGTGAACTTCCATGCTCGAACCTGAGAGGAATGTTAAACCTTTCGGAAAGAAATTCAATGGCCTCCATAAAGGAGAGGTTTTCCATTTTTTGGACAAAGGTCAGCGCATCACCCTTTTCTCCGGAGCTAAAGCATTTGAAGAAGCCTTTGTCCGGATGAACGTAAAAAGACGGGGTCTTTTCCTGACTGAATGGACTAAGGCCAACCCAGCTCGATCCACTTTTTTTGAGTTGAACGTAAGGGTTTACGAGATCGTACAGGTCGACCTTGTCTTTTAGTTCGGCAACAAAATCATGAGCGAGTGGCATGAGGAATCGGGGCGGAAATTACCTAGAAATTCTGAATTTTGACCAATTCCATTTTGGCCTGTTGACCGAGAACACTCGTTTCGGGTGCAGTTTCAAGTAGTCTTTGATACAACACTGCTGCGGTGACGGGCATTCTCTCCACGATGTGGTATCTTCGGGCAAGTTGCCAAAGGATTTCGGTGGATTCCGGGAATCGCTCATGAGCCTTCTCCAATTCGGCTAGATAGCGAGCTCCCGAGAGGGTTTCTCGGGCAATACGGAGATATTCCATATGTGTTTGAAGATCCCTGGGGTTATGCCTGATTGCCTCCAAGATTGTCATTTCCGCCTCCTTGACCTCACCCAATTGGAAGTGAGCCTGTGACGAAAGTCGCCAAGCTTCCGAATCTTCGGGGTTTTTCTTGATCGCATCCCTTGCAAAGAGCAGAGCGCTTGTGTAGTTCCCCGAGAGGTAGGAGTTTCTGCCTTGCTCCAAGCTGTCGGGTTCGTTTTCGACCGGTTGGGAAAACGCGTCGGCCAAGCTTGTTTCCGGGGAAGTTTCGGGAGGAGAAGACGGAACTTCTTCGGTTACGAGAGGAGTGGGCGGGGCGATTGCATCGCTGGGCAGAGTCTTTGGCCCGGTCGAGACAACCGGGGCTATCTCGGAGGGAGGATCGCGGTCCGCGGACTTGGCGAGCAAGGCGTTCGCCAGTTCGGTTACGCTCATTTCCTGAGGGGAATAACCTCGCTCGAAAAGGCTGCCAAATCGTCTTTCGCGCAAGAGGGCAGCGGCGCTTTCGCTTAGCCCGCTTCCTTCAATCGTTCCCGGGTTTGACTTTTCGATGGCTAAAATCAGGGCCTCCGCTTGATCTTCTTCCTTCGTCGCCAATTTGACTCGAAGTAGCCCGAGGAGAGGACGTGGAGTGATGCCTTTTTCCTTACGAGCGGATTCTCTGTACCAATACTCGGCTTGGACGGGAAGGTTTTTCTCGAAGAAGAGCTCGGCCATAATCAGGCAGTCCTCGTGAGTGGTCAATTCCGCAGCTTTGCCAAAGGCGTTCAGAGCTTCCGTATCCCTGTCTGCCCGAACCAACAATCTAGCCTGAGCAAGCCAAGCTTCGGCATCATCGGGGTTATTCGCAAGAAACTCGGAGTATCGCTCTCGAGCTGATTTTTCGTCTCCTGCTTTTTCATGCGCCTGCGCGACCTCTTTGAGAAGCGATTTGTCAGCCCCGGCGGAGAGGGCTTGTTCCAAGCGAAAGGCGGACAGGGCGAATTGTCCTGATTCGCTCAAGGAGCGACCAAGTTGTATCAGGATCTCGGGAGAGTCGGGGAATTCCTCATTGTATTTCCGGAGCAGTTCAATTGCTTCTTCCGTTTTTCCCTCCACTCTTTTTTCGATCGCATCACTGAGGTCCGGGGGTGACTTGACCGGGGGATCCAAGGGGGGTGGGGGAGGGGATGGGGAATCTTCCGAGCAACCCAGGAGTACAAGCAAGGTTGACCCGAGGGTTGCTATTCGTAAACATATTTTACCAAAGCGCATGTATTGTTTTTTTCATTGTATGGGCAAACGTCAAGCCATGGTCTTCATTTTGCTTCATTCCCTTCTCTCGGTTGGGTATGTTTGCGGGCTTGTTGAGCCTTCAGTCGAACCTTTTCTCAATTCGAAAAAAAATGAGATTTCCCCCTCTGATGATCGCTCCGTCGATGTTTTCAGATCCAAGGTCGGCAAAACGGCGGAGTCCTACCTGTCTTCAATTTTAAAAATGGTTTCCTATTCGGAAAGCAGAGGAGGAGTTCGGTTGACTCCTTCGGTTTTGCCCAAGATTGGAATCAAAATCGAGACATCTTGCGCTCCGGGTTTGCAGGTTTCTCCCATGTTGGTCGATGGCTTGTTACGGTTACTCAAGGCGAGAGGTTATCGCAACGAACAGGTTTTTATTGCCGATCATGATCTCATGACCCTTCGTTCGGCCGGTTTTGCAATGGGCTCGAGCACCCCTCGGCGTTACAGGGGTTATCCCTTATATTGCTCCGTAGACAAGTCTTTTTTCAATGCCGAATGGTATCACGATAGTCCCATGCCTCCTACCCCCCAAGATCGCGTTCGTTTTTTTCTCCGCTACCCCGGAGACCGCGAAAAAAGGGTCGGGGAGGAGAGAAAAAGTTACTTGCCTGCCCGGCTCTTTCTAGAGGACGTTCATTGGATTAATCTGGCTGTTGCAATGGACAGCCTGAACCTGGGAATCGATGGGGCGGCGGCGAACTTTTCTCTCGGAGCGATCGACAATGCTCAGAGGTTTCTCGAGAAACCGACCTTGGCTCCTGCTGCAGTTGCCGAAATATTGGCCATTCCCGAGATTTGGCAGAAAAGGGTTTTTTCAATTGTCGATTTGAGTAAATTTCAGTTTGCCGGTGGTGGACGTTTTGACGCCGAGTTTCTCGGGAGGGAGCCAACCCTCTTGCTTGGCGAAAATCCTTTTTCGGTCGATTACCTAGCTTTGCAGAGTCTTAACAAATTACGCTTGAAGCGAGGTTTCTCGGAACGGACGCCCGAAGACGTTTTGATGTTCCGGTATGCCAAGGAGTTGGGGTTGGGAGACGTCAAGACTGCCAAGTTCTTTGATTTGCCTTAGGCTTGGGCAAATTTTTTCTTGAGATAGCTCAGGCTTTCCCGCGCGATGGTCTCGGGATCAGGACTGTAGTCAAAAACTTCGACTGAGACGAATCCATCGTACCCCACCTCATGCAGGGTTTCGGCGATGGGAGCGAATTCTACCTCTCCGAAACCAGGCCCTCTCAGGTTCGGGTCGTTGGCATGGAAATGAGCAAGGTCCGCTTGGCTTTCGCGAATGATCGTCGGGATCTCTTTTTCTTCATCACTCATCGCTTTGACATCCAAATGGAGGCGGAAGGCCGGGTGGTCGACCTTGCGGATTAGGCGAACCGTTTCTTCGGCCGTATTCAGGTAATTCGTTTCGGCCCGACCCAAGGGTTCCATGGCAATGGTCACTCCTCCCTTATGAGCCACTTCCGCAACTCCATGAAGAATTTCGGCTGCCCGTGCGGAAGCATCTTCGTATTCCCAATCTTCTTGTAGATCTCTTTGCTTGGGACTCCCCCAAACCATTACGGCGCCTTCCATGGCCGAGCAAATTCTCGCAAGGTGCTGACCGAAGGCGAGGGTGTCTTTTCTCAAGAGGGGATCGTCCGTGGTTAAGTGGAGCCAAGAAGGTTTGACGAACAACCAATGCAGTCCAACGACTTCGAGGCCGTGTTCTCGGACTGATTGCCCAGCTTTCTCAGCGTCTTTTTCCGATATGTCCCGAGGGTCTTCATTAAGAGTGAAGGGGGCGATCTCCAATCCTTCGTATCCGGTATCGGCCACTTGTCGGCAGGTGTCGTCGAGCGACCATCCCTGGTAAGTCTCGTTGCAAATTGCAAATTTCATGGGCACCACTCATGGACTTCGTTGCATTGGGGACAAGTCTTTTCTTGATCGTTTGCGGAGTTTGGCTTCATGATCGTGACTTTTATGAGAATAATATCTTTGCTTTTCCTTTGTCTTGGTCTTCAAGGCAAAGACCTGGGTTGGCCGAATTGGCTCGGACCTAATCACGACGGTTCCTTGGATTCTTTTGTCCTCCCGGTCCCTCCAAAGGGGAAAGATTATGGGCTGAAGTGGACAGTCAAAGTTGGTCGCGGATGGGCTTCGCCCGTATGCGATTCAACGATGCTTGTTCTCCATGACCGCGACGGAGAAAACGAATCGCTTCGAGCCTTGGATTGTTTGACGGGCAAAGAAAAGTGGCGTTTTTCCTTCCGCTCGGATTACCGAGACAGTTTCGGGATGGAGGATGGCCCCCGTTCCACTCCGGCTATTTCAGGTGGATTGGTCATTTCTCACGGACCTCAAGGCCTGGTTCATGCCGTATCGGCAAAAGACGGGACTTTGCGTTGGAAAGTGGACTTGGCCGAAAAGTTTTCTTCACCCAAAGGCTTTTTCGGACGCTGTTCTTCTCCTCTGGTGATTGATGACAAAGTCGTTTTCGATGCCGGCGGTCCTAATGCGGGGATGATCGCTCTGGAGTTGAATACGGGGGAACTGGCTTGGGCTTCGACCTCCTATGGAAACGACTACTCCTCGGCCGTTCCCTTTGAAACGGATTCCGGGCTATTGGTCTTGTCCTTTATGAGAGAGGGTTTTTTGGCTTTACATGCGAAGACGGGCAAGGAGGTCTTTTTCGAGGGCTTCCGCTCGCCGATCAGTGCTTCCGTCAATGCGGCTAGTCCCATAGTCGCTGGTAATCGTGTGTTGCTGTCTTCTTGTTACGACGTGGGGGCCGGTTTATGGGATTATCGTCCAAATTCGGTTGGAGCAGGCCTTTTCAAACCCAATTGGAAGAAAAAGGACGCCCTCGATTGCCATTATTCCAGTCCCGTTGTGTACGGAGAATTTGCCTATGGGTTTCATGGTAGGCAGGAGCGATCTCCGGTCCTTCGATGCATGAGCCTCCTGGATGGCGAGGTCAAGTGGGAAGCTCCTTCGATGGGGGCAGGCAACCTGATTCGGGTCAAAGACAAGCTGGTCGTTCTTTCGGAAGATGGTGAACTGGTCGTTGTGGAAGCGTCGTCCACGCGATTTCAGGTTCTTCATCGTCAGCAGATTCTAGGGACGGGTGCTCGGGCTCACTTTGCCTTGGCCAATGATCGCCTATTTGCCCGCGATCAGCGTAGGCTTGTTTGCCTACGCCTTGATCAATTCGAGTAGGGCGCTCAGTTCTCGCTGACCGTGTTTCTGGGTTTCCCCTCGAGGAAGGAGCTCAGGTTGGATATGGTTTCCTTCATGAGTCGTTTTCTCGCGGCAAGGGTGGCCCACGCATAATGAGGAGTGATGAAACAGTTTTTTGCCTTGATCAACGGGTTTTCGGCAGAGGGCGGTTCGGAACTGAGCACGTCCAATCCCGCTCCTGCGATCGTTCCCGAATCCAAGGCATCGGCGAGGGCTTGTTCATCGATCAGAGGACCTCGCGCCGTGTTGACCAGCAACGCGGTATGCTTCATCTTCTTAAGCCGTTGAGCGTTGACGCATTTCTCGGTGTCGGGAGTCAGTGGACAGTGCAAGGAAAGGACGTCGCTTTGAGCGAAGAGATCGTCGATTCGAAGGGCTTTTCCGTGAGCGGGATCATCTTCGTTGAATGATCTCGAATGGATGAGGACGGACATTCCGAATGCCTTGCCCAGTCGGGCAACGGCTTGTCCGATTTCGCCATATCCGAGAATTCCCAATTTTTTACCATCCAGTTCGTCGATGGCATTGATGCAATAAGAGAAATCGGGATGACTGCTCCATTTTCCTCCTCTGACGGAGTCGGCATGTTCCTCGATCCGGTGCGTAAAGCGAAGGACGTGAGCAAAGACTGCCTGGGCAACGGAGTTCGTGCTGTAGGACGGAACGTTTGTGACGGTGATTCCCTTTTCTTTGCAAAAGGCGAGGTCTACCACGTTATAGCCAGTAGCGGTAACTCCGACGTATCGAACTTCCGGGAGAGACGCTAGCGTTTCCCGGTTGACGAGTGACTTGTTGGTGATGATCACCTCGGCCCCAAGACATCTTTCCATGACTTGCTCGGGAGAAGTGCGTTCGTACACTTGAAGTTCGCCCAAGCTGGAGAGGTCATCCCATGAGAGATCTCCCGGGTTGAGGGTGTGACCGTCCAAGACTACAATTTTCATGATTGAGAGACTTTGGTCGCTTGTAAAAGGAAAATCAATGTCAGCGATGCCAATGGGCTTTCGTTAGTTTTTCGTCCACTCAGGGAAAGATTTTTCAAGGTCGAGCTTGTCCCCCATTTTCTTTTGCAATTTCAGTAGCTTGGGAAACAACTTGCCAATCACCTCCTTGCCCTTCGGTGTGGAAGCCAGGTCTTTCATTTCATAGGGATCCTTTTTCAAGTCGTAAACCCGTATGATGGGCACGTCCGGGTAGGCGATCAACTTGACGTCCTTGACCGTGATCGAACGTTGGGCGTCCAAGTAGGCGCCGTAGATTTCCTTGTAGGGCGATTTTTTTGATTCTCCACGGGCCAAGGGCAGGATGTCGTTGAATTCGACGTGCTTGGGTTTCTCCACTCCGGCAAGAGCGAGTGCAGTGGCCATCACGTCCTGTAGGTAGATGGGGGCCTCGACTTGCTTGCCCTTTGGGATACCCGGGCCTTGTACGACAAAGGGAACGCGGGTGCTGTGCTCGTAGAGGTTTTGCTTCCCGAGCAAACCATGGTGGCCGACCCCCAATCCGTGATCGGCTGAGAAGAATACATAGGTTTCATCGGCCATGCCCGATTTCTCCAACGCGTCCAGTATAAGCCCGATTTGGACGTCCATGTGGGTAATGATTGCGTAGTATTCCTGTCGGTTCACTTTGATGGCATGCTCGGTACGAGGCATTGGAGCAAGTTTCTCGTCCCTTAGGCTATGCGGGCAACGAATCTTGTCCTTATATGGATACATAGCGAGGAAATTGGATGGAACTTTGATCCGGCTCAGGGGATACTTGTCGATGAACTTCTTGGGGGCTTGGCGGGGGTCATGAGGCGCATTGAAGGCGACGTAGGCGAAGAAAGGATTTTGGTCGGCATGTTTCTTCGCTTCATCCAGAAAAAAGACAGCGTCTTCGGCAACGATTTCGCTCCAATGTTTTCCCCCCTTCCAAAACCCTTCGAATTTCGGATCGTAAGGACTCCACGGATCTGGTTTACCCGGAAGTGGTCGGTTGTATCCTGCCGGTGTCTGGTTGGGCATACCTCCCCGTACGTTCCGGGTTACGTCGAAGCATTTTTCAGCGCTTGCCCGAACATGCCATTTACCAGTCATGTAAGTTTTGTAGCCGGCGCCTTTCATGTTTTCGGACCAGAAGCGCCCGGCAGCCCGTTCGTCCTCGGCTTTCTTGGATGCCTGCTCGGCTCGCCAGATGAAGCGTCCCGTGTTGAGCATGTGACGACTCGCAACGCAAACCGCACCACTCCATGATCCCATATTGTATGCCCGGGTGAAACTGGTACCCCCCTTCATCATTCGGTCGAGGTTGGGGGTTTCGATATCGGTTATTCCGAGCTGCCCGATGGTTTCGTAGCACTGATCGTCAGCAAAGATGAAGAGAACATGGGGCTTCTTCGCAGCATGGATAATGGCCGAGAAGGCAAGGGCCAACGCGACGATGAGGGCTTTGAGGGAAATCATTCCCCAATGGTTGGGCAATTATTGAATCGTGGCAAGTTTTGATCCATCCCTGGCGATTGATTTGGGATTACTCTCTCCCTTCCGCTTCAGGATCCGGTTCTTCCCCCTCTTTCAGTTCGGGCAGGCCCTCGGGCGGATCGGGTAAGGCCCAGTCATCAGCTACGCGATGGTCCGCATTTACCTCGAATTGACCGAATTGATCCCAGATATCGTAGTACTCAAATTTTTCATCGTCCATTTGGAGGATTCCGCCCACCCATTCCAGTAACCCGTTTTCATCGTAGGTCAGAAAGGATGCTCCGATGACCTTCCAGGTGCCTTCGTATTCATCAAGCGAATAGCCTTCTTTTTCGAAGTTGATCGACTCACCGGAATAGGTTCCGTCTTCCATGTGGATGAATTTGTTGATGCCGTATGACTCTTCGTCCTCCTCATCCGTCCATTTTGATTTCCAGGTGCCTGACAAACCGTTTTTGAAATGATGGGGTTTTTCCTTGGCCAGCATTTGAGCTGCAACGATTCTTGGTCGAATCTCCGGGTCACGCCAGGCGGGATCGAGAACATTGCCGATGAAGGTTGCCAATTGTTTGAAGAAGTTCGTTTCCTTGTCCTTGAGCAAAAGGGTGAGGGAAACTTCGTAGAGCCCGTCATCCTTGGCGGATTGCAAGGACATACTGTCCAGCAGACCAAGGCCAAGAATCGCAATCTGCTCTTCTTCGTTCAAATCTTGACGGTCGATGGGCAAGGCTTCGGCAAGCTTGTCGAAATCCAAGATCAGGTTCATGTATCCGTTGGCAAGAAGTTTGCGTTTTTCAGCCTCGATTGGATTCGATGCCATGCCTGACTTAAGCAATTCGGCTTGTCCCCGGGAGCCGATGATGAGCCGGTTGTCCTTGGCCACGAGGCTAATGCCCATCGCTTGCAAGGGCGGGCGGGCATTTTGGTCGAAGAGGGTGAGTAGTTTGTTCTTGAGGATTTTTTGATAGATCTTGCCTGCGGGATCCACGGTTTCGATGGCGAGAACGAATTCGGGTATCTCCGGTGGCCATTCGTTTGATTCTTCGTATTCCGGCAGGTCAATCAGGCTGAGCACCAAGTCTCCCGAAAAAGCAGAAAGGGCTTCGTCCGGAGTAAGACCGAGTCCCTCAATGGATTCGTCCATGGGAGGCAAGTCCATGAGGTTGCCCAGGTTGCCCGAGATATCGTTGAGCCATATTCGAAGGGTTTCCATGTTGATGGAAATCGTGGCCGAAGCGATCGACTCAAAGGGGAGGAGTCCGAGCATGGCATCTCCGACTCCGTCCCCAGCAAAATCATAGGGGAATGCATCTCCGTAACTTCCGCCCGCCTTGATGGTCAGTTGACCGTCCTCCCCGGTGATTTCATAAGTAAAGCTACCGTCCTTCATCTGCTCGACGAGTTCATCGGGGAATACCATTTGATCCTCGGTCATGAGCATAATCCAATTAAGGTAACCTTCCATTTTCATATACATTCCAGCATCGAAGGAGTTGCCAAGGTGTTCGGAGAACGCCGGGTCCAGTTCATGGGGGGATTCCATTGATGCAACGATTTCATCGGCTTCAAAGGAGTTTCTGGAGATCGAGACTTTGAAGAATGCCATGTCGGCCCCAATGGCGAGAATCCAATGTTCGTGTTCGATAAGGCGCAGATTATTTCGGGAAGTGCGCCGAACTGCATCGTTCTCGCGAGAAGACTCGAGCATGAGTTCGACCATCGTTTCGAACTTCTCGTGGTCGGCCAAAGGCAAGACGAAACCAAAAGTGGGGAGGGGGGGGATGATCATGAATTCACTCCTTGGTTTTTGGCCATTGGCAGGTCCCGCGAAGAGAAAACAATCTTTCCTCAACTCAATTCCGGATTCGGAAGGATTCTCAATCATATGGGTCAGGTATGCGGCCATGTCCAATTCGGCTTGGTCCTCCGGGTCAACCGATTCAAATAGTCCAAGTCTGGAGTAACCAAAAGCGATAGCCGGCATGTGGACAAATGAATCGTAATCCATTTTTCCTTGGATTTGTCCGGGCCGAATCGTGGCGACGAGCCAGGCGTCCTCCGGAATGAACTTGGCTAGATCCGAGGGGTTTCGTTGCAAGTTAAAAGGAGCGCAACCCGTGAAGATGAAGGTAGCCAAGCCCAAAGCAAGCCACCGAAAGGAGGAGAGGTTTTTATTCATGGGGTTGATCGGGGGAGAGGATTCGTGATGATGCAAAAAAGCCCGCTTGCGCGAGCTTTTGCCAATGAAGTGAAAGATGAGGTGAAATTACTTTCTGCAGTCGTGCATTACGCGAAGCCAAATCTCGCGCAGGTCGTGCATACGCAGGTTCGTTTCCTTGAGGTATTCTTCAAAAATACCCTTGTTTTGATGTGAGAAAAGACGGTTGATGCGCAAAGACTCGTTGAGGGCGGCATGGGCTTTCTTCAAGTGGCATACCGCCAAAAGATAGTCGCCCAAATCCAAACTGTTGGCGGCGAGAAAACTATGCCTTTCTCCATCGGACAAACTAGCGCAATAACCCCAAGCAAGGTGAGCCTCTGGTTGTTTCTTATTATGGCGCATCAGGTGTTCCCATGCATTGCGGAGATAGCTGTATAACGCAGAGGAAGAAATGTAGATGGGGTGGCGGTGAATCGTGTAGGGGTCCAAGTGCCGGACTTCCTCGATATCCAAAGGTTTGAGTTGCCTCATTTGTTCATCGTCCAACTCAATGTCGTCTATCGATGCCCAGTCTTCGTTTTGCCATCCCATGATGCCGGCGATGGAATCCAGTCGGTCGGGATCGTTCTTTGATTTGTTGTAAGCGGAAATGAACCGAGAAATTTCCTTGTCCGACTTGCGCAAGAACTTTTGCCAATCCGCTTCGTTCCAAGCTATGTCGCCATTTTCATCCCACTCACCCTCGTTGTTACTCTCGAATTCGTATTGGCTCATTGCTGTGCTTGTGCGTTATAGGATGAAATGGTAAAGAGAATGAAGAGTTTTTCACCCGTAGCTTGTTCGAGGTCAAATAGTTTTTTGAAAAATGTGAACGTCATTTTGAATTAATGAGAGAAAAGAATGAGTTTTGCCGTTTTCGGGTCGTTTATTCGGGGCGTGTCCAAGGAGTAGGTTTCCGTTGGCAGGTAAAGAACCTATCGGGTGATTTCGAGGTTGCCGGTTTTGTGCGTAATTTAAGTGACGGGACCGTGGAGTTGCTGGTCGAAGGGAAAGAGCAAGAGACGAGGGGTATGATTGCTGAGGTCGATGCGAAGTTGAGGGATTATTGGCATTCGAAGGTTGAGGACAGGAGAGAAGGTGATCCGCAATTCGAGGATTTCTCAATCGACTATCTCTGATTAAAGGCAACGCTTCAAGCTAAGCAAGGCCATGGCCGTGCCGTATTGTTGGTGGTAGTCGTAAAAGGGGAAATCCCACCACGAACCGTCTTTCTCCTGAAGGGGAACGAGTATCGCAGCAAGGGCTTGTCCGTAAAAAGAACGATCTTTGTCATTAAGCGTTTCGACGCAAAAGGAGGCATAAAGATGGCCGTAGTAAAAGAAGTACCCCGCCACTGCGGCCCACGACTCGTGTGGGACCGGACGCTTGCGACCCATGTCGAGCCAACCGTTGCGCTTGATCAGTCGGTCGAGGCAAATTTTGTGGACTTCGTCCGTAATGGTTTTGTCTCCCCAAAGCTGAAGAGCAAAATTACAGGCGTGAGACCGTCCGAGGCTACCTGCCGGTCTGTTGATTCCACGACGAGGTCTGTATTTGAGGTACTCTCCGTACAGGAAACTGTGGTCGGGCAATCTTTGTCTACGGATGGCCGCCGTTGCCCGGTCGGTGAGTCTTTCCGGGATTTTCACTCCTCGGTTCTCCGCTTCCTTCAAGGCGACCAACCCAGTCGCATTAACGAAAGAGATAGAGGATCCAGAAGGTTGCTTGGTCTGGAGGTTAAAATCGTAATAGCCCCACCCCCCGTCCACGGACTCGTATCGTTGGAGCATTTCAACTTGTTG
>Ga0055584_100002714_pt1 | contig 17533 bp, 15 predicted proteins | sample OSDHelmetaG_FD_58716 | JGI IMG/M metagenome (GOLD analysis project Ga0055584, IMG submission 58716) | Pelagic marine sediment microbial communities from the LTER site Helgoland, North Sea, for post-phytoplankton bloom and carbon turnover... | ecosystem: Environmental > Aquatic > Marine >... | reverse complement strand
ACCGTTGACCTCAACGCTGCCAGCGTTGCGCTCTCCCAGCTGAGCTAAGGCCCCATGACCGTTTTCGAGGGAACGCGCATTCTAAGCACAGTCGCTAGGCCTGTCAATGCGCCATGTGCTCGCTCAGAGGCCCCTGAATTCCTTCTCCAGCTGCTTGGCCTGCTTCTTGGATATTCCACCTAGCGCCGCAATAGCCTGGCGAATTCGAGCCCGGCTAATATCGATGCCGAGAATGGCGATCGACTCGATTACGGAGGTGGAAACGGCCTTGCCGCTCAGGGCAACGAACAGTGGAAACAGAAAGTCGCGTATCTTCAATTCCAGCGTGCCGGCCAGGGCCTGCAGCTCATTCTCCACGGCGTCCCGGCCGAGATCCTCGAGTAATTCCAGTTTCCAGAGACTGAACTGCAATACCTTGATGGCTAGAGCCGCATCCACAGTCTTGTGAGCGAAGCTGTCTGCCGTAACTTCCAAGTCACCATCCAGGAAGAAGCCTCCCAGGGACACGACATCGCTGAAGCGCTCTACGCGCTGCTTCAACAGCGGCACTATCTGCGCGACCTTCTCCGGACTAAAGGCCCACGCGGCATAACGCTGGGCGAACTCTTCATCGCTCAGGTCCTCGCGTATGTACTTGCCGTTGAGCCAATCGAGCTTCTCGATATCGAAGATGGGGCCGCCCAGGGAGACGCGCGTTATGTCGAAGCTCGCCTCCATCTCGCGTAGTGAGAATTTCTCCTCACCCGAGGGCATGGTCCAGCCCATCGTGCCGAGATAGTTCAGCAGCGCCTCGGGCATATAGCCCATCGCCTCGTAGTAGCGAATGCTGGTGGGGTTCTTGCGCTTGCTAAGCTTGCTCTTGTCCGGGTTGCGCAACAGCGGCATATGACAGAACACCGGAGATTCCCAGCCGAAATATTGATAGAGCAGGATGTGTTTAGGCGTCGAGTTGATCCACTCCTCGCCTCGTATCACGTGGGATATTCCCATCAGGTAATCATCTACGACGTTGGCGAAATGGTAGGTCGGCATGCCATCGGATTTAACCAGCACCTGCATGTCGATCTGTGACCAGGCGATGTTTACCTTGCCACGCAGCAAGTCGTCGAACTCACATTCTCCCTGCTCGGGAATTTTCATGCGGATGACGTGCTCTTCGCCTGCCGCAACTCGTTTCGCGCACCCCTCGGCTGTTAGCGTAAGGCAATGGCCATCGTAGCCAAGCTGTGCCTTGTCCTGCATCTGCTGTGCACGTAGTTCATCGAGCCGCTGGGAGGTGCAGAAACAGCGGAAGGCCGAGCCGTTGTCCAGCAGCGTCTGTATCTGCTCGCTGTAGATCTGCGAACGTTCGCTCTGCCTATACGGTCCTGCGTCGCCTTCGCAGCCTGGCCCCTCGTCCCAGCTAAGGCCCAGCCACTCTAGCGAGCTCAGAATGTCGCGTTCCGACTTGGCCGTGCTGCGCTGTTTGTCTGTATCTTCTATGCGCAGCACAAATTCGCCACCGTGCTGGTGTGCGAATGCGCGATTAAACAGTGCAATATAGGCTGTACCTACATGGGGGTCGCCAGTGGGAGACGGTGCGATGCGAGTGCGAACTTTTTTCATAAATAGCTATCTGATGGTAGCGGCAGTCAGCTCATGGTGCTTCACCCTGAACCCCCCTGCTGCCGTGGCATGAAGGCGAGATTATACGCGATTCGATCTCAATTCCCATCACCGCCTCGCTTGACACGACTGGTGCCATCCGATAAAACGGCGTCCAATTTACTCAACTCCAAGTCGGCCCTAAATTGAATAGCCAAAGCGAACAAAAACCAGCGCGACTAGAATCAACTGGGCAGGCAGAGCCCAGCCACCGATTCTGTGTCGCTCCCATGATGGATTGGACCGACCGCCACGATCGCGTGTTCCTGCGCCAGTTATCCAGCCATGCGCTCCTGTATACCGAGATGGTAACCAGCGCGGCTCTCAAGCATGGCGATGCACAGTATTTGCTGCAGCACGACCCCGAAGAACATCCGGTCGCACTACAGCTAGGCGGCAGCGATCCTGAAGAACTTGCCCAGGCAGCAATACTAGCCGAACGAGCAGGCTTCGACGAGGTGAATCTCAATGTAGGCTGCCCCAGCGATAGAGTGCAATCTGGCGCCTTTGGTGCCTGCCTGATGGCGGAGCCGGATACCGTGGCGCAATGCGTCGATAGCATGCTGGGCAGCGTGGCATTACCCATAACCGTAAAATGCCGAATCGGCATCGATGAAAGAGACTCACAAGCGGAGCTGGAAGACTTCGTGGGCACAGTAGCCAACGCCGGCTGCGAACTATTCATAGTACATGCGCGCAAGGCCATTCTGTCCGGCCTAAGCCCGAAAGAGAACCGCGAGATACCCCCGCTAAACTACGAGGCGGTGTTCGCCCTGAAGCGAACGTTCCCAAAATTAGGGATCGTGATAAACGGCGGCATTAGAACACTGTCTGACGCGGAGTCTCTGCTCGAGCAAACCGATGGCGTGATGCTTGGCAGAGAGGCCTATCAGAATCCCTACCTGCTTAACGATGTAGACAGCACTTTCTTTGGCACGACAAACAGTACCCATACCCGTACCGAGCGACTGCAGCAATACATACCCTACATCGAAAGAGAGTTGGCGAAGGGCACGCCCCTCCATCATATGACGCGCCACATACTTGGGCTATTCAAGGGACAGAGAGGCGGAAAACAATTCCGCAGGCAACTAAGCGAGAATAGCTACAGAAAGAGCGCGGGGATCGAGGTTTTACTCGATGCCCTATCCTACGTAAACTAGCCTCATTTCATGGCGAATCAGGATCGGATTACATGATCGAATCGATTAGAAACTTCTTCGATAAGAAGCTGGCGAAGGACGCAGAGGACGATACTCCTAGCGCAGAACTAAGCAAGATAGACCTCACCTGCGCGGCCCTGCTCATAGAGGTTATGAATTCAGATCACGAGCTGGATGAGCGAGAGCATGGCGAGGTATTAGCAGTACTGAAGCAGAGTTATAGCATCGCCGATGACGACCTGGAAGAGCTGGCAAAGCTTGCCAAGGCCGAGGCGCGAGAGGCAACGTCTTTGTACGAATTTACTCGCCTGATCAATGACAGCTACGACCCACAGCAGAAGATTGGGCTGATCGAGAATATGTGGCGCATCGCATTCTCTGATGAACGGCTGGACAAGTATGAGGATCATCTAATCAGAAAGGTTTCTGAGCTGATCTATGTCTCTCACAGCGATTTTATAAAGACCAAGCTCAAGGTCAGGAACGCACTGCCCGACTAGCTAGGGCGCCTAGAAATCGCCAAAGTCACCAAACTCGTCTTCTACCTGCCCATCCTGAACCAGGTATTCCCTGCGCTGGACATAGGCTTCGCGTACGAACAGATAGCGGTCACCAGTGACCAACTCATCAAGAGCTAGCAGGCGCGAGCGGGTATCCGTCTCCTTAACCAGGAACAGAGCTAGCCGCACCGATTCCTCGTCGTGATATTGGATCGGATTGAAAAGTGTATCGAGCACGAGACCGAAGGAGTCTCTGACATTGCTGGCGCCGAAGACTGGCAACATAACATAAGGGCCCGAGCCCACACCCCAGCTACCGAGTGTCTGCCCGAAGTCTTCTTCGTTCTTGCTCAGCCCGAAGCCGGTAGCCACATCCAGTATGCCACCCAGCCCCAGAGTTGAATTGACTAGAAAACGACCCGAATCACTCGCGGCGGCATCGAACTTAAACTGCAGCAAGTCGTTCACGAAGACGTTGATATCATTAATATTGCTAAAGAAGTTACCGATGCCCTGGCGAGCCACGCGAGGGACAAAAAGCGTGTAGGCAGAGGCAACGGGTCGAACGATTAGCTGATCGAAGTAGTCGTTCAGGCGGAATATTTGTTGGTTAGTTTTCTGCCAGGGGTCGGAAGTCTGTGCGTGGACTGGACCAGACTGACAGGCGAGAAGGATTAGCAGGGCCCACAGCGGCTTGCTAAAAATCTTGCTTGTAAGTTTGACTGAAGTTTCCACGGTCCTTTCTCTATTTTCTATCTTTCCATTCTCGATACGCACTACGAGTGCCGACTCAAAGTAGCTTCTCGATCTGCTTGTTTATACGCTTTTCGGATACGGCGATTCGAGTACCCAAAGACTGTGCAAACAATGAAACCCGAAACTCTTCCAGCATCCATCGAAGCGTCGATAGTTCTTCCCTGTTGCTGGCTGTGGATTTCGCCTCCAACGCACTATAGCGCGACTGGTATTGAGATAGTAGCTCGGTATAGGGCCGATCTTTATCCCCCATATGGGGGACCTTGCTCAAGCGAGTGGATATCGCTTTCAGGTACCGCGGGTACTCAGTAAACCATACTAGACCCGTCTCAGAAAGAAAGTTTTCATGGAGCAGGCGACCTAACTGGCTTTCTATATCTTCTGCTACATAAACTGCTGCACTGCGCTTCGCCTCAGCGAGCTCAGAGCGGATGTCGTATAGCATCTCTACGACCTTTACAAGTAGCGTCTCAATGTTGTCCGCCAGTGTAAGAATCTTCCCCTTACCCTTGTTCAGGCCCTGCTGAAACTCCCGCTCCGACCTCGGCGTAAACGCCTCGAGTTCGAATGCACTCACATAGCATGCCCATATCGCATGGTCGGCGAATCGATCCAGGGCAAACGGTGCCTTGAGTACCAAGGTATCGGCCAATCGAGAGAAGCGTTTACGCAGCTGATTGTGCTGCTGCACACTGCCCAATTGATAAAGCCTAACAACACCCTTCAGGTGACTCTGCTTGGCGAGAAACTTGTCAGAGAACAGCCTGACGCTAACCGATTCATCGTCATCCACTAGCGCCGGGAATCGGATCAACTTGAGGCTGTCGCCTATCTCAACCTGAGGCGGCAGGTCCGGGAAATCCCAGGACTTCGCACCGGCGACTTCCAAGGGATGATTATAGCCAGAATCCTCCCCCGCATTGTGATTGGGATCACTGGAAACCGGGCTAATTGGGGTAAATTCCAGCAAGTTCTGCTCTTCCAGCACGGCCTTGGCCTGGCTAAGACTTTCCGCGAATATCAGTTCCTTGCCCGCCTCATCGACCACCCGAATCTTCGTCCTCAGATGCGTGGGCAGCACGACTTGCTCGAACTCTTGCCGCTCGAAATTCAAGCCTTTCAGGTTTCGGATTTGAGCCAACAACGAACTGATGATGTCGCCATCGCGATTGGACATCTGCTGACAGGCCTGTTCAACGAAAGCGTTCACGGGGATAAAGTTTTTGCGCCGCGCCTTCGGCAAACCCTTGATAAGAGCCGTGCATTTCTCGACCAAATTTCCCGGGACGGCCCAGTCGAGATCCGCTTGTTGCATCTGATTAACTATGGCAAGTGGCACCTCAAGCGTTGCACCGTCTGCCTTGTCCCCAGGCTCGAACACATAGTCGAGCCTGAGCTTGTTCTTATGTACCGCCGCCGCATCGGGAAAGGCATGTACCCTGCTACTCGCCTCATCCGAACTCATCAGGCTATCTGCGGTCATCAGCAACGAACGTTCAGCCTCCTTCCCCTGCTTGCGGAGCCAGAAAGTCAGGTCACGGGTCGATACGATATGTTCCGGCAGACGCTGCGAATAGAAGGCGGCGATCTCACGCTCGGAGACCAATAGGTCAGGCCTGCGCATCTTCTCTTCCTGCTTGGCGAGGCTTGCGAGCAATTCCAGATTCTTCCTGTAGAAGCCATGGTCAGTCGAAATCTCACCCGCGACTAGCCCCGACTCAATAAACAGCTCGCGCGAAACCTGAGGGTCGATCTTGCTATAGCTTATTAGTGACTTCTCTGCGATAACCAGACCGTAGAGCTGCACCTTCTCGTAGGCCATAACCTGTTGTCGCTTCTTACTCCAATGCGGCTCGAAGTAGTCGCGCTTGACCAGATGCAGTGCCATCTCCTCTATCCATTCGGGCTCTATCTTCGCCGCCTGTGTGGCGAAGGTCTGAGAGGTCTCGATCTGGTCGCCGGTAACAATCCACTTCGCCCCCTTTCCCGCCAGCACTGAGGAGGAGAACAGAGAGAACGTCTTGTTTCGATTGCCCCGGTAGCTGCGCCCGTCGAGACGCTTGGCGATCTGGTTCAGCGAGCCGCTGATCAAGGCACGATGTACCGCCCCGTAGTCACCGGGCGCCTTGTTCGGCTTGAGACCAAGATGCTGACAGGAGAGCAGCAGTTGATGGTGCACCTCGCGCCACTCGCGCATGCGCATATAGGAAAGGAAGTACTTCTTACAGTGCCTTCGAAGCTGTCCCTGATTCAGCTCCTGGCGACGCTTCTCGTAGTCCAGCCACAGGTTCACCAGACTCAAGAAATCGGAGTCGGGGTGATCGAATTCAGACAATTGCTGCCGCGCCTGCTGGCGGTTGTCACTCGATATTTCCCGCGGGTCTTGAATGCTCAGAGCGCTGACGATAATGAGTAGTTCGCTGAGGCAGCCCTGTGCGCTGGCCGTTATCAGCATACGGGCGTAACGCGGATCGACGGGCAGTATCGCCATCTTGCGGCCACTCTCGGTGAGTTGGCGCGAATGGCTCAGGGCATCCAGCTCGATGAGCAGCTTGATACCCTCGTTAATGGCTTTAGACTCCGGCGCCTCGAGAAATGGAAACGCCTCGATCTCGCCGAGCCGCAAATGCTTCATGCGAAGGATTACCGATGCCAGGTTTGTGCGCGTGATCTCCGGGTCGGTAAACTCGGGACGGCCCTGGAAGTCGATCTCGGAATACAGACGAATGCAGACTCCATCGGCCATGCGCCCACAGCGACCCTTGCGCTGATTGGCGCTCGCCTGCGAGATCGCCTCGATAGGCAAACGCTGCACCTTACTCTGCAGGCTGTAGCGGCTGATTCGTGCAAGACCGGTATCGATAACATAATTGATGCCTGGGACGGTTATCGATGTCTCGGCGACATTGGTTGCCAGTACGATCTTCCGCCCCCTGCCCGGTTTGAATATTTTCACCTGCTCGGAGTAGCGCAGCCTGCCGTAGAGCGGCAAGATCTCGACATTCGCGTATTTCTGCTTGCGCAACTTGGTCGCCGTCGCTCGAATCTCACGCTCGCTGCTGAGGAATACGAGGATGTCACCACTAGGCCCGCCCTTCTTCCTGTCTTCCTTTGTTATCTCGGAAACCGCCTTGATGATGCCGTCGACCTGCACATCGTCGTCGAGGCGGTCGACATCGTCGCTAAGGAGTGGCATGTAGCGCGTATCGACCGGATACGTTCTCCCGGAAACGGCCACTATCGGCGCATCGTCGAAATGGCGTGAGAACTTCTCGACATCGATAGTCGCAGAAGTCACTACCAGCTTTAGATCCTTGCGCCGCTGCAGCAACTGCCTCAGGTAGCCGAGCAGGAAATCGATGTTGAGAGAGCGCTCGTGGGCCTCATCGATAATCAGCACCTCATACTTGTTGAGATATCTATCCTGCTGAATCTCGGCGAGCAAGATACCGTCGGTCATTAACTTGAGGTAGCTTTCTGGGCTGGTATTGTCCTTGAAGCGAATCTGCGAGCCCACACCGCGACCAGGTTCGGTGCCCAATTCCTCGGCGATGCGGTTTGCGACAGACAACGCGGCCAGCCTGCGGGGCTGGGTATGACCGATCAGCCCACGCACACCGAAGCCAGCCTCGAGGCAGATCTTGGGCAATTGAGTCGTCTTGCCCGAACCGGTGTCACCCGCAACGATGAGCACCCTGTGCTGTCCGAGCAGCTCGACAACCTCGGCGGCGCGTTGGCTCACGGGGAGGTTTTCGGGATATTTGATCTGCGCTGGAATCGCCTGACGCCGACGCGCGCAGGCACGCTGAGACTTCTCGATGGCTGCCTCGAGTGACTCTAGCGCGCTTTTTTGCTTATTCTGGCTTAGCCCACCACGCTCGAGCTTGGCGATGGATTTCTGCAGCGAATAAAGATCAGAAAGCTGGCATGACTCTAGCTTCTGCTTCAACGAATTCAACACGGTGGACTCGGTTCCCGGAAATATAATCTAGGGTGTGAAACTGGCGGTGCGGATAAACTAGTTCTCGCGCAATTCCCTGTGCAATATCTTGCCAATGATAGATTTGGGAATCTCATCGATCAAGACGATCTCTCGGGGAACCTTGTAGGCGGTCAGGCCCTCCTTGCAATGAGCGCGCACGGAATCGAAGTCGACGGCCTTCCCCTTGGGCACAACGAACAGCTTGATAGACTCGCCAGTTTTCTCTGATGGAACGCCTATCGCTGCACTCTCGAGCACCTCGGGATGGCGATTAACCCAATCCTCTACCTCATTGGGAAACACGTTGAAGCCTGATACGAGAATCATGTCTTTCTTGCGGTCAACGATCGATATATAGCCGTCGTCGCTGATTACCACATAGTCGCCTGTCTTGAACCAGCCATCGCTGGTGAGCGCGGCGGCCGTCTCGGCTTCGTGGCGCCAGTAACCCTGCATCACCTGCGGGCCGCGAATCCAGAGTTCACCGCGCTCCCCGGTCGCCACCTCATTACCCTCATCGTCGACGACCTTCGTCTCAGTTTCCGGTACTACCGGGCCGACCGTGCCGGCACGTTCTCTACCGGGGATGTTTACGGCAACGACTGGGGAGCACTCCGTCAGGCCGTAGCCTTCGTAGACCGGACTGCCCGTAACGCGCGTCCATTCCTCGCTCACCGAGGTCGTCATCGCCATGCCTCCCGCGCCACAGAATTTCAGGCTGCTGAAATCGAGGCCAGCAAAGTCCGGATGCCGCAGAAGCGCCAGGAACAACGTGTTGATCCCGACGAGGCCGCTGATAGGCCATTCTTTGAACAGCTTTACCAGTGCCGGGATGTCGCGGGGGTTGGCGACCAGAATATTATGGTTGCCGGCGAAGGGCATGGTGAGGCAGTGCAACAGAAACGCATAGCTATGATACAGCGGCAGTGGAGCGAGGATATTCTCAGTTCTGTCGAAGATCACATCGAGGGTACGAGACCGCAGCTGCATCATATTGGCGATCAGATTATTGTGGCTGAGCATCGCACCTTTCGCGACGCCCGTAGTACCGCCGGTGTAGAGAATTAAAGCAGTGTCTTCGCCTTTCGCTGTAGCGGGACTCTCATACTCCGCAGCAAAAGTATCGAGGATAGTCTGCAAGTCTGCCGCTCGCTCTAGCGCATAGGCAGGCACCATACGACGTATGTATTTCACCGCGAAATTTAGAAGCCGCCTCTTGAGTGGCTTCTGGCAGTCACCCAGGCGGGTGACGATGACGGTCTCGATCTCAGTTTCCGGCAGTATCTTCTGCAGTTTGTCGCAGAAATTTTCCAGAATCACAATACCCTTCACGCCGGAATCTTTGAACTGGTGTGCCATCTCCTGAACCGTGTAGAGCGGATTCGTGTTGACTACTACGAGACCGGCGCGAACGGCGCCATAGAATACGATGGGAAACTGCAGGAGATTCGGCAGTTGAATGGCGATCCTATCTCCCGGCTTGAGACCACTCTCATTGAGGAGATAATTGGCGAAGCGTCGGCTCCTGTCATCTATCTGGGCATAGCTCATCGTCCTGCCCAGACAGGTGAACGCGGGAAGCGACCCGTGTGTCTCGAAGATGGTGTCGATAAGCTGTGCCAGGTTTGAATATTTCTCTGAACGCATATCGTCTGTTAGTTTTTCAGTCATTGTCACTACTTCGTCAACAGGGTCATGGCTTCTTCCAAGCCTTTCACGGAGAGCGGGAACATTCGATCTTCCATCAACTCCCTAACAATCTCGATGGAATAGCTGTGTTCCCAATAGTCCTTCGGCGTCGGATTAATCCATACTACATGCTCGAACACATCGGTGAGCCGCTTCAGCCAGACCGCGCCCGCCTCCTCATTATAGTGCTCGATGCTGCCACCGACATGAGTTACCTCATAGGGCGCCATAGTAGCATCCCCTACGAAAATGACTTTGTAGTCTTTCGAATACTTGTGAAGTATATCGAAGGTCGATGTCGTTTCCGCGTGGCGTCGATGACTCTTCGTCCATACGGATTCGTAGATGAAATTATGGAAGTAATAGTATTTGAGGTGCTTAAACTCCGTGCGCGCCGCGGAGAACAGCTCTTCACAAAGCCTGACGTGAGGATCCATGGAGCCACCCACATCGAAGAACAACAACACCTTCACCGAGTTGTGACGCTCCGGCACCATCTTGATGTCTAAGAGTCCCGCGTTCTTGGCTGTGGATGAGATGGTATCCGAAATGTCCAGCTCTTCCTCCGCGCCGGTTCGCGCAAACTTCCTTAGCCGCCGTAGCGCCATTTTAATATTGCGCGTGCCGATCTCTACCGAATCGTCCAGATCACGATAGTTACGCTTGTCCCACACCTTTACGGCGCTTCGGTTCCGCCCTTCCTGTTGACCAATGCGTATGCCCTCTGGGTTATAGCCGTAGGCTCCGAAAGGCGAGGTGCCGCCGGTACCTATCCATTTATTACCACCCTGATGGCGTTTCTGCTGTTCCTCCATGCGCTTGCGGAACTCTTCCATCAGCTTCTCCAGCCCGCCCAAGGCCTCGATCTTCGCCTTCTCCTCATCGCTAAGCATGGACTCGATCTGCTTGCGCAGCCAGTCGTCTGGAATCTCATACATGGAGAGGTCGTTTACCGCATCGACGTTCTCGAAATACTTGCCGAAGGCGATGTCGAACTTGTCGAAGTGTTTCTCATCTTTGACGAAGCACATGCGGGACAGATAATAGAAATCTTCCACGCTAGCGAAGATTACGTTTTGCTTCAGGCACTCTAGTAGCGAGAATAGCTCGGTGAAGGAGACCGGCAGGCGCTCCTGCTTGAGTGTCATGAAGAAATTGATCAGCATGGATTCGCCTCTGCGCTAGCTCGTGCCTAGCTTTTGGCCCGATGCATGAATGCGAGCTTCTCCAACAGATGCACGTCCTGTTCGTTCTTCAGCAATGCGCCATACAGGGGAGGTATTGCATTCTTTGCGCTGTGATTTTTCAGGACGTCTTCGGGGATATCATCCGCCATGAGGAGCTTCAGCCAATCGATCAGCTCCGAGGTTGAGGGCTTCTTCTTCAGGCCTGGTATCTTCCGGACATCGAAGAACACATCCATCGCCTGTGTGAGAAGCTGCTTCTTTATATTGGGATAATGGACATCCACGATCTTCTCCATCGTAAGCGTGTCCGGAAACTCGATGTAGTGAAAGAAACAGCGCCTGAGGAAGGCATCAGGGAGTTCCTTCTCGTTGTTGCTGGTAATGATTACGATGGGCCTCGTCTCGGCCTTTACTATTTGCTTGGTCTCATAGACGAAAAACTCCATCTTATCGAGTTCCAACAGGAGGTCGTTGGGAAACTCGATGTCGGCCTTATCGATCTCGTCGATGAGCAATACCGACTGCTGATCGGATGCGAAGGATTCCCAGATCTTGCCCTGAACGATGTAGTTCGAAATATCGTGAACCTTGTCGTCGCCCAGCTGTGAGTCTCTCAGCCTTGAGACGGCATCGTACTCGTAAAGCCCTTGCTGTGCCTTGGTGGTTGACTTGATATGCCATTGCACCAGCGGAAGACCGAGTGACTTCGCTATCTGCTCCGCCAGCATCGTCTTGCCGGTGCCGGGCTCGCCTTTGATCAAGAGGGGCTTCTGCAGCGCAATCGCCGCATTAACTGCAAGCTGCAGCTCACTCGTAGCTACGTATTCATCTGTGCCGGTAAAATTCATCAAGTCATCCAATGCGTTATTTGGGTGCGCGTATTGTAAACAGCACGGCAGCATTAATACAGGGCAGCTCCGGCGTAGCCCGTCGGTTCTAAAGCCTATTCAGTAAGCTATGCACCTACCTCGATAAGCTTCCTGCCGCGCTCCGTTATATACCAGCGCACGCCCTTTCTGCCGCCGATGCGTCCCGCGAGCGACTTTAGCGTGAGAAAGCCGAGGGTCTTAACCATGGTCGACTCGTCGGTGTCTGCCTCCCTGCATAGGCCGGGCAGAGAGCGGTAGATAAAACGGCCGCAGCCCAGGGTCTTGAGCACTTTGGACGAGGTGGTATCGAGCTCATTCGGGTCTGGCTCGTTCCCCATGGCCATATCAGTCAGCGCGTCGTCCTCGGTCTCGGTATCGATCAGTGGCAGCAATTCTTCCTGCAACTGCTTGAGCTGGTACTGCAGCATGTCGACCTTGTCGCTAGTCGCTCGGGTTTCAGTTAATACGCTTTCCGACACATCGCTGAGGAAAAACCTGGGGGCGATCGCTACAGCGAGGCACACGGCAACGTAGTTCAATAGATTAGCTGGGTTTCCCTCACTATCTACGATCAATGTACTGCCGAACACCGAGAGAATGAACGGCACCAGAAACGTCATCAGGATGCCTAGCATCGTACAGCGCCATAACAGGCCAGTATCAGACGATTGCTTTGTGCCGAGCGTGAAGTAGTTAATGACGCCGCCGGCGGCCCCAACCACGAGCATAATGAATACCAGGGAAACGAAATGACCAGTCATGACAAACCTCTGCTGCTAAGCTATTGTTTTGAATTAGTAAATTTTGGCTTTTCTGTTCAGGGAGGCAAATTCAAACAGAAAATCCACGCGGGGGGAAGTGTCTACTTGGGAAAAGCTGCTATTCAGCCTTAGATTAAATATCTATCTTATTGTTTTTATTAGTTATATTCTTATTTTTCTTTGCGCGAAATGCGAGGATGCCGGCGACCAAAAGCCCGAAGAGCAAGGCCATGATCAGGGGCACGACACTGCGGAATGCGGCTGAGCTGCCTACCGTGATCGCATCCAGAGTGGCGACCATCAGCGCCGGCGCCATCCCACTTCCCTGGGGATTGCTGTACCAGGGCGTGAAGATTACGGCCAACGCGACCGCACGTAGGCTATATGCGGTCCAGACGGCCTGCTGAAAGCGTGTAATTCGCCAGAAGACGGCAGTGAAAATAGCTGCCGAGAGCAGGTATAGCAGCCAAAACAACCAGTAATTGCCGATCGAATCCATTTACGCCTTTACCCACCGAATAATGTGCTCTTCGAAACCCTCTGGGTGCACATGCTCCTCGGAGATTACCCTGCCCTGTATGGGTATTCCTGCCGCCTCCATCTTCGCCCTCGACCCTGCCAACAGCGGGTGCCAGTCGAATAGGCTGCGCCCCTGAGAGCGAAGCTTATACGCACAGCTGTCTGGCATCCAGTCGCTGCCTGACAGGTCCATGCTGCGCACGTCTAGGCAGTCTGGCACGCGCTGCGTCCTCTGCTCGTAGCAGGTACAACTACTCTTCGGCTCGTCGAAATAGCGGCAGACTACGCGGGTATACACAATCTCAGCGCTGTCCTCGTCGGCGAGCTTCTTCAGACAGCAGCGGCCGCAGCCATCGCAGAGTGCTTCCCACTCGCTGCCGTTGAGTTCGGCCAGTGGGAGCTCCCAGAATTTCGGTCGCAGTTCGTTCTCAGCCATAACTCAGGACTCATTCAGCGCAGACAGTAGATCAGACTCCAACAAGTCTCTGCGCCACCCTGCAAATTCACCGGACCAGCGCAGTTGACCGCTGCTGCCGAAGTCTCTAAGTAGGTCGATCAGATATTTCTTGCGCCCTAGTAGCTCTGGCGCCATGCCGAGTTGCTCCGCCTTCGCCTGAGCCGCCTGCTTGCTCAGCTTTAACTTCTTCCTCATGGCGGCGTTCAGCGGCCTCGTCAGCAGACTCGTATCTACCTCGGCGCTGGCGACAGGGTCCTTGAGTACGCGGTAGATCTCGGCCGCATTGCGCTGAAGAAAGCGCCTGTCGACATTGGAGGCGTTCGCGATATCCCCCTCGTTTAGATTGTTGCTCATCATCGCAGCAGACACAGCATTGCAGAGACTCATGAGATCATTGTCCTTTACGATCCAACTGCGTGGTTTATTGCGCCGCCGCGCGGTTTGTTCACGCCAGGCACAGAGCCGCTTGAGCGCGACGAGGCCGGGCTTATCCAACCGCCATGCGTTACTGACACCGGCGTAGTATGTCTGCCACTGGGCTTCGTCCTCGGCGAGGCAGGCGGTAGCCAGTTGCTGTGCACAATCTGCCTCAAACCAGTCACTCATACCCCTCTCAATCAACTGCTGCTTAAGTGACTCATAGACTTGTAGCAGATAGCGTACATCGGTTGCTGCGTAGTAGATCTGCTCCTCGCTGAGCGGGCGCCTGATCCAGTCCGAGCGCGTCTCATCCTTAGCCACCTCAACGCCTAACATTTCTGCGACCAGGCCTTGATAGCTGATGCTGAACCCGATTCCCAGAAACGCCGCAGCGAGCTGGGTATCAAATAGAGATGCCGGCAGTGTGCCCAGATAAGTCTGTAACAGGTTCAGGTCCTCACTGCAGGAATGCATGACGACGGTGCAAGATGCTGTCGTCAGCAGTCGTTTGAATGCGGACCAATCCTCGATGGTATGCGGGTCTATCAGATAGCAGGCCTTGCCGTCGCCAATCTGGATCAAGCCGATACGCGCATAGAAGGTATTGGTGCGTTCGAATTCGGTGTCTAGCGCGATAGCCGGCTCGAGCATCCATATCTCGCACAGCGCAGCGAGGCGTGCGTCGTCGCTGACATATTCGATGGGCACGCCATCGGTGACCCGCGAATCAATCGGAGAATCAATCAAGACTGAGCCATGGATTTTCGGCCCGCGAAGGCGTGGGTCAAGGTGCTGCCATCGACGAATTCAAGTTCGCCTCCTACCGGCACGCCATGCGCTATCCTCGATACCTGAACCGCCGTGTTCTTCAATTGCTCAGCGATATAGTAGGCCGTCGCGTCACCCTCGACGTTAGGATTACAGGCGATGATCACCTCCTCGACCCCATCGCGGGCTACTTTGTCTAGCAGCTGTCCTATGCCGAGCTGATCCGGACCGATGCCGTCGATTGGTGAAAGATGACCCATTAGCACGAAATAGACACCGCGAAACGACCCAGACTGTTCGATCGCGAACACGTCGGCTGGAGATTCAACGACACAGCAGAGCTGGTGATTACGAGAAGCGCTCGCGCATATTCGACAGGACTCTTCCTCGGTCAGCGTGCGGCAGTGAATGCAATTTCCAACCTCGTTCAAGGCAGTCGTCAGGGATTCGCTGAGCTTCTTGCCGCCCGCACGATTTCGCTCAAGCAGGTGCAGTGTCATCCGCTGGGCAGACTTTGGGCCCACGCCTGGCAGGCAGCGGAACGCTTCGATTAGCTGGTCAATCAGTGGGCTGGAGTTCACAATCGCTCCTAGAATGGAAACTTAAAGCCATCGGGCATTTTCATGCCGCCAGCCATGCCGCTTAGCGCGCTCTTATTCTTCTCATCCACCTTGCGCACCGCGTCGTTCACCGCAGCGGCCAAGAGGTCTTCGATAACGGCCTTCTCCTCCCCCATGAGCCCGTCGTCGAGACTCACGCTCACGACGTCATGCTTGCCGTTCATAACGACTCTGACCAGCCCCGCACCCGACTCGCCTTCGGTTTTCTCCTTGAGCTGCTCTTCCTGCGTCTTCTGCATCTGCTCCTGCATGAGCTTAGCTTGTTTCATTATCTCGTTTAGATCGGTCATATACCCTATCAATCCTTATGCGGCGCTATGGATTCTTTTGCCAATGTGCCAGAGAAACGCCGCAATAGTTCCTGCACATTCTCATCGCTTTCGAAATCGCTAACCATCGCTGCATGTTGCTCAGCCTTCAGGCGCTGACTTAGCAGCGCTGGCGTCTCGTTGTGCGTCTCACCGATCTCGATGTGCGCATTGATCGTGGTAGAGAAATACTCGCTGAGCGCCTGAGAAATCTTTGGCAGCAGCTCTTCGGTAAATACGGCGCTCTGCGAGCGGTCCAACACGAAGTACAGATCCTGCCCTTCTACGCGCTGAAAATCTGAGTTAGCCAAAACATTCGCAGCGATGCCGCTTATCGCCAGCAACGGGTAGAGCTGCAGCCAACTGCGTTGGTCTAGCGTTGCCAGCGAGATCGACTCCGAGTCGGCAACATTAGTTGACGCAGGCGCTTCACTCTCACTGCTGGGAGCTGCACCCTGAGCCGCTTCTTCCTGTGCATCTGTCGCGCTAGCTTCCGGTGGCACGGGTTTCGTTTGTGAGGGCTGCGCTTCTATCGAGGCAGCGCTGCTTTCTTCACTGTCCGCTAGTCTGTTCTTTTTTTTTTCGTCTACTGCATCAATTTCTGGCGCTGCGCCGTTCTCGCTCGCCGCTGACTCTGTCGCGCTGGGCTGTGGCTCGACATAACTTGGCGAGAACACCAGCATGCGTATCAATAACATTTCGAAGGCCGTGCGCACCTCGGCCGACAGCCTGAGATCCTCTCTGCCCTTCACCCCCATCTGGTAGTACAACTGCACGTCTTCGGCACTAATCAGAGAGGCTAACTCGACTATCTGTGCCTTGTCTCCGAGACTGTTGTCGATGGCCTTGGGTTCGATCTGCGCGATCGCGATGCGATGCAGCGTCGACAGGAGACTGTCCAGGGTGTGACTATAGTCCGGCGTCTGTTCGGCGATATCCTGTATCAATTCGAGAATGCTCGCTACCGACCGCGATGCCATGGCTTTCAGCAGCGCATAGACCTGTGACTGAGGCGGCACACCCAACATCTCGATGACGCCCTCGGTAGCGACCCTGCCTTCGCAGTAGGAAATAGCCTGATCTACCAGGGTTAGTGCATCGCGCATGCTGCCAGAAGCCGACGCGGATATTTGCCACAGCGCCTCTTCGTCCGCTTCAATAGATTCCTTCTGTAAAACTGAGCCCAGATACTCGACGATCAATTGCGGGCTCAGGTTTTTTAGATTGAACTGTAAACAGCGCGAGAGGATAGTGATTGGCAACTTCTGTGGATCGGTGGTCGCCAACAAGAATTTCACATGGGGTGGCGGCTCTTCGAGCGTCTTCAACAGGGCGTTGAAGCTATGGTTCGAAAGCATGTGTACCTCGTCGATGAGATACACCTTGAAGCGCCCCCTGCTAGGCGAATACTGCACGTTGTCCAATAGCTCGCGAGTATCCTCGACCTTGGTACGAGAGGCTGCGTCGACCTCGATCAGATCGATAAAGCGGCCTTCGTTTATTTCCTTGCAGGAGTCACACTTTTCACAGGGCGTTGAGGATATACCCTCCTCGCAATTGAGGCACTTGGCGAGGATGCGCGCGAGAGTCGTCTTGCCTACGCCCCGCGTTCCGGTGAACAGATAGGCATGATGAAGACGTTCGTTATCCAGCGCATTGATGAGCGACTTGAGCACGTGAGCCTGACCGGCAACTTCGGAGAAATTACTAGGTCTCCATTTTCGGGCAAGGACTTGATAGCTCATCAGGTATCGGTATCGAATGACTGCGCCGTCGGAAATCTCACGGCTGGATCGCTGCTAATTTAAGGAATTGAGTAGAGGTAGCTCCTGCCAGCCACACCGCGGCACATGAGTCAGCTACTACCGTTGCTCCCTTCCGGGCCTGGCG
>Ga0055584_100002713_pt1 | contig 17534 bp, 15 predicted proteins | sample OSDHelmetaG_FD_58716 | JGI IMG/M metagenome (GOLD analysis project Ga0055584, IMG submission 58716) | Pelagic marine sediment microbial communities from the LTER site Helgoland, North Sea, for post-phytoplankton bloom and carbon turnover... | ecosystem: Environmental > Aquatic > Marine >... | reverse complement strand
TTCAGGTCGAGTCTGAATTTATATAGCAGTATAATAATATAGTTTCTGTTAACTTTAAGGTTAGACTGTCTTATATCTTTTGACGACATATAATTACTGAGGTAGCCATGATTACCAGCGCCCACAAAATCCTGGTTTCAGCCGGTTTCATTGCGACTGTTTTCTGTTTCGATCTCTCTGTCTTCGCCAGTGAAGACACTGAGTATGGCAATCTTGATACTACTTTCCGTACTTTCTATTTCAACCGCGATAAAAAGCAAGATACCCCTGACTCGGTTGCCTTTACCCAAGCGCTGATGGCACGCTATCACTCGCCATATGTTGGTAATACCGTCAATCTGAATGCCAGCTTTTTCGGCGCCCTTAAACTGAACGGCGAAACCGGCAAAGGTGGCACCGGGCTGCTGCGTGATAACGCTGACGGGAGTCAGTCGTCCTATGGAAAACTTGCGGAAATATACGCCAGCATAAAACTGCCGAACGACGGTAGTCTCGATATCGGGCGATTGCAACTCGACACGCCACTGCTGAATGATTCAGATAATCGCGCAACGCCCAGCACAACTCAGGCTGGACTAATTGATATTAAAACTGCAGGGCCGGATTTCTATGTCCTTGCATCTGACCGGGGGTCAGCAAAAACCGAAGACAACTTCGGTGAATACACCGACACCAGCGGAAAAACATATAATGTATACGTCGCTGGTATTGACCACGAATTTGATAATACGCTGTACCTGCATGGCGCTGCTGGACAGGCAGACAATGTCCTGCAGCAGGTCTACCTGAACGCCAAATACCAATGGAAAATGAATCGGGACTATAGTGCGCTTTTCGATGCGTACCAATATTTTGGAGACGCGGATGGCGAAGGCGCACTGGATGGTGTCGGACCGAATTACAGTTCCGATATCACCAATCTGGTGGCACAGATCTCAAGGTCGAACGCCAAATTCAGTATCAGTCTACAGAAAGTCCGCGGCGATAGTTACCGGTTTTCATGGGATAATGGCGTCCACGATGACAATGACCTGAAAGTCTGGCATGTGGTACAGCGGATGAAATTTATTCGCGCCGAAGAGGAATCCTGGCAGATTCGGGCAGACTACGATTTCAAGAACTATATTGAAGGTCTGACCGCCTTTGTTCGTTACACCTCCGGGGATAACATCAGGCGTAGCGACGGTACCGAAGGTTCAGAGTGGGAGAACAATATCGATATCACCTACCGACCACCGGGAATCAAAAATCTGTCACTACGATGGCGCAATTCCACCGTACGCTCGAGCGAAACCTTTGACACCAACGAAAATCGTATAATCATCAACTATTCAATCGCGGCTTTTTAACCCTTTCAGACCGCTATTCGATCAAAGTTGTTCGATAAAAAATGCGGGCTCCGGTGAATTTTTCATGTGGGTCCGGTATCGGGGACAGATCACTATCGCTGAGCGATCTAAGGCGCGAGATTATAGCAGCAGCTTTCACCACGTCGGCTATTTAGTCCGGATGACTTAGTATCGATAATTTGCCACTAGTTTGCTTCTTATCGATTGTCAGATTCCGGTCTTCCGTGTGAATCAATTTACACGAAGTGTCCTGAAGGCCCCTGTATTCCTGCAGGCCGCCGGCCAGGCACGACTGCTGTGCAATAAAAATATTCTATTGATTCAATGATCATCCTTTGAGGGCTTCATAGTTTCTTTAAGCGAATAGACTGCTACGGCTACCATCACGCCGGTGATGAGTACACCAAGCAGTCCAGTCAGCACAGCGACCACACGCCCCCCGATCGTTACTGGGAAAATATCGCCATAACCGATAGTCAATCCGGTTATCAGGGTGAAGTACAAGGCATCTGCAAACGGAATTTTTTCCAGATAGGTGATTGCTATGGCACTAAACGCGAGACAGCCCAGCAGTCCATAGACAATACCTTGTATTTCCCGAAGGGCGTGAAAAAAACAGTAGCTGAAACGTGAAAAACTCGACATTGTTGCGGTTAACCTCTTCTCGACGATATTTTCCTGCATCATATCCAGATAGTAACAGCTGTCAAACCGGTATCCGCTGAACAGAAGAGACACCAGAAAAGGCTGCTGTGCTTACAGCCAGGCCTTTCAGCAGGTCGGTTTGTGGTCGCAAAAATACACTAAACACAGGCCCAACAGTTTCAACGGAATATATCTTTCCACTTTGCACACACTCTACCAGGAGCAGAAGGGGGGAGCAAAACAGTTGAACCCGATGTGTATAAATCTAGACTCGACCCGACAGATTTATTCTGTAGAAGTCAATTTCGTCTGATATCGACTGGCTGGCAAGAATATCGATCATACAGATGATATATGTGCCGAATATATCGCAGCTTTCCCTTATATTGTTATTTCGTCAAGAGGGTCGGACGGGATCATGGATATGTCGCCAAAAGGCGATGCTGTTGGGTTTGTGCGCGTCCTGGACGAAAAGCTAATAGCCATTCCTGATCGTTTGGGAAACAAACGGGCCGATACTTTCGAAAACCTTCTTGTTAATCCGGAAGTTGGCATTATTTTTTTGATACCCGGCTTTAATTACATCTTGGGTGTTAGTGGCAAAGGACAGGTTGTCCGCGACGCGGAGTTGCAGGAACAATTTTCCGTCAAAGGAGAACAGCCAAATCTCATTCTTGTCGTAACGGTCGAAGAAGCGTTTGTCCATTGCGCTAAGTCTATCGCGCGATCAAATATTTGGAATCTGAACAATTGGCCGGACACAAAAGGCATTCAGTCTTATGCCGCCGCCACTGTTGAGCATGCTAAGCTGGCTGAAACTATTGATGAAATGCAGGAGATGATTGATAAAGACTTTGACACCAGGATGTATTGATCAACGATATTTTTGGCCTGCGCTGGGCAACTTTTAGACGGATGGATTTACAAATCCGTCTGGCAGTACAATACTCAAAATGGTTATAAGATATGGTAAGAAACCCCGTTACTCCTGGGTTATTAATGAAACTTCCCATATTTTTAAAGAGTAACAAATGGAGAGTGTCCGTTATGAAAAAAATTTTCCAGATAATTGCAATCTCATTTATTCTGACTTCTTACGTAAATTCGGCAGAAACGTCTTCGGGTATCGTTACCGGCGGAAATATCTATGAATTACCTCACTGGTTTAAGTCTAGCTTTCTGGACTTCGGGGATGAGATTGAAGATGCAAAAGAGCAAGGAAAACACGTTATGGCGTTTATGCACCTCGATGAATGCCCATACTGCGCAAGGATGCTCAAGGAAAGTTTTTTAGAAGGGCAATCCCAAACGTTTATGGAGGCGAATTTTGATGTCATTGGTTTAAACGTGCGGGGTGATTTGGAAGTGACCTGGATTGATGGCAATAACTATACAGAAAGGGAACTTACTGAGCACCTTCGCGCTGTTGCCACACCCACAATCATTTTTCTGGATCTGGACGGTAATAAGGTGCTGCAGCTAAATGGCTATCGAGACCCGCAATCATTTTTACATGCATTGGAGTATGTTCAGTCAAAACGTTACGTTGAAGAATCGTATTCGGATTATTTGTCTCGTTTGGAAAAAACTGATATTTATGATTTCAGATCTCACGCCATGCTGCAGACGGTCACTTACCTTAAGAACTATAGCGAACCGCTCCTTGTCCTGTTTGAAGATAAACAATGTGTCGAGTGTGATCGTTATCATGAGAAAACATTGAATCATCCAGATGTTTTGGCGGCAATGGAGGGGTTTCTTTTCGTTCGATTTGATGCCGATTCCTCGCAGAAACTGGTAACACTTGATGGGCGTGTTACAACAGCTTCAAAATGGGCCAAAGAGCTCGATGTCACTTTTCGACCTGCATTGGTATTTTTCAACTCAGGAGAGGAAAAATTTCGCACGGACGGTATTTACTATCACCACCATCTGAGTGAAGCGTTAATCTACATTAAAGAGGGGTATCGTTCGTTTGAGAATATTGATGATTTTAAAGCCGCACATCGAGAAGCGCTTTTAAAGGCCGGCAAGAATGTTGATTTCTCAGAATAGCAGTTATTCTATCGAGATTATTATGGCCTCTTAGGGGGCTTTATTGACTGGTTGCTTAACAGTAAATTCAAACCAATGAGTGCAATATTAGTAAAATGCGGTTAAGGCGGCGAGTTCAATTGATCAGCGCAACACTGTATCCCGAGTAGCAGATATGATGGATTTTATGCGTTGTATGCTTGCAGGGGAATTTTAATAAATCGTGTGGAGACGATGTTTGATAGAAGTATCAGGTCAGATATGCTGTTGTGTGAATTCCAACATTCATGCGACATTAATGCTCTGACACCGATATGCCCTTCATGCGACATTAATGCTCTGACACCGATATGCCCCGATATGCCCCAATATGTGACATCGGTATGAAAGTATTTTGGCTTAGCTTTATCCTTTTCGCCATGGGGATCGCCTTTGGTTATTTTGAAAATACCTTTTATCAATATATTGATAAAAATGGGGTGTTAATTGAGAGTTGGTTTATGCCTCTTAGTTTTCTGTGCATATTTACAGGAGGCTTAGGATTGTTATTTGTTGCTGTAAAAGCAATCTGGTTGGCCGTAAAAAATTCGTACAAACAGTGATTTAACGCTGACCTAAACATTAATGCTCTGACACCAGTATCGAGTATCCGCCGACACCAGTTTCCGATAAGCAGTATACTCAGTTAGATTTACAGTATATATCGCGTTAGCAAAAACTCATTATCAAAACATTTTATTTATCCCACTCACCATATCAGTGGCTTCAGAATACGAAGTAAGGTTTTCTTCATTTAAATGATTCATATTTTACGCAATGCACGCCTTTATTCTCCGAAAAATGAAGGTATTCAACACTTACTGATTGCTGGCAGTTCCATCGCTTATTGTGGAACGGATATTCCAGATGTTGACAGCAACTTAGTGACCTCGGATACTGATCTGGAGGGCAGGGTAATAATTCCAGGGTTGATCGATGCCCATACGCATACTACAGGTGGCGGTGGTGAATCCGGATATTCATCCAGGGTCCCTGCTGTTCCATTGACACAATTCACGCGCGCAGGTGTTACCTCTGTGGTTGGATTGTTAGGCACTGACGACACAGTGCGTTCAACCTCTTCTTTGATAGCCCAAACCTACTCTTTGCGCGAGGAAGGACTTAATGCCTGGTGCTACACCGGTGGTTATCATTTTCCTTTAACGACATTGACCGGCTCAGTACGCAGTGACATAGTGCACGTCGAATGTATCATTGGGGTTGGTGAATTAGCGATAAGTGATCATCGATCCAGTCAACCGAGTTTGGATGAAGTAGTTCGAGTAGCTGGAGACGCGCATGTGGCTGGTTTGATGACAGGCAAGGCGGGTATTGTCCATTTTCATCTAGGGGATGGAGATCGTAAACTGGCTTTGATTGAGCGCGCTTTATGCGAAACAGAGATCCCGGCCCGGGTGTTTAATCCTACACATGTCAATCGTAATAAAGCACTATTTGAACATGCATGTGAATTGAGCCACCAAGGTATTACTGTTGATCTTACGGCTTCTCCGGAAAGTGAGGATCTACACGATGACTCCTGGTCTGCGACCAGTGGCTTTCTGCGTTATAAAGAGGGGGGGCATCCGATGGATAAAATAACCATTAGTTCTGATGGTGGCGGTTGCTTGCCAATATTCAACGAGGCGGGAGAGTTACAAAGCTTAGACTTTGGTCGCTCAATGGAGCTTAACGTGACGCTTAGAAGTTTGATTGAGCAAGGCGAATTGTTAGAAGATGTATTACCTGCCATGACGAGTAATCCGGCGGCGCTTTTACGGTTGCGAAATAAAGGTCGAATAGGTGTAGGTTTTGATGCGGATATCGTCATACTAGACGACAAATATATTCCGCGGAGTGTTATGATCCGGGGCGTCTGGCATATTAAAGACGATCTCACTCTTCTTAAGGGAGCGTTTGAAAGTTAACCTTTTTTAGCTGGGCGCCTGACACCTTACCGTTGCTATTGTGCCTTACCTATTTGATATGCCTTCTGATCTACATCCTGACAACCCTGCTCGTGGATTTATCGTTCCCATAGGCGGTGCGGTAAAAAAGAATAATGACGCGGTCATACTAAACCGTTTCTATGAATTATCAGGAGGACATAACTCGAATATCCTGGTCATTCCAACTGCTTCAGAACTGGCTGAAACCGGGCCCGATTATGTGAAGTTGTATCAATCTATGGGAAGCAACTCGCAATTTATTCCCGTAGATCAACGAGAAGACTGCTTTAAGGAAGAAATTCAAGCTGCCTTAAAACAGGCGACGGGGATTTTTATCACTGGTGGTAATCAACTTCGCCTGTCCACAATCTTGGGTGGGACCCCAGTAGCCAAGTTAATCAGGCAACTGAATTCTGAAGGCGTTCACATAGCAGGGACATCTGCTGGCGCAGCCATTATGTCGGAACATATGATTGCAGGGGGGCGCAGCGGCCCCACACCTCACGAAGATGGCGTAAAGATGGCGCCAGGGCTAGGCCTGACCAATAAAGTTATTATTGATCAGCATTTTCGACAACGAGACCGCATTGGCAGATTGCTGACTGCGCTTTCTTATAACCCCTTTGTTTCAGGTCTTGGTATTGATGAAAATACAGCCGCTTTTATTGGTCCGGATGGCGTGTTCGAAGTAATGGGCAGCGGAGCTATTACGGTTATTGACCCTGCGGAATTGAGTCATTCCTCGATGGCTACCGTTGGGCATAAGGCGCCTGTAAGTTTAGCGGGGATGAAGTTACATGTTTTGGCGGCCGGTGCAAAGTACGATATCAATACACGGCAAGTAAGTTTTAGTTAGTCAATGCCGTTTGGCCGCATCTTTGTACCCGGGTTACTTCGATCAGATATGTGATTTACCAGAGAGTAAATGAGGCTGCGTCGATAACACCTGTGCCATGTTATATTTATGTGAAATATCATTGATAATTTATTACCTTTATGGGTATGTATCAATAAACAGAAAAGTATAGAAATGAAGATAATAGAGACTCGGGTTTATGTTGGGCCAAGCATCTACGCTAATTTTCCTGTCATACGGATGCTTCTCGATATCGGAGTATTAATAGATTGGCCTTCCGTTAAGTGTGGCCAGAAATTTACCGAAGGATTGCAGCATGCGATTCCCAGTCTCTCTGAACATGGTTGTTCTTATCGTGAGACAGGAGGGTTTATTCGGCGCCTGACAGAGGATGAAGGGACCTGGATGGGCCACATAATGGAACATGTTGCGCTGGAAATACAGAACATGGCAGGTTCTGGAGTATCGTTCGGACGAACCCGTACAACTGGCGAAGAAGGCATGTACAACATGGTCTATGCCTACAAACATCGGGATTCAGGATTAGCAGCAGGCTATCTGGCACTTAAGTTGTTGATGCATTTGCTGCCAGCTCACCTGCAAGAACAAACTGACTATCCATTTGACCCGGATTTTAATTTCGAAGCAGAACTACAGGAATTTATACTTCGAGCACAGAAACGCGAGTTCGGGCCAAGCACACAGTCTTTGGTGGATGCTGCAAAAGACAGGAACATACCTTGGCTAAGGTTAAACGATTACAGCATGGTGCAATTTGGCCACGGTAAGTATCAAAAACGTATTCAGGCAACCGTCACATCGAACACCAATACAATCGCGACTTCTCTGGCGAGTGATAAAAGCGGAACGCATAGAATATTGAAGGATCTTGGCTTACCTGTTCCTCATCAAATTATGTTTACCACGGAAGAAGACGCAGTAAAAGCGTCAAACCGAATTGGTTATCCTGTGGTGATCAAACCGTTAGATGCAAATCATGGCCGCGGTATCAGCATTAACTTAACGAATGACGAGCAAGTTAGACTTGCGTTTCATGAAGCATGTCAAAAGGGCAGGACTCGTCATATTCTGGCAGAGAGCTTTATTACTGGATATGACCATCGAATGCTGGTCATTAACGATGAGTTGGTTGCTGTTGCAAAGAGAGTTCCAGGACACGTTGTTGGTGATGGGAAATTGTCAATCGCTGCGTTGGTCGACAAAATTAATGAAGATCCACGTAGAGGATTTGGCCACGAAAAAGTTCTAACTCGATTAGAGCTGGATGCACAAGCCATTCGCTTGCTTGAAGAGGCGGGGCATGATGAAAATACGGTGCTGAAAAGAGACGAAATCTTCTTCCTGCGTTCAACGGCAAACCTGTCAACGGGCGGAACCGCTATCGATCAAACGGATGTGGTTCACCCGGATAATCGGGAGATGGCGATACGCGCAGTCAAGGCAATTGGTTTAGATATTGGTGGAGTTGATTTCCTCACCGTCGACATATCTCAATCTTATAAAGACATTGGTGGAGGAATCTGCGAAGTAAACGCCGGGCCTGGTTTTCGCATGCACGTTGCCCCCAGTGAAGGTAAGTCTCGTGATGTGGCGGGTAAGGTGCTTGATATGCTTTATCCTGCTGGTACTCCCAGTCGAATTCCAGTAGCGGCAATAACGGGCACCAATGGTAAAACCACCACGACTCGAATGTTATCTCACATCATGAAGTCTTGTGGGCATGTTGTAGGGATGACTTCCACCGGCGGAATACAAATTGATGGCAGGGACACCGTTAAAGGTGATATGACAGGGCCACAGTCGGCACAAATAGTCATGCGTGACCCTTCAGTTGATTTTGCCGTGTTAGAAACAGCCCGGGGCGGTATTTTACGCGCTGGTTTGGGATATCGGGAATGTGATGTTGCAGCGTGTATAAATATAACAGCTGATCACATGGGGTTAGGCGGGATAGAAACACTCGAACAACTAGCCAAGGTTAAGGAAACGGTAGTTCGTGTTGCAAACGATACAGCAGTGCTCAATGCGGATGATCGTCTGTGTTTGATGATGGCGGATAACTGCCGAGCAAAGCACATATGTTACGTCACAATGGATGCCACACATGGCTTGGTTAGAGAGCACATTCGCGCTGACGGACGCGCGGTCGTTTTAGAAAAAGGCATAAACGGCGATATGATTACGATCTATGATCATGGTGCACACATTCCCTTGCTATGGTCTCATTTAATACCCGCTACCATAGAGGGTAAAGCTATGCATAATGTTCAAAATGCCATGTTTGCTGCGGCGATGGCGTTTAGTTTTGGCAAGGATCTAGATGAAATTCGTACCGGATTACGTACTTTTGATTCGTCGTTCTTCCAAAGTCCTGGTCGGACAAATATTTATAACGAGCACCCGTTTAAAGTCATACTGGACTATGCACACAATGAGGCCAGTTTTAAAGTAATGGCCGAGTTAGCTGATCGCCTCGACCCAGTTGGTAAGCGAACGTTGGCGATCTCCGTTCCAGGAGACCGACGAGATGAAGACATTCGTAACACCGCTGCAGCCTGTCTACCCGGTTTCACCCATTTTATATGTAAATCAGATAACAACACCAGGGGGCGTGGCCCTGATGAAGTTCCAAAACTACTTAAACAGTATTTTATTGAATTGGGCGTGCCCGACGAAAATATTACTGTTTTTGCTGAAGAAACGCCTGCTATTACTCACGCATTGGAGACTGCAAACGAAGGGGATTTATTGGTAATTACCGCAGATGACTTAACCGCCGCATGGAAACAAATCATAAACTGGAATTCAGACGTTAAACCGAAAAAAGAGACTATTCCGGGCACTAAAGTATTTGTACCGGAGCGTGCGAAACGCTATGAGCTGGAGGAAGATGAAGTGCTGGTTACAGATGACCGAGGTGTGCGTATTTCTATAAATGAAGATTCTCTGGACGATTGAATACTCCAGAGAATTTACCAATGTTAAGAATAGAAATACTATCTTCTCCAAAAAAGCCAGAGAGAAAATCGTTATCCAGCAGGATTTGGTTCTGCTCAGAGCAGGAACATGTCTAGTGATGTCGGAGGGCGGCATGCCTGATTTCGCTGATTGGCCCAATGGACGCAACATCTCATGATATATTCCTCGGTTTTGAATTTCAGAGATTACACATGCGCATAATTTCCAGCCTTTTTTCCGCTTTACTGTTGGCGTCGTCATCACTTTGGGCCGCAGAGGCAGTACCAACGCTGCAACAGATTGAAGAATCCGGAAAAATTCGGATCGGATACCGGCAAACGCTTCCACCGATGTCGTTCCGAGACGACCAGGGCGCGCCCGCTGGTTATTCCATTGACCTTTGCAATCGCATCGTTGCCCTGGTTAAGACGACATTGAACAAGTCGGATATTGAAGTGGAGTATGTGCCGGTCAATGCTGAAAACCGTTTCTCTGCACTGACAGACAATGAGATTGATATCCTTTGCGGTGCAACGACGAAAACGCTTTCCCGCGGTCAACTGGTGGACTTCACCCAGCTGACATTCGTTACCGGTGCCGGATTCCTGAGCCTGAAAAAAGCCCCGGTCAACAACATCCCGAGTTTGCAGGGCAAAAAAATTGCAGTAGTCGCCAATACCACAACAGAGGAATCTCTAAGAAGTGTTCTTGAAAAAACGTTGACCGATACAGAAGTGGTAACTGTAGAGTCTGCGGCACAGGGCATGGAGCTACTCAATACGGGCGAGGTAGCTGCTTATAGCGCAGACCAGATCGTATTGATCGGTATGCTGATGACTGCGGATCAGCCGAATCGTTTTCTGGTAGGTGGCAATCTGTACTCATTCGAACCCCTGGCCTTTGCCGTCAGGAGAAACGATTCGGATTTCCGACTGATTGCGGACCGTGTCTTATCCCAGCTGTACCGAAGTGACGGGATTGTCCCCATCTACAAAAAGTGGTTTGGCGAGATTTCTGAGAATGTACCGAGCGCCATTGCGGCGGCATACGAAATCAACGCCACGCCGGAGTAGCAACCGTCGATAATGCCAGGTGTGACGAAGCCAGCAAACAGCAGGAAAAATGATGCGATCTCCTCGGAACGCACAATGTTTCTGAACTTTCTTCTCCGGCTTTTTCGTCTGTAGTCGTCTAAAGTGCAGCTGGTTTTGCGCCATAAAAACCGATCGTGGATATTAGTACTCAACCACTTTATCCACTTCCAGCTGCCACCCCGCTTCGCCGGCGACCAGCCGGTACTGCAGCTGACGTATACCGCCAGTGGGTTCGCTGTTGGTGTCGCCTTCGCGGTAAATCGGGAAGCGTTGCACCAGCCGGTTTTCCACCGTGGCAAAACTATCGTGCCCCATATAGCCATCGCTGATCGCGGGATCCTCGGTTAACGGTCGGAGGTAGACGGGCGTTATCGATTTACCGGTGTTCACTGCATAGGCAACCAGCGAACCGTAACTGCCGCTACCGGCTGAACTGACATAGACGTAGATTTCAGGCCAGCCGTTCGCATCAATATCTGCAACTTCCGCGGTGTAGGCGGTGCCGTCGATCTCATGAGCAAATTCCTGTGAACCGTTCTCGAGTCCTGTTGCCTGAATGGTTAATTGATTGATTGAAGTTTCATCGGTAGTTTGGACACGAAACACGAAGCTGCCGTAATTCATTTCACAACCCTGATCACTCGCCATCGAGTCGCGAGTGCAGGGGAAGGAATCGGCGGTCCAGTAGACGAACAGGAAGCGGTCCGGTAGCTGGAAAATCAGACCCTGTTTCCTGAGTTCACTGCGAAGGTATACCGCCCGGCCCTCGGCGTCGTGGTAATGACCGGGGGCATCGGCCGTCGGCCGGAAAGCAAACTCGGGGCCGCCGTCAATATAGATCGTGATAAAATTCTGGCGCTGGGAAAACGTGCAAGTAGAAGTGATATTGCGCGGGGCATTCGCGGTGTCGGCAAATGCGCACTCCGCCCGCGCGCTGTCGGCCCGGGTTATCGGCGCGGCTAACAAGCCAAGACAAATCGCTATCTTGAGATGCCGGGTATATCGCCGCATTCGCTCTGCTTCCTCATGAAAATAGCAAGAATAACTGAAATATCACAACTAGAAGAAGCGCGTCAGCGGCCAATTGATTCGCTATTTTTAGGGCAGGCATTATTCAGGTAACGGGTTGCCAGACTGAAGCTCACGGGGCGCAACATAACGCGAGCGGCTGCAACTGCCGTGGTAGCAACGCCAGCCAGCTGATATGGCTACTTTACTATATTGACTGGGTGAACTTCCGGTTGCCTGCGTTCGGGATTGAGTTTCTTCATCTGCGGCACCATTTTTGACAGGGTGCTTTGCCGATTGCCCGGCGACGGATGAGTGCTGAGAAACTCGGGCGGTCCGTTTCCTCCTGAGGAACCCATTTTCTGCCAAAGCGTCACTGCGGCGCCAGGATCGTAGCCGGCCAGTGTTGCCAGCTCCATGCCAATCTGGTCAGCCTCAGTCTCCGCGGTTCTGCTGTTCGGTAATTTTATAGCCATTGTTGCTGCTACCGCAGCTGCGGACATGGTCACCCCCCGATTTTCCGATGCCATTCCCAGCGCCATCACACCGATGCTGCTTGCCATTGCCACCGACATCTTTTCTGCGGTGTGATTGGCCAATGCATGGGAAATCTCGTGACCCATGATGTGGGCGAACTCGTCATCGCTCAGTTTTAGTTTCTCGAACAGTCCGGTATAGACTGCCATTCTGCCCCCGGCCATACACCAGGCATTGATGGTTTGCGGATCATCGATAATGGCCACACTCCACTCCCAGCCAGCGGAAGCCGGATACTTCGCAATAGCTTCTGTCACGAGCCGTCCGGCAATGGTCTGCACCCGCTTAATCAGTAACGGGTCCTGAACCAGTTTGTTCTCGGCATCGAGTTCGCTGACAGTATTAAGATAGGCTGCCTTCGACTGCACAATGGCAGACTCGGGAGAAATCATCATGAGCTGCCTCCGTCCAGTGGGACTGGTTGCACAGGCGGTTCCAAGTGTGACTATTAATACCAGCAGAATGGAATGTTTTATGCGCATTTATGTGACCGGATAGAACGAGCTTTTATTATTCACCGACCTGTCAGAAATGAATGGCTACACCTAGTAGTGGTCCACTCGACTTTTCTGATCCTCCTTTGTAGCCCAGGTCGAAGACCCTGTATCCGAGGCGCAGATTGAGAAAGGGGAATGGTGTCAGTGAGGCGCCGAATTCGTACTCGGTACCATCCATATCCTGGAAAATGCCGGCGTCGCCGAGATCGGGCATCCACGCTACTTCACCGTATCCGAACAAGATACCCACGCCGACGCGTCCCTCGATCAACAGGCGCGGCCCGTCACTGGATTGACCCGTAGTGGTTTCTATACCCTGCCAACCCGCACCAACTGCAAAAAAGTTGTTTTCAGTGGGCGATAGCAGGCGCCACTTGGCATCGATGGAATAGTCCGAGGAACTGGAAAATTCCGGATCGTCCGAGTCGGAACTGTAGGCATTGGCGGAAATCCCCCAGCTATCGCCTAACCAGAGGTCGAAGTAGGCACCGACGTCGTCGGCGTCAACACTTTTTCTTCCAGGGGTGTCTATTTCATGGGCCCACCATAGCAGACCGACCTCGGCATCGACGGCGCCCATGGCCTGGGCTTTCGATGGTGTCAACGTTAATCCAAGTGTAACAATGGTTACAGCAAACACAGCAGAAATTCGGGTGATCATATGTGACGAGTCCATGGATAGAGTAAACCGAAATTATAACCGATTAGAAAACGGGGTAAACATTACCTGTTGCCCACCCCCTAATGTGGAATTGGTATTGTGTCCGCTGATTTAACTATAAACCAGACCCGGGTGGATTCTCATGGCGACCCTTGGCAATGTCGTCGTCTATCTCCAATCCATCCAGCGCGGTTGAGGGAGAAACCGGGAGGAGTATTGCGTCTGTGTGAGTGAAGGCTGTTTGCATAGGTTTATCTAACAGCGGTGTGCGTAGCGATAATATCTTTATATAACTCGTCGCCGGAATTAGAAACCCTTCCAGAATCACACTCTCGGTTTCTTTCGATACAGTGCTTGAACCATGAGTGAATTTCCCTCAATGGTAACTGGCGCCCTCTGATTTCACTGCTATTTGCTACATATTGTTCAGGGTGTCAATATCTCCCAGCCTGACAGACTAAATAGAAAATCCCGTGTTTGGTAATACATCCAGTGCCTTTTTAATTGCACTACGAGTTTCAATATTGGTTGAATCGATCAGTGTTTGATCAATGCCGATACGAATATTTGTTAGGTCGGATTTAACCGATGGCCAACAATCATTTTTCATATCAATAGTGGTGCTGTCATGCTCGTCGGCACCTGCGATTACCTCCAGCATCAGCACGCAATCTTTGGCACTGTGGGCAAGAGACCCAATACAATCCATTGACCAGGTGCGAGGCACAGCACCATGATGCGACACACTCCCATAGGTTGGTTTGATTCCGGTTACAACAATATGCAGCGGGCAGGCGGACTGTGCCGCCTGCACCAGAATTAAAGGAAACGGGCGCCATTCGTGGACTTACCGCAGCAGCGCTTCCACTGGATGAGCCACCAGTGGTACAGTTAGATTAATATAATAGATAACTTCATGGCGACAGTGTTATTGCGGATGCCGAACATGCGCAGTGCCAATAGATATCCTATAACAGTATGTGATAAACCCATTGAGTAAAATGTAAGTTGTCAAAAGGTGAGTAGAAATCAGCGCATGTTAAAGTCGAATCAGCCCACTCGAGTTGCTTCTTATGAATAACGAAAAAACGGCGGCAATACAGCCGATAATAAAGCTCGAAAGGGTTTCAAAGTTTTTTGACAAATTTCAGGCGCTTAGAAGCGTGAGCCTGAACGTCGCATTGGGCGAACGTGTAGTTGTGTGTGGTCCTTCGGGATCGGGAAAGTCAACCATGATACGCTGCATCAACCGATTAGAGGAACACGATGAGGGATCAATCGTAGTTGATGGTAAGGAACTGACGGAAGATATGGCAAACATTCTTGCTGTCAGACGTGAAGTTGGCATGGTGTTTCAGCAATTTAATCTTTTTCCACATTTAACGGTGCTGAAAAATCTGACATTGGCGCCGATGCGAGCACGTAACTTGTCGGAAAAAGAAGCGACTGAAGTAGCAATGGAGTATCTGGAAAGAGTCCAGATACCTGATCAGGCTAATAAATACCCGAGCCAGCTTTCCGGTGGGCAACAGCAGCGAGTTGCTATTGCCAGAAGCCTTTGTATGAAGCCGAGAATAATGTTGTTTGACGAACCTACATCAGCGCTTGATCCTGAAATGATCAAGGAGGTTCTGGATGTCATGATAGAGCTTGCTGAGGAGGGAATGACAATGATTGTTGTGACTCATGAGATGGGGTTTGCCAAGACAGTTGCAGATACTATGGTGTTCATGGACCACGGGGAGATTGTTGAAAAATCAGCCCCAAGCGAATTTTTCACTAAACCGAAAAGCGATCGAACAAAATTGTTTTTGAGTCAAATACTCTCTCATTAGGAATATTCAAACGAAATTGATTAATCGGATTAATTTTAATTGTGCTGCTCAATATCTTTGACAAGTCAGGACGCCCTGGAATTTGGCCTTCCAGTGATACCTGGTTATCCCTATTGTTCTGGTTACACACAAAAACGCTGAAAACCTTTGTTTCACCAGTCACCAGATAGGCCTTTTCTGGCTCATTTTAATGTCATTCCGAGTATGTGTATTTATACTTTGCTGTGAATGTAACAGTTAAACGGTTTTATCTTGATTTCCTGAGTGACGATTTCAGCGTATCGTTTATCCTGGCAAGATCTGATGAAGATAAAGATCAAACAGGCTAGACTTAGTGCTGGCAAGACTGTTTAAGGGCGGTCTGGTCAGCAGGTGCCGGGTCAATATATGACGACTGCCGGTTGGTGTCAGTAAAAATACTCTATATGGAACATTAAATTGAAAACTATTGAACTTGCTGCACTTAAAGACAGAGCAGTAGCGCTTACATCTCTGGTTATTTTATCTGCGGTGACGCTGATCACGGTACCTTGCGCGTCTGCACGAGGTGTTGAGCAGCCTCGACTGGTACTACAAATTACCGTCGATGCGTTACGTGGAGATCTGATCGATCGTTATGATCATGTACTGGGAAAAGGAGGATTTCGTTTTCTGACCGAACAGGGCATTCACTACACCAATGCTCATTATCAGCATGCGAACACTGAAACAATCGTTGGCCATGCATCTCTTGCTACTGGCGCAATACCTGCGGCCCATGGCATGATTTGAAATGTCTGGTTTGATCAAGGGCAGGACCGTCTTGTCTATAATATTGAAGACCCGGACTATCATTTGTTGACAGCTGGTTCAGATGTTAATAAGGCAACTGAACTCGATCATACCCAGAAAACAGCTAAAGTGGATGGCCGTTCGCCCGATAATATTTTGACCTCTACTTTTAGTGATGAACTGGCAATTCATTATGCTGGTCAATCGAAGATTTTCGGTGTCTCGGTAAAAGACCGTGGTGCGGTAGCCTTGGCCGGACATGCAGGTAAGGCGTTTTGGTTTTCTAAAGCCAGTGGACAATTTGTAACCAGTAGTTATTATTATGATAGCTATCCTGAGTGGGTAAATACCTGGAATGCCGCTAACCTGATCTCTCCTTATGCCAGCAACCCATGGAAGCTATCGAATCCGCCGGGATCTTATTTATATGGCGATGCGGATGATCGCGATTATGAAACTGACATCCCCGGTTTTGGCCGGGTGTTTCCCCATGCCTATGGAGCTGAAGATGACAAATATTTCACTACGCGATTAACTTTGAGTCCTGCGGGAGATGAGTTAACGCTTAATTTTGCAAAAGTACTGTTAGAAGCTGAACAACTGGGTCAGGACGAAGTGCCTGATTACCTGTCTATCAGTTTTTCATCTACCGATTACGTTGGCCATATTTTTGGCGCTTCCAGCCTGGAGAGCGAAGACAATATTGCCCGCCTGGATCGCACATTGGCCGAACTGTTTTCTTTTGTGGATGAGAAAGTCGGATTGGATAACACGCTTATCGTGCTGTCATCAGATCACGGTCAGCCGGAAGTACCAGGGCATTTAAATGAACTGGGAATTGATAAGGCGCATTATTTTGATATTGAGGGTCTGGATAAAACCCCTGCTATTGAATTGCTGAAAAAACAGTTCGGGCTTGTGGAAGGGTTGATTGAGGAATATTTTCATCCTTATATCTACCTTAACCGGAGTTTGATTGATGAAAGGGGGCTGAATCAGCTGGAGGTAGAGAAAGCCATAGCAGCAGAGTTGATGAAGATCAATGGTGTGGCTTACGCTGTCTCCAGTACAGAAATGCGATCTGCCGATCTGCCGGATACACCGTTAATGAGATCAATTCTGAATAATTTTCATTCCAGACGTTCCGGTGATATCTATCTGGTTTTCGAACCTGACGTATTTATCAATGATTTCGATGGCCTGGAGGTTTCTTCTGCACATGGTTCGCCCTGGCGCTATGATACCTTTGTGCCGGTCATCTTTGCCGGCTCAGGAATTTC
>Ga0055584_100002712_pt1 | contig 17536 bp, 17 predicted proteins | sample OSDHelmetaG_FD_58716 | JGI IMG/M metagenome (GOLD analysis project Ga0055584, IMG submission 58716) | Pelagic marine sediment microbial communities from the LTER site Helgoland, North Sea, for post-phytoplankton bloom and carbon turnover... | ecosystem: Environmental > Aquatic > Marine >... | reverse complement strand
TGGGGCCCTACCGAGTGCCGGTTAATGTCGTCTCCCCAGGCTATATCCAGAAAGACGCTGCGGCTCACGCGGCCCTCACGCCCGAGCAATTCCGCGAAATGGCCGCGCGTGTTCCATTCGGGCGGCTAGGGCAGCCAGATGACGTAGCAGCGGCCATCGCCTTCCTGCTAAGCCCAGACGCCAGCTACATCACCGGCCAGGTGCTGCATGTGGACGGCGGCATCGGGTTGGGCTGAGAGACCAGGAACAACGTCGGGCGACCTCACTTCCAAATCGGCTTCCCACTCCCAGGCAGGCCATATTCCGTCCAGCGGTCGGTAACCTGGCTCACCACATTATCCGCCATGCGGATCGGTACGCCCCATTCGCGGTTGGTCTCGCCGGGCCATTTGTCGGTCGCGTCCAGACCAATTTTTGAACCCAAACCGCTCACCGGTGAGGCGAAATCCAGGTAATCGATCGGCGTGTTCTCGATTATGGTCACATCGCGGGCCGGATCCATCCTCGTCGAGATTGCCCAGATCACATCGTTCCAGTCGCGGGCGTTGATGTCTGCGTCCACGACGATCACCCACTTGGTGTAGAGGAACTGGCGCAGATAGCTCCAAACCCCCATCATCACCCGCTTGGCGTGGCCAGCGTAGGCCTTCTTCATCGACACCACAGCCACCCGATAGGAGCAGCCCTCCGGCGGCAGCCAGAAATCAACGATCTCCGGAAATTGCTGCTGCAACAGCGGAATAAAAATCTCGTTCATCGCCTCACCCAGCACGCTTGGCTCGTCTGGCGGGCGGCCGGTGAAGGTGGAGAGATAGATCGGGTTCTTGCGCATGGTGATGGCGCTGATAGTGAACACCGGAAAGCGTTCGACCTGGTTGTAATAGCCGGTGTGGTCGCCGTACGGCCCCTCGTCGCCATAGTCGGTGAGGGAGACATGGCCCTCCAGCACGATTTCCGCCTCCGCTGGAACTTTCAGCGGTACGGTCTTGCAGTCAACCAGATCGACCTTGGCATTCCTCAGCAGGCCGGCAAACGCATACTCGCTGAGCGTATCCGGCACCGGCGTCACAGCCGCCAGAATAGTGCCAGGGTCCGCGCCAATCACGACAGCCGCGGGCAATGGTTCCGGCTTCTGGTCCTTTGATTGCGCGCTCTGCGCTTGGCCCCACCGCGCATGATGTTGTGCGCCGCCGCGGTGCTTCAACCAGCGCATCAGGGTGGTGTTCCGGCCGGTCACCTGCATGCGGTAGATACCGAGGTTGTAGTCGTCTTCCTTGCGCTTGCCTGGCCCCTTGGTCACCACCAGCGGCCAGGTAATCAGCGGCGCCGGCTCGCCCGGCCAGCAGGTCTGGATCGGCAACTGAGACAGGTCGATCTGATCGCCGGTCAGCACCACTTCCTGCACCGGCGCCTTGCTCACCGTACGCGGTTTCATAGTCATGACGGTCTTTAGCAGCGGCAGCATACCCATGGCCTCGCGCCACCCGCCAGGAGGCTCCGGCTGGCGCAGGAAGGCCAGGGTCTCGCCGATCTCGCGCAACTGGTGCGGCTCCCGCTCCATGCCCCAGGCGACGCGTTCCACCGTGCCGAACAGGTTGGTCAGCACGCTCATCGGGTATTTCGAGCCGTCCTCGCGGCGGACATTCTCGAACAGCACCGCGGGGCCGCCCTCGGCCAGCAGGCGGGTCTGGATTTCGGTCAGTTCCAGCACGGGAGAAACTGGTGCTTGCACGCGGGCAAGCCGGCCAGCTTTCTCCAGCTTTTCCAAAAATTCACGAAGAGAGCGGTATGCCACGGGGTATAGGCGCCTTTGTCGAGCAAGGATGCGGCCAGACTTAAGGACTTTCGCGGACCATGACCAGTGCCTCGCCGCCAACACCTGCCACCACGACAGCCGAACTGCTGGCACGGCTGGCAGCACATCATGCCGACACGCACCAGCACAGCCTGCGCGTGGCCCGGCTCGCCGTGGCGCTGGCGGAGAATGCTGGCGTTGCCTTGCGCTTGGGTGACAAACTGGGCGAGGCAGCGCAGCTGCACGACATCGGCAAGCTCGCCATTCCCGCCGCCTTGTTGAACAAGACCGGCGGTTTGAGCGCAGGCGAGCGCACACGGTTCCAGCGCCACACCCATGACGGCGCGACCTTACTCGCTCCGATTGCTGGCGCGGTACTGGCGCAGGCGATCGCCCAAAATCACCACGAGCGGTGGGACGGCTCCGGCTATCCTTCCGGCCTGTGCCGCGAAGCCATTCCGCTTGGGGCTCGTTTGGTTGCCCTAGCCGACGTCTATGATGCACTTCGCGCGCCCAGGGCCTATAAAGATGGCCGCACGCATCCGGAGGTCCTCGCAACAATGACGCGCATGAACCAGCAGTTTGACCCAAATCTGCTGACGGTATTTTTGGTCAAAGAAGCTAGAATCGCGCAATCTTATGATAAGGTGCAATCCTGATGCCCTGGCCCAACCCCGTCGCACGAGCGCTCGACTACCCCTATGCCGCGCCCGCTGGCTCATTCCTGTTCCGCGATGGTCAGGAGGCTCGCTACCAATCGCCGGGCCGCGAAGCTCATGGGATGCGTGTGCCGGTAATTGGCTATGGCTCGAACCGGGCCGCGGCGGCACTTGCGCGGAAATATCCAGATGCCGGCGCGCAAATTCCGGTGGAGGCAGCGTGGCTCGATGGCTTCGATGTTGTCTACGCCGCCCGCATCGCCGGCTATGGCGCTGTGCCTGCCACCCTCGCCCCTTGCCCTGGCTGCCGCGTGGCGGTCAAAGTCGTCTGGCTGTCGCTCGACCAACTCCCAGCCATGCATGCGAGCGAGGCCATCGGCGTCGGCTATGATTTCGGCGTATTGCAGGTGCCATTGCAGTGCGAGCATTCCGGCCTGTTGCCGCGCGCCCTGGTCTACATCGCCATTGGTGGCAGCTTTGCCCCGGAGGGCGAGCCAATCGCCATCGACAGCATCACTGCCGAGGGCCGCCGCTGGCGCGCTGCGCCGCAGCAGACCATGCAACAGCACATGCGCTCTGCCCTGGAGCCGAGAATGCCGCTGGACGCTTTCCTCTCAGCCCATATCGAGGACCGCGAGTTGCGGCTGGCGCGGGCTGCCTGGCTAGCCAAATCGGCGCTGCCATGGCAGGAAAAGCGCTTCCGCATCCTAACCGCCGAGGATCCGCTGTGAACCGCGCCGCCCTGCTAACTCCCAAAGATCCGCCGCCGTATGAAGTCGTCAACTCAGCCGCTCTGAGGCCTTTGCTGTTCGTTTGCGAACATGCCGGCCATCTGGTGCCAGAACGCCTTGATGGCCTGGGCATTGCCGAGGCTGATCTACTGGATCACATCGGCTGGGACATCGGCGCTGGCGCTGTCACCAAACGGCTGGCAGCGATTTTCGGGGCAACAGCGGTGCTGGCGACATATTCCCGCCTGGTGATCGATGCGAACCGCCCGCTGGACCACGACACCTCAATTCCAGAGGAAAGCGACGGGCGCCCGATCCCAGCCAATGTCGGCCTGGACGCCGCCGGACGCCGCGCCCGCCAAGAAGCCTGCTTTTGGCCCTTTCACCGCGCAGTATCGGCTCAGCGGAGCCGTTTAACGGAGGCAGGGCAGACGCCAACCCTGGTCTTCGTCCACAGTTTTACGCCGTCAATGGCTGACGGCACGCCTCGCCCCTGGGAAATCGGCATTCTCTACGACCGGGATGAGCGGTTAGCGGGACCCCTGCTGCATTTCCTGACCCAGACGTTGGGCGAGAAACTCGGCGACAACCAGCCCTACACGGGCCGCGACAGCGCCGGCTACAGCGCGGAAACCCACGCAGCAGCACCCAACCTGCCCCACATCATGCTGGAAATTCGCAACAACCTGATTCGAGACGATGGCGGCGTAAAACTCTGGTCCGCGCGCCTAGCGATCGCTCTGAAGGCCTGCCCAGACGTAGCGGCTTAAGCCACCTGCCCGGTCACCTCAGCTAATTTTGCAGGCGTGTCGATATCGAGCAGCACGGCGGCATCGCCCATCTCCACCTCAGCCAAGCGGTCGGCGTGTTCGGTGAACAAGGGTTTGGCGCCTTGGTCGCCGGATAGTGCCTGCATCGTGGACAGGAATTCGGCACTCCAGAGCACTGGGTTGCCACGTTTGCCTTCGAAGGTAGGAACCACGATGGCGCGGCCCTCCAGCGGATTAAAGGCGGCGATCAGGCGGTTGAGGTGGTCGGCACTGACTTGGGGCATATCCCCTAGGCAGACCATCACGCCGTCAATGTCGGACGGCAGCGCGCGCAGGCCTGCCTTGAGCGACGTGCTGAGCCCGTCTGCATAGTTTGGATTGTGCACGGCCAGCAGATCTCGACCCGCTAGCAAAGGGCTAATGGCGTCGGTCTCATGGCCGGTGACGACCACTGTGGCGCAGGTGTCCGCCGCCGCTACCGCATCCAGCGTGTGCGCTAGCATCGGCTTGCCGGCCACGACCTGCAGCAGCTTGTTGGCCACTCCCATGCGAGTGGAACGGCCCGCTGCCAACACCAAGGCGGCGATTCGAGGCGCGTGCGGAGCCTCCATCGCCGTACCGTCCGGCAGGGTCGCGCGCGGATGGCCGCGGCTTGGAATTTCTGCCAGCAGGCCGCCAGCTCCCATCGCCATAATTTCTTGCGCCCCTACCGGCAGATCAGCGCACAACCGCGCCAACACCCAGTCAAAGCCGTTCAGCTTGGGAGAGCGGGCACAGCCGGGCAGGCCGACCACGGGTACGCCCTCAACCTCTCCCATCAGGATCATGTTGCCGGGATCGACGGGCATGCCGAAATGGCGGATCGTTCCACCCGCAGCCACAATCCCAGCCGGAAGCGCGTCGCGGCGGTCAACGATGGCGGAGGCACCGGCGATCAGCACCATGTCGGGTTTGTCTGCCAACGCCCCGTGTAATGCCGAAGCGATGGCATCTGCCGTATGAGGACAGCGCCGTTCGCCCAGCAATACTGCGCCACGCTCGGCCAATCGACTCTCGGTGATGGTCACGCTCTTGTCGAGGACACTGGGTTTAACGCTCGGCAGGGTGCTCTGGATCAGGGCGGCTCGCTTTGGCTGGAACTGTGCAACTGTCATCAGCGGCACGAGTGCCGCCTGCGCAACGCCTTCGATGCGGCGCAATACGGTTTCGGAGGCGGCAAAGGGGATGATCTTGATGGTCGCCACCATCTGGCCGGCTGCAACCTCGGCATAGGGTTCGATGGTCGCGACGGTGGCGCTCTCATCGATCAGGTTGATGCGGTCCAACCGGGCTCGGTCAAGCACGAAGACGCCTGCATGTTCTGCGAACAGATTGACCCGGCCAGTGAACGGCACATTCGCCCGCACGCCCTCGCCAGGGAACAACCGCGCGATGCGCTCGGCGGCGGCATCCTCGCCGACTTCGCCGGGCTCCAGGCGCACGGCGATGACCTCGGTGACGCCGGCTTCGGCCAGGCTGGCAATGTCAGCTTGGCTCAGCAGGCGGCCCTTTTTGAAACGCAACTTGCCCGCTTTGACCGAATGCGCCAGCAGCGCGCCGGCGGCGTCAGCGATAGGGGTGGGGCCGAATTTCATGACTTTAGCTTTCTTACCTCCCCGGACGCCATGGGCGTTCCGGGGCCCACCTGAAGGGAGCACGAACCAGGCCAGAGACCCCGGATCGCCTTTGGCGTCCGGGGAGGCGTGTTCTACTCATGGGAATTTTTAAGCCGCCGCCTTAGCCTTGACCTCCCGGCCATCACCCAAATGCAAAACCTGCGTGATCTGCGCCATGATGGCGATGGCGATCTCTGCCGGTGCGCGGCCGCCCAGATGCAGGCCGATGGGCGCATGAATTTTGCCGATCTCCTCCGCAGTCAGGCCGGCAGCGGTCAGACGCTCCACCCGGCTCGCATGGGTTTTGCGAGAGCCCAGGCAGCCGATGTAGAACGCCTCCGAGCGCAACGCCACTTCCAGCGCCGGATCATCCAGCTTCGGATCATGGGTCAGGGTGACGACGGCGGTGCGGTTGTCGGGTTTCAGCGCCTCCATCGCCTCGTCCGGCCAATCCTCGTTCAGATCGACGCCGGGGAAGCGCTCCGCCGTGGCAAACGCGCCGCGCGGGTCTATGACGGTAATGGCATAACCTGCCGCCGCAGCAATCTGCACCAAAGGCTGCGTGATATGCACCGCGCCGACAATAATCAGCCGCCTGGGCGGGTTGTAAACATGCAGGAAATAGCGCTGGGCGCCGTGCTTGATATCATGGCTGCGATCATGACGCTGCGCCTCACTGGCGGCCTCGGCCACCTCCGGCGGCAGCGAGCCCGAGCCTTCAATGCCAGCGGGCGTCAATAGCCAGTCGGCACCGGATAGCATCTCAACAATGCGCACCACCGGCTGGTTATCCGCTCGCAGCGCTACCGCTTTCTCGAACAAAGATGATTGCATAGGCTCAGGCCTCCACCCGCTCGATAAAGATCTCAAGCTTGCCACCGCACGCCAGCCCGACCTCCCAGGCCTGATCGTCGGAAATGCCGAAATCCAGCAGTCTGGGCTTGCCATCTGCAATGACCTCCTGCCCCTCCGTCACAACCGCCCCTTCGACGCATCCGCCGGAAACAGAGCCAACAAAAGCGCCATCATCGGTCAGCGCCAATTGGCTACCAACTCCGCGTGGGGCCGAACCCCAAGTAGAAATGACCGTCGCAATCGCCACTCCTTTGCCGGCAGAACGCCAGTCGCGCGCCTGGGCCAGGATCGCATCCGCTTCCGCGTTTGTCAGAGAAGACTCCGCCATTCTCGCATGCCTTTCTGTAAGCTCACATCCGTAGCTGAGAGCGCGCCGGCCAACTCACCGAGGCTCTCCAGATTGTGGACGGGCCGAAAATCATCGACGTGGGGCAACATCGCCCGCGCTCCGCTAGATTTGGGCTGGAATTGGTCATAGCGCAAGAGCGGGTTGAGCCAGATCAGCCGGCGGCAGGACTTTTGCAGCCGCTCCATCTGCTCCTCGACGCCTTCCGCGGCCTCACGGTCGAGGCCGTCGGTGATCAGCAGCACCACTGCACCCTGGCCCAGCACCCGCCGCGACCAGAGACGGTTGAAGTCTTCCAGGCTGGCGCCAATGCGCGTACCGCCGGACCAGTCCTGCACCTGCTCGCCGATCTTGGCGAGCGCCCTGTCGACCTCCTTGTCGCGCAGGTAGCGGGTCACATTGGTCAACCGCGTGCCGAACAGGAATGTGTGTACCCGGTCACGATCATTGGTCAGCGCGTGCAGGAAGTGCAGCAGCATCCGCGCATACCGCTCCATCGAGCCGGAAATATCGCACAGCACCACCAACGGCGGCGGACGGGTCTTGTGTTTGCGATATTGCAGCGGGATTGAGTCGCCACCGCCGCGCAAAGCCTTCTGCATGGTGCGACGCAGATCGGCGCGGGCGATGCGGTTGGTCGGAGCGTACCGGCGCACCTTGACCTCCGCCAAGGGCAGCGCCAGCCGGCTCATGGCGCGCTTGGCGATGTCGAGCTCGTCCGTGCTCATTTGCTCAAAATCTTTGGTCTGGAGCTGCTCGCGGGCGGACCAGGTCATATCCGCCTGGATTTCGACCTCTTCGTCCTCGCGCTCCTGGATCTGATCGCGCGGCGGCAGCATTGCCTCCGCCAACCGGCGCTGGAGAGGTTCACCAGGGTTTTCATCCGGCGGCATGTCGACTGCCAGCGTTGGCAGCATCATGTCGATCATGCGGTTCAGGATATCCGGATTGCGCCAGAACATCTGAAACGCCTGATCAAACAGCTCAATCTGATCGTAACGGCTGATCAGCGACGAGCGCAGCGCCCAGTAAAAGTCCCGCCGGTCGGTGATATCAATCGCCCGAACAGCTTCCACCGCCCTCAACGTATGCCCCGGCCCGAGCGGCAACCCCGCGGCACGCAGGGTGCGCACGAAATGCATGATGTTTTCCGGGATGCGGCCGGATGTGGGTGGATCGGAAACTGCGGAGGAGGCTGTCACGATGCGTACCGGTTCAAACGCTAGCCGTTTTCGCGCAACAGGAAGCGTTGGATCTTGCCGCTCGGCGTTTTCGGCAATTCCGCAGGGAACTCAATCTCGCGCGGGTAGGCGTGACCACCCAACCGGCCCCGCACATGCAGGCGCAAGTCCTCTGCCAGCGCATCGGATGCCGTATGTCCCTCACTCAACACCACGAACGCTTTGACGATATGGCCACGCTCGGCATCAGGCTTGCCGACAACCGCCGACTCCAGCACCGCTGGGTGCTCGATCAGGCAGCTTTCGACGTCAAACGGGCCGATCCGGTACCCGGCTGAACTGATCAGGTCGTCCGAGCGCCCAACAAAGCTGAACGCCCCGTCCTCGCCCTGCTCCAGAGTATCGCCGGTCAGGTAGTATTCGCCGACCCAATCCTGTCCTTCACGACCCACATAGCCGGAGAAGAAGAACAGGGGCGACTTGGCCCGATGCACTGCCAGAATGCCCTGCTGGCCGGTTGGCAATGGATTGCCTTTGTCATCGACCACCGCAAGGCTGAAACCAGGCATGGGCAATCCGGCACTGCCGAGACCCTCCGGGTGCGCGAGATCGTGGTGGTTCATCAAAACCATGGCGACTTCGGTCTGGCCGTAATGGTCTTTTAGCGGGCAGCCAAGCTCGTCTGCGAACCAGCGCGCCACCTCCGGGTTGAGCGGTTCGCCGGCGCTGGAAGCGACTCGCAGCCGGCCCTTAAGCCGCGCAGGGACCTTTTCACCGGCGGCAATGAGCATGCGATAGGCGGTCGGCGCACCGGCCAGATTGGTGATCCCGTACTTCTCGATAACGTCGCACATCGCATCGACGGAGAACCCGGCCTCCTGAAACCTGGTCGTTTGGCCCAACAGCAGCGGGCCAATCACTGCGTAATAAAGGCCATATGCCCAACCCGGGTCAGCGATGTTCCAGAATTTGTCGTCGGGACGCAGGCCGATGCCGTAACGCATGTAGATGTAGAAGGCGCGCAGCGCCGTCAGTGGCACGACAACACCCTTTGGCTCGCCCGTTGTGCCGCTGGTAAACATCATCAGGCACGGGTCTTTGCCCTTGCGCATAACGGGCTCGAACGTGTCACTTTGTTGGGCGAGCGCAGCGTTCAGCTCCGGCTCCCCAGGGCGAGCGTCGCCTGACGTCACCACCTGCGGGCAGTTTTCCACTTCGTCCAGCTTTGGTCGGTTCGTGGTGTCTGCCACAACGAGCTTTGCGCCGGAGCCACGCAGACGCTGCTGAAGCGCCTTTGGTCCGAAAGCGGTAAAAAGCGGTTGATAGACAGCGCCGGCCCGCAATGTGCCGAGGACGACGACAAACAGATCGGGCGTCCTTGGCAGCAGTCCGGCAACGCAATCACCCGGGCCAATACCCAGTGTCGTCAACAGGTTAGCAAAGCGGGCGGATAGGCGCTGTAACTCGTCGAAGGAGACGGTGCGGCTGGTGCCGTCTACACCATCCCAATTCAGGGCGATGCGGCCATCACCGGCGTACCTATCACAACATTCAACACACGCATTGATGCCGGTCTCGAAATCGCCATGGAACTGAGTGTCCAGTGTAGCCAAGTCAAATTGATCATAAAATGACTGGTAGTCGGCAGTTGCTGTTTGGCTCATCCGGGCGATTCCTCATAAAAGTTCGGTCGACTACAGCCCCTCCCGGCGTGCCTCCGCCAGGTTAGCATTGACCTCGGCAAGAATACGTTGGGCCTCTGAGCCCTGTAGGCGTTGGATGTCGTCCTGGTATTTCAGCAGCACGCCCAGCGTATCGTTCACAACGGCTGGGTCCAGCACCAGCGCGTTGAGCTGCATCAGGGCGTTGGTCCAGTCGATGCTTTCGGCGACGCCGGGCAGCTTGAACATGTCCATGCCGCGCACCTTCTGGATGAAGCCGACGATCTGTTGCGTCAGTTCCTCCGATGCGCCAGGCGCTTTCAGGCGCAGGATCTCTGCCTCGCGCTTGGCATCCGGGTAATCGACCCAGTGGTAGAAGCAGCGCCGCTTCAGCGCGTCGTGAATTTCGCGGGTGCGATTGGAGGTGACGATGACGATGGGCGGCTTATCGGCCTTGATTGTGCCCAGTTCCGGGATGGTCACCTGAAAGTCGCTGAGCACCTCCAGCAGATAGGCCTCAAACGGCTCATCCGTGCGGTCGAGTTCATCGATGAGCAGGACGGGCGGGCCGTCAATACTGCTCTCCATCGCCTGCAGCAAAGGCCGCTCAATCAGGAATTCGCGGCGAAAGATATCGCTGGAAAGGGTGCTGCGGTCGGCATCGCCCATGGCCTCCGCCAGCCGGATTTCGATCATCTGGCGGGCGTAGTTCCACTCATAGACCGCGCTGGCGACGTCAAGGCCCTCGTAGCATTGCAGGCGGATCAGGCGACGGCCCAGTTGCTGACTCAGAACCTTGGCGATCTCTGTCTTGCCGACGCCAGCCTCTCCCTCCAGGAACAGCGGGCGGCCCAGCTTCAACGCTAGAAAAAGCGACGTCGCAAGCGAACGGTCGGCGACATAGTTGCCGCCGGCGAGCAGATCGGCAACGCCGTCTACAGATTCCGGTAAATCCACTCGGGGTCCTTTAAACGATGGAGGCAACAGCACGGCGCGCCATCACGCCGACAAGGTGGGCGCGGTATTCGGCAGAGGCGTGAATATCGCTGTTCATCGCGCCTGCATCGCCCTTCAATCCGTCCAGCGCCCCTGCGGAGAAATTGCCGGCCAAAGCTGCCTCCATGCCGCCATGACGGAAGACGCAAGGCGCAGCGCCAGTGACCGCGACGCGGATGCCATCTGCGGCCTCCGCCACGAACACGCCGACAATGGCATAGCGGCTGGCGGGGTTGGGGAACTTGCTGTAGGCGGCGCGCTTTGGCTTGGGAAAGCGGAACTCGCGAACGATCTCGCCCTCTTCCAACGCGGTCTCGAACATGCCGGTGAAGAAGGCATCGGCAGCAATCTCGCGCGTGTCGGTAACGACCGTTGCGCCCAGGCCCAACACGGCAGAGGGATAATCCGCTGCCGGGTCGTTATTCGCGACCGAGCCGCCAATCGTGCCACGATTGCGAACCATCGGATCGCCGATCAGGCCAGCCAGCTCAGCCAGAGCGGGGCAGAACGCCTTGACCACATCGGAACTGGCGACGCTGTGATGTTTGGTCATCGCGCCGATGACCAGCGTGTCGCCATCCATGCGAATGCCACTGAGGTCGGCAATGCCACCAAGGTCGATCACGTCGCTGGGCATCGCCAGGCGCTGTTTCAGCGTCGGGATAAGGGTCATGCCGCCGGCCATCAAAGTCGGGTCGTCGCCCTGGCCCATTTTGGCCTTGGCGTCGGCGAGCGACGTGGCGCGGTGATAGGTGAACTCGTACATCTGTTCTGCTTCCTATCTGACGGCGATCAAGACTGACCGGACATGGCGCGGGCACCGGCCATGATCGATTTGACGATATTGTGGTAGCCGGTGCAGCGGCAGAGGTTGCCCTCCAGCCATTCCCGCACCTCGTGCTCACTGGGCGCGCCGTTGCGGTTGGCCAGTGCCACGCCAGACATGATCATGCCGGGCGTGCAGAAGCCGCATTGCAGGCCATGGTTCTGCCGGAAAGCTTCCTGCATCGGGTGCAGCTCTTCGCCGTTGGCCAGCCCCTCAACCGTGCTGATCTCCGCGCCCTCGGCCATAAGCGCCAGGAAGGTGCAGGATTTCACGGCCTCGCCGTTCACATGAACGGTACAGGCACCGCATTGGGTGGTGTCGCAACCGACGTGGGTGCCGGTCAGGCCCAAATGCTCGCGCAGAAACTGGACCAGCAACGTGCGGCCCTCGACCTCGCCGGAAACCGGCTTGCCGTTAACGGTCATGGAAACGGAAGGCATGGAATGGCTTCTCCTGATGGGAGGCTATCTACAACAATTAACCGAAAAGATGACGGTTGCCGGGCTTGCGGTCAACGCTGGCGTTATGGGCGAAAGCGCGCGAAGCTGCGACCTCGCCCAGCCGGCCTTAGCTCAACAGCGTAACCAAGACCAAAACAACAATTCCGGCGGTGCTGATCCAAACCCAGGAAGGGATCCCCATTTTCGCCGGTGCCGGCGGCGGCGGCGGAGGCGGCGCTCCGGTAGCAACCGGGATCGGGTCGGCTGGAGCTTGTGCCGCTTGAACGTCAGGAGATGCAGCCTCAGCACCGTCGCCGATAGCCTTCTCAGACACAATTTCTATGAACTTGGCGAAAAAGTCATCGGCCATCTTCTTGGCCGTGCCATCGATCAACCGTGAGCCAATCTGCGCCAGCTTTCCACCGACTGAGGCATTGGCCTGATAGGTCAGTACCGTATCATTGCCGTCCTCGACCAGGCTTACCGTAGCCCCGCCTTTCGCGAATCCCGCAGCACCGCCGGTTCCTTCGCCCTCAATCCGGTAGCCATTCGGCGGATCAAGATCTAGCAACTTCACTTTTCCCTGAAAGCGCGCGCTAACGGGGCCTACCTTGGCGCGGACCTTTGCGGCGAAGCCATTCTCGCCGTCTGCGGTCAATTCCTCGCAGCCAGGCAGAGCCGCTTTCAACACTTCAGGATCGTTCAATGCTTCCCAGACGGTTTGCCTGGGCGCGGGAATGCGGTATTCACCGGACATATCCATGGTTTCGGTTCCCTTCGCGAGAGCCAGAGTAACAACCGGCGCCATCATCACAACGCCGCATTCCGCGACCCTAACGAGCGGTGGCGAGCGACGCAATCGGACTTCCGTTGCGCTTGCTTTTTGGGTCGTCGTTCACGAAGGGATTGCCTTCCCCCACCCTCGCTTCGTAAACCCCATGGATGACCTCGGCTGACGCTGGCTGTATAGCTAGCCGTCAAACTGCGTAGAATAAAGAATCGGGAGGAAGGTCTCACATGACCGCATTGCGTTTGATTGGCTTGGCACTCGTTGCAGCCTTCACGATCACCAGCCCAGCCCTGGCGGCAGGTGGTGGTGCCGGCGCCCCACATTTGGACGGTGGCGAGTTGGGACTGATCTGGATCGTACCGTTTTGCGGTATTCTGCTATCCATCGCTCTGTTCCCATTGCTAGCCCCAGACTTCTGGCATCACCATTTCGGCAAGATCTCAGCATTTTGGGCAGCAGCGTTCTTGGTGCCCTTCGTCGCAATTTTCGGCGCATCGTTAGCCCTGTTTGAGGTGCTGCACGTCCTGCTGCTGGAATACATCCCGTTCATCATCCTATTGCTGTCGCTATTCACAGTGGCTGGCGGAATTAGGCTGAAGGGGCGATTGGTCGGCTCCCCCATCGTCAACACCGGCATTCTGTTGCTGGGCACCGTATTGGCCAGTTGGATGGGAACCACCGGCGCTGCGATGCTGTTGATCCGCCCGCTGCTGCGCGCCAACGAAGGTCGCCGCTATAAGGTGCACACCGTCGTTTTCTTCATCTTCCTGGTCGCCAACATCGGCGGCTCGCTGACACCGCTGGGCGATCCGCCGCTGTTCCTGGGCTTCCTGAAGGGCGTCTCGTTCTTCTGGCCGACGCAGCACATGCTGATGCCGATGTTGCTGATCGCAGCGATCCTGTTGGTTCTCTACTACATCGTTGACACCATTCTGGTCCGGCGTGAAGGGCCAAAACCTGCCCCAGTCGCCAACTCGGAGCCTGAGGAAGCGCTAGCAATAACCGGGTTGATCAACTTCGTGCTACTCGGCGGCGTAATCGGTGCGGTTCTGTTGAGCGGTATCTGGAAACCGCATGTCTCGTTTGACATCTACCATGTGCACGTTGAATTGCAGAACATCACCCGCGACCTCCTGTTGCTGCTGATCGCCTATGTCTCCTGGAAGGTCACCGATATGGACAACCGGGAGGCCAATGGCTTCACCTGGTTTCCGATCATGGAAGTCGGCAAGCTGTTCGTCGGCATCTTCCTGACCATCGTGCCCGCCATCGCCATCCTGAAAGCTGGTACCGATGGCGCACTAGGCGGCGTGGTTGCCTTGGTCACCAACGCGGACGGCACCGCCAACGACATCATGTATTTCTGGATGACCGGCATCCTATCTAGCTTCCTGGACAACGCGCCGACCTATCTGGTGTTCTTCAACACCGCTGGCGGTGACGCTGCCCAATTGATGACAGAAATGGCGTCTACCTTGCTCGCGATTTCGGCGGGCGCCGTGTTTATGGGTGCGAACACCTATATCGGCAACGCCCCCAACTTCATGGTGCGGGCGATTGCGGAAGAGCAGAACGTGGCCATGCCTAGCTTCTTTGGCTACATGGTCTGGTCCTTCGGCATCCTGGTGCCGATCTTCTTCCTGATGACGTTCGTGTTCTTCACCTGAGGCTGCTGTATCCCAGCCGCCTAACCACTGCTGGCGCGCGGGCCGTCCTATATGGGGCGCCCGCGCCAGAATGCTTGTCAGAGGCGGTTTGAGACTATGCGAAAGACGATTCTAGCTGGTGTGCTTGCAATGATGGGTGCCGGCCTATCTTGGCCAGCAATGGCGATTTGCCCACACACCAAAGTCACGGACCTCAGCGCCACCTGCCTGGACAAGAGCTGTCCGCCAGGCCTGCAGGCCTATTGGGCAACCATCGTCAATCGCTATCCATACAAACTGTACATTACGTACGCGTTCCGCTCCGGCAAACGCCAGAAGCAAATCATTCCTGGTGGATTGGAATTGCAGCCGAACTCGGAAATCAGCCAACCTATTGGCATTGGCCGCACACTTCTGCCTGAGGAGCCTCACAAAAGGCGCGTCGGGCGCTTGCGCATTCTGGAATGTGGCGTCGACCCCAAAATCAAATACAAGTGGCGTCGCCGCTAAGGCTTCTCGTCCAGACGCAAAAACCCCGGCACGAGGTATCATCCAATGCCGGGGTCTGTGTAGAACAAGGGCGGGACTACCCCGCCCTCTAACGCAGCGCGACTATTCCGCAGCCATTGCCAAAGGCGCCGGTGCGGGGCGTTGCCCACGTACCAACTTTCCAGGCAGCACGCCGGTCGGCGCGCCATCCTGATGCGTCACCTCACCGGCGACGATGGTGTAGGCGTAACCGGAGGCACCCTGCATCAGGCGTTTACCGCCAGCTGGCAGATCTTGGATGACATAGGGCGCTTCAAAGTCGAGCGCTTCCCAGTCGATCACGTTCAGGTCGCCCTTCAGGCCAACCCGGATCGCGCCGCGGTCGCCAAGGCCAGCCGCACCCGCCGTATCGCTGGTCAGGCGACGGATGAGCTCTGGCATGGCGAAGTCGCCGTCGTTCTTGCCCCAATGGGTCAGGAGCCATGTCGGGAAACCCGCGTCCAGGATGAAGCCGACATGCGCGCCGCCATCGCCCAGGCCCATGATCGCCATTTTCTCATTCAGCAGCGTCTTCGACGCGCTCAACGAGAAGTCGGAGTAGTTGGTGATCGGCATGTAGATGAAGTTTTTACCGTTGTTTTCTAACAGCATGTCATAGGCAACTTCAGGCGCTGACATATTGCCTGTCGCAGCAATCGACTCAACCGAGTTCTCTTTCTTCGGTTGATAGTCCTTCGCGCCAAAGCGGAACATGTACCCATAGCTCATGCGGTGGATCAGCGGGAAGGTGCTCTCCTTTACCGGATCTTCGCTCAGGATCTTCTCACGAATCGCTGGGTCGCGCAGCTTCGCGACTTTTTCTTCCAGTGGCAGATCGTTGAGTGTCTTGAAGGTCGGGCAGCCGCTGAACGGCGTCTGGCTGGCTTGTAGGCCCAGCAGAATACCGATGGCCCGCGGCGGGAAGACTGGGCGAATGTTGACGCCCTCATCCTCATAAGCCTTGCGGTTCATCTCCAGCAGGTTGGCGAACATTTCCGGCGCGCTGTTGCGCTGGGCCAACGTGTAGACCATCGGGCGGCCGCTGTTTTGCGCGACGCGCTTCAGAATGCCGAATGCCTCAACCGGATCTGGCGCGGCATTGATTGTGTCTTCGCCTTCGTCCGTGATCCAATCGCTGACGGCCTCAAGAAAGCCAGAGCCCGCATCGCTCAGGCCGTTGGCCAGGCCCATCAGCTCATCTTCGTAGACGCGCAGGGTCGGGATGTATTCACCGGCCAGAGTTTTGTGGCTGGTGGTGCGGCTGGTGGAAACGCCGAAGGCGCCGGCCTCGACCGCTTCCTTTGTAATGGCGCGCATCTTGGCGATGTCGTCCTTGGTCGCTGGCTCAAAGGCCACGGCGCGGTCGCCCATCACGTTCACGCGAACGGCGGAGTGCGGCAGCAGCGCGCAAACGTCCACATCACGCGGCTTGGATTCCAGCGCATCGAGATACTCGGGGAAGCTTTCCCAGGTCCACTCCAGCCCCTCATGCATGACAGCGCCGGGGATATCCTCCACGCCTTCCATCAGCTCAATTAGCTTGTTGCGATCTTCGGGCTTGCACGGAGCAAAGCCAACACCGCAATTGCCCATGACCACCGTGGTCACGCCATGCAGCGAGCTGGGCGACATGTGCGTGTCCCAGATGGCTTGGGCATCATAATGGGTGTGGATGTCAACAAAGCCCGGCGTTACGAGCTTGCCTTTGGCGTCGATTTCCTTGTCCGCACTGCCGGAAAGGTTGGCGGCGACAGCGGCAATCTTGCCGTCTTTAACCGCAACATCGGCCTGGAATGGCTGTGCGCCAGTCCCATCCACTACGGTTCCATTACGGACAATCAGGTCATAATCGTTAGGCATAGAGTCTTCCTCCTTTAAATCATGGATGGAAGATACTGCGAAAGTTGCATGTCCGTCACCAATTATTCGAACGATGGAACACAGCATGCTGGCCCTCGCTGCGGAGGCAGGCAGGGACTCCGGGTTTTTGCCCTGATTGAACGCAGCAAATGCCCGGTCAGCCGCTAGCTGTTCCGACAGCCAATCTCAGCGGGCCCATCGTCAGACCTACAAACTTCGATATTGTATGCGAATTCGCGGCGCAGCCGCCGATCACATACACTACTTTAGAACCGAATTTCCACACTACACGACTCTCATTTTTTGCGGTTTCAAAGCGTTCCAGATGGCAAGTGCGTTTTCGGGGTTGTTTCATCAGGCACCAGCGCCTCAATCGGCCGCATTCACCAGAATCACGTGTTGGATGAGCGGGTATTGATTCCAGTGCCAGCCAGCGCAGCCTTTCTATTAGGGCCGATTGCTCTGGTTGCTGTCAGCCGTCGCAAGGCCATCAAGGCTCGCCTGTTACAATCCTAATAACGAGCTAGCCCTGGTTCCTGCCCTCCTCCACAATACGGAGAGCAGGAACTCTAAGGCGCCATCGCAAAAGCCCGCAGTCGTCACTGACTGCGGGCTTTTTGCTGTCCGGGAATACAACATACAAAGACTCAAGCAGCAACCTCAGTGCCAACAGCGATGAGGCGCCAGGAGGAGCAAGCTCCTGCCTAAACATGTCCAATTATTGGCAAATGATGAAGTGGTGGGCCCGGCAGGATTCGAACCTGCGACAACGCGGTTATGAGCCGCGCGTTCTGACC
>Ga0055584_100002711_pt1 | contig 17540 bp, 19 predicted proteins | sample OSDHelmetaG_FD_58716 | JGI IMG/M metagenome (GOLD analysis project Ga0055584, IMG submission 58716) | Pelagic marine sediment microbial communities from the LTER site Helgoland, North Sea, for post-phytoplankton bloom and carbon turnover... | ecosystem: Environmental > Aquatic > Marine >... | reverse complement strand
GGAGCACGGCTACTCTCGGTCGTGAACAACTGGGACCTTTTCCTCGCAGATCCGGTTGGTCAGCTGTTTACTGGCGCCGGCTTCGTTTTTTTCGGAGGACTGGCCGGTGGTCTCATCGCTGTGTCGGTATGGATCTATCGGCAGGGGCTGTCGTGGATGATGATGGCCGACACGATCGCGCCGTCTGTGGTGCTCGGGCAGGCGGTGGGCCGAATCGGCTGCCAGCTCGCAGGGGACGGCGATTGGGGCACGGTCACAACGCTGCCCTGGGGCATGGCTTACCCGGACGCGATCTTCGGCTGGACGCACGCCTCGGGTGTCCTGGTGCATCCGGCTCCCGTTTACGAGAGTCTGATCTACTCGCTGATTTTTGTAGTCCTGATTCGTATGTTGCGCGCACCCGAGCGCTGGCGTGACGGGTCGGTGATGTTCGCCTTTCTGGCCCTGTCGGGTCTGGCGAGGTTTGTCGTGGAGGACGTTCGTATCGAACCAAGGATCTTTATGGATTTGACGGAAGCACAGTGGATCGGGCTGCTGATGGTGGTGGTGGGGGCCGTCGGTGTGTATCTCGTTCAGAAATCTTCGCGGGGCCTTGCCGGGATTGGCGGGATCCTTCTGCTCGTTCTGGCGGGAGCGTGTACCTCGGGACCGCCGACGGCACCGGATTTCCGCGCTCAGACGCTCGAGGGCAAGTCGTTTCGGCTCTCGGCGCAACGCGGGAAGGTCGTGCTTTTGAATATTTTCACGACTTGGTGTCCGCCGTGCCGGGAGGAAATGCCTTCCATGCAGCGACTGGCGGATCAGCTGGCCGATGAGGACTTCATGATCGTTGCGGTGGCCGAGGACGATGCCGGAGCACCCGTCGTCAAGGAGTTCGGAGAGGAACTGGAAATCCGCTTTCCCCTGCTCACGGAATCGTCGGGTGCTGTCGGTCAGAGTTACAAGATCTCCGGGTATCCCGAGACCTTCGTGATCGACCGGAACGGTCGGCAATTGGCGCGGATTATCGGCCCACTGGATTGGGACCGTCCGGCGCTCGTCGCCGACCTGAAGCATTTGATTCGAACTGGAGAATGGCGTCGCGGCCCGGATGGTCGGCCCTAAGCAAATTATCCTTCAGGGGCTTCTCCTACTGCTGCTGATCACGCCGGCTATCGGCAAGGTAGGACTGCCACGAGCGGTACAGGTCGAGCTTCGGGTCGTCGCTCGCGAACTGGCGGTCAGTCGACGAGCTCAACTCCTCGCGAATCGAAATGCTGTAGCGGCACAAGAGGCGGTTCTGGCGGCCACGACCGGTGAAGGCGGGCGAGACCTTCGCGACCTTCGTCGACGCGCCGAGCGTGCCCGAGAGGTCTTCTATTTCTGGCAATCGCGTTGCGTCTCCCTTGAGCAACGCCGCGGCGACCTGCGAGAAAGACGTCGTGCGTGGCGTCGCTCGGGTGGCGCGATCGCACCGAGGCAAATGCCCGCCGCGGGGGCAGTTGAGGTCCCCTTCCGTTCGGACCGAAGTCGCTCGGGCTGGGACGGGGGGATCGGAATCCGGGTGGAGGCGGGCGATTGGGTGCGGGCTGCGGCTCCGGGAACCGTCGTCTTTGCCGGAACTTTACCGGCCTATGGGGGCGTCGTGGTTCTCGATCATGGATTGCGGGTCTTCACAGTCTATGGCGGTCTGGGAGGCGCTGAGGTGGCGCTGGACGCTCCGGTTTCGGTCGGTGCTCGCCTCGGCCAGGCGGACCTGGAGGGCGGCGGCTTGGTGTACTTTTCGGTTCGACGAGGCCGGGAGGCGCTCGACCCGCAGAGTTGGCATCGGGAGCTGGAATCAGGAAAATCTCTCGAATCTTCGCAGGAGTAGGCGCAAGCCTCAATTATGGGCTAAGATCCAATGATGCTTTTGTTTTGTGGAACTGCTTCTCGGGGAACCCGCGTATGATGCGGCGTCGTGCACCTCGAATCAATCCGATTTTGCTGGGACTCTGTGCGGGCATTGTGATCGGGGCTCTACTGCTCGGCGGAGGCGGAGCCCAGCGGGTATCTGCGGTCGATCAGGACTCCTACGACGAGCTTGAGACCTTCACCAATATTCTGACGATCGTCCAGAAAAACTATGTCGAAGAAGTCGGTACGCAGGAGTTGATGGAGGGCGCTGTCAACGGGATGCTCGCCTCGTTGGACCCCCATAGTGCGTATCTCACGCCTGAACTCTACAAGGAATTGCAAGTCGACACCAAGGGCAGTTTCGGGGGACTGGGGATCGAGATCACCAATCGGAGCGGTGTTTTGACAGTGGTCTCGCCGATTGAAGACACCCCCGCTTTTCGTGCCGGTATCCAGCCGGGCGATCAGATTATCAAGATTGAGGAAGAACTGACCAAGGATATGTCGCTGATGGATGCGGTGAAGCTGATGCGCGGTCCGAGGGGGACCGACATCACCATCTCGATTCGTCGCGAGGGCGTAGCCGAATTTCTGGAAGTGACTCTGACCCGCGAAAATATTCAGATCGAGAGCGTCAAGTTCAAGACCCTCGATGGCGGGTATGGATATATCCGGATCACCCAGTTTCAGGAGCGAACCGGACCAGCCGTCCTCGAGGCTCTCGCCGAATTGGGCGATGGCGCGAACGGTCAGATGGAGGGTTTGATTCTGGATTTACGGAATGATCCCGGAGGGCTTCTCTCGCAGGCGGTTCAAGTCTCGGATGCGTTCCTCGATTCGGGAATGATCGTCTATACCGATGGCCGGCTCGAGAATCAGAAGCAGAAGTTCTTTGCTCGCAAGGCGGGCAGTCATATGGACTTTCCGATGATCGTCCTCGTCAATGGCGGTACGGCAAGTGCCGCGGAAATCGTTGCGGGCGCCCTCCAGGACCATCATCGTGCTCTGGTTCTCGGAACGGAGACCTTTGGCAAGGGATCGGTCCAAACCATTTTGCCACTTGATGAATCATCGGCACTACGGTTGACGACGGCTCGTTACTACACGCCGAGCGGTCGGTCGATTCAGGCGACGGGGGTAGTCCCCGATATCTACTTCGAGAACGAAGTTTCAATCCAGCGGGGCCTCAAGCCGGCGGGCAAGCCGCTGGTGCTTCGAGAGTCCAATTTGCCAAAGCACCTCGAGAGCGGTGAACCCGGCTCGGAGGACAAGGATGGCGAAGCTGTCGAGCCGGTCGAGGACGCCGAGCCTGTGGCCGCCGAGGAGGGCGAAGATCTCTCCCTGCCAAAGCTGGGCGAGCCCGGACGTGATCCCCAATTGGATAGAGCTCTGGATCTGCTCAAGAGCTGGCAAGTCTTCAGCACGATCGACGCGCAGCGCGGCTGAGGTTGCATGGGGACCGATCCGTCAACGCGTGATCGCCGACGTGCGGTCTCGATCCGCCGGTTCGTGACCCGGATTCAGGTCGGGCTTGAGGAATCCTTCCCGGGGAAGTTCTGGATTGAGGGCGAAGTATCGGGCTTGAGCACCTCTCCGCAGGGCCATTTGTACTTTTCTCTCAAGGAGGAAAAGGCTCAGGTGTCGGTTGTTGTCTGGGCGAGTAGGGTGAGCGGACTCGCCGTCAAGCCGGCGGATGGAATGGCCGTTGTGGCCCGTGTCGCAAAGGTCGATTTTTACGGACCGAGCGGGCGTCTGTCGCTCCATCTGGATGGTCTCGAGGCGTGCGGCGAGGGGCAGATTGCCCGGCAATTGGAGGCGAATCGAAAGAAATTTCAGGCAGAGGGTCTTTTCGCAGAAGCTCGCAAGCGTGCCCTGCCATTTCTGCCGAGAACGATTGGTGTCGTGACGGCTCGGCAGGGTGCCGTGATCCACGATATCCGGCGGACGATCGAACTTCGCTTTCCTGAACGGCGAATTCTTCTGCGGCCCGCACGCGTGCAGGGACCAGGGGCGGCGCGGGATATTGCCGAGGCGATCGATGACCTGAATCAACAGCCAGAGGTGGACGTGCTGATCATCGGCCGTGGGGGTGGTTCGGTGGAGGATCTTTGGGCGTTTAATGAAGAGGCGGTGGTTCGCGCGATCGCGCGGTCCGAGATTCCGGTAATTTCGGCGGTGGGCCATGAATCCGATTGGTCCCTGGCCGACGCCGTCGCCGATGTGCGCGCCGCGACGCCGACAGCGGCGGCGCAGATGGCGGTGCCCATCAGGGTGGAGTTGGAAAATGAAGTTGCGCAGCTCGCTCGTCGGTTGGACACAGCCGTCGCGGCCGGGTTGGAGAAACGACGCCGCTTTCTCGAACGCGCGGCTGTGGTCCTGCGGGATCCGGAACGTCTGGTGGTAGAGCGCCGGTCTCAGTTGGGAGGAGTTGCCGGCCGCTTGCGGGGTGCACTTTTGGCGCTGACTCCGGCACGGCGACGTGACCTGGAGCTCTTCGGGCGGATGTTGCGTGAGCGACTTCCCCGGCCCGAAGTGCACGGCCACCGACTCGATGACCTGAGCCGGCGAATGCTCCAGAGCATCTCGAAGCAGACCGACCGGGAAGGTACCCGGCTCGCTTCGCTCGGAGCGCAGCTGGATGCACTGTCGCCGCTGGCCGTGCTCGATCGAGGGTTCGCTCTTGCCCGACGCTCCGATGGTTCGATCGTGCGCGAGGCAGCGAGCTTGAAGCCTTCGGAAAGTCTCCACTTGCGATTGGCTCAGGGGGCCGTTTCTGCTCGTGTGGAGAAGATTTTTGACACAGTTGATGTGGATGAGGAGAACGATGACGGCAAAGAAATCTGAGAAGCCGGGCAGCGACCTTACCTTTGAGGAAGCTATGGCCCAACTCGAGACGATCGTCTCCCGCCTGGAGCAAGGGAATGTTCCGCTGGAGCAGTCTCTGGCGTCCTTTGAGGATGGTGTTGGTCTGTTGCGTGCCCTCCACAATCGACTCGGGGACGTCGAAAAGCGCGTCGAGGTATTGGTGCGGGATGCGGCTGGAGTCTTGCGTCAGGAAGATATGGGAGGGGACGAGTGAAGCCCGTTGATCTGGATGCTTATCTCGCGCAGCGGCGCTCGGAGGTGGATCGGGAACTAAGGAGGATCCTGATCGCCCGTGAAGGGCGTCCGACGGCGCTGACTCGGGCAATGCAGTATGCAGTGCTGGGTGCCGGCAAGAGAATTCGTCCGATTCTGGCCATGGCGGCGGCTGAAGCCGTCGGTGGCGGGCGTTTGCGGCGCCGTGCGTTGCGCCCGGGCTGTGCTGTGGAAATGATCCATGCGTACTCGCTGGCACACGATGATTTACCTGCCATGGATGACGACGACCTTCGTCGGGGCAAGCCCTCTTTGCACAAGAAATTCGACGAGGCGACAGCCATTCTGGCTGGCGACGCCTTGCTCACGGATGCGTTCGAGGTCCTGGTGCCTCGGGGTTCGCAGGGCCCCGACGATACGGCTCGCAGCTTGCGTGTCGTGACGGAAATCGCTCAAGGCGCCGGGAGTACCGGGATGGTGGCAGGGCAGGTCGCTGACATGGCCTCAGAGGGGATGAAGCGACCGACGCGGCGCACTGTGGATGCGATTCATGCACGCAAGACAGGCGCATTGATTCGAGCTTCCGTCCGCGCGGGCGCCATCGTTGGCGGAGCAGATTCCGGGGAGCTGCGTGCTTTGACGCGATTTGCGGAGAGTTTCGGGTTGGCCTTTCAAATTGTGGATGATCTCCTCGACGAGACGGCCGATGTCGCCATACTCGGGAAGGCCGCCGGGGGGGATCGTGCAAGAGGCAAGGCCACGTATCCGGCGATCCTCGGTCTTGAGGGCGCCCGTGCCGCCGCCGAAAAGGAGCGCAAGACAGCGCTGCGCGCGCTTGCACGTTTCGGGCAGCGTAGTGAGCCACTAGGAGCGATCCTTGACCGCGTCTTTGCGCGAGCGTCTTGATACGCGGATCGTTGCGCTCGGCCTCGCAGAGAGCCGGGAGCGCGCCAAGGGAGTGATTCTCGCTGGTCTGGTCAGCGTTGACGGCGAACGAATTACGCAAGCCGGGTTTCGCGTGCGCGAGGAACAGTCGATCGTCGTTGCGGGTCCGGAGCATCCCTTTGTGTCTCGCGGGGGTGTGAAATTGGATGGCGCGCTTCGGGCATTTGATTTCTGCGTGCGTGAACGGGTCTGTTTCGATGTGGGAGCCTCAACGGGCGGCTTTACGGACTGCCTTTTGCAGCGGGGCGCTTCCATCGTCCATGCGGTGGATGTGGGCTACGGTCAGCTGGCATGGAAGCTTCGGGAGGACTCTCGAGTTCTCGTGCGTGAGCGTACCAATGTGCGAACGCTCCCAGCGTCCTCTCTCGACCCGGTTCCCAGCCTTGCGGTCATCGACGCATCCTTTATTTCCCTGCGATTGCTGCTCGCACCGACTCTCGCTCAACTCGGCGGATCGCGAGAGATTATTGCGCTGGTGAAGCCTCAATTCGAGGTCGGTCGCGAGAAGGTCGGCAAGGGCGGGTTGGTCAGCGATCCCGAAGTTCGACGCGAGGCGGTGGAAACGGTGTCCGAGGCCGCCGGGCAATTGGGTTTGCGGGTGGCGGGTATCAGCGATTCGACGCTCCCGGGTGCAAAAAAAGGCAACGTCGAGATCTTCCTGTACCTGCAGGCCTCTGCCGGTTGAAAGAAAAGCGCCCCCCCGGTAACTAGGGACACCGTGGGATGGTTTACGACAGAGAAAAGCGCGGTCGCCGATGAACTGGAGGCTCTCTACAGCGAGTACCGTCGACTCGAGCGACAACTCGACGAGCATGCCGAAAAAGCGCCGTATCCGCAGGTCGCCACCCGACTCAAGGCGCTTTTGGTGAACGAGGGCGAGAATGCAGCCAGCGTGTCGGCTCGTTTGGCCGTGCTGGGGCGCTACGCCGAGTCGGATGGCACCGCTCGTCTTCGTGACGGTAGCAACTCATGGGAGCGCCTGATCGGGAATCTGGACGATTACCGGGCCTTGATTCGCACTCTGGGGCAACTCTTTGTCCGCTGGGATGATGAGAGCCCGGAGGACGCCCTGCTGGTTCGAGACCTGCGAGAGAGAGCGCAGTTCGGTCGGATGGAAATATCCGATATGATCTCCCGCGCCGATCCGCATGCCTTGAATTGATTGATTTCAGGGGGATTTTTCTCTTTGCCGGGGCACTCGCGGTTCGTTAAGGTCTCCAATATGGCACGAGTTACCGTTGAAGATTGTCTTGAAAAGGTCCCTAGTCGTTTTGAGTTGGTCACTCTGGCGGCCAAAAGGGCAAAGCAGTTGCTCAAGGGTTCTCGTCCGCTGATCGATTCTTCGAACAAGGAAGTCGTCAGCGCACTTCGTGAGATCGCCGCGGGTAAGGTAACCGCGGTGCGATCCGACGAGGACTGATCAGGGTCTCGTTTCTGAAACCTCGAAACAAGCAATCCACACCGGAGAAGACCCCGGTCCTGGAAGCCGAGATTCTTTCTCCCGAACCGGGGGAGAGCAAGGAGGTACCGCTCTCGACGGATGATGTCGAGGAAGCGATCCTTGTCTCGGAGGAGGAAACAGGCTTTCCGAATCCGACAGATGATCTCATCGAGGTCGTGCCGCCCGAGCGAGCCACGGGTGGCGGAAGCGGTTCTGAGGGGTTGGTACCCGCCGATCCTCTCCAGCAATATCTCGCGGAAGTGCGGCGCCATCCGCTCCTGGATGCGGACGAGGAACATGCCCTGGCGGTTCTCTGGAAGGAGGACGGCGATCGAGAAGCGGCCCGACAATTGGTGACTGCCAATTTGCGGCTGGTCGTCTCCATCGCGCGTCGCTATGAGCGAGCCTTCAGAAACCTTCTCGATCTGGTGCAGGAAGGGAATATCGGTCTGATGGAGGCCCTGAAGAATTTTGACCCGCACCGTGGCGTTCGTTTTCCGTCGTATGCCGTCTGGTGGATTCGCGCGTACGTGATTCGCTACGTGATGAATAATTGGCGCCAAGTGAAACTTGGGACTACGCAGGCTCAGCGAAAGCTGTTTTTTAACCTGCAGAAGGAGAAGGACCGCCTGGAGCGGGAAGGTTTCTCTCCTGACCCGAAGCTGATTGCTGACCGTCTTGCGGTCAAGCCATCGGAAGTCATCGAGATGGACCAGCGTCTATCGGGCCGCGATCTGTCCGTCGATACGCCGGTGGGCGAGGGGGGCGAGTCCACGATGCTGGACTTCCTCGGCACTGGCTCCGAGGATGCCGAATCCAGTTATGCTGACGCGCAAGCCCGCCATCTCATTGCCACGAAGATCCGCGAGTTTGGCGATGAGCTGACCGGCAAGGACCACGAAATTTTTCACGAACGCATGATCGCCGAGGATCCGATGACCCTTCGTGAGTTGGGCGAACGTTACGAGATCAGCCGTGAGCGAGTCCGGCAGCTTGAAGATCGGATTCGAAAGCGGCTCCGACTTTTTCTGGTCGAGGCGATCCCTGATATCGCTGATGTTGAAGTGCGGCAGTCCATCACCGAGAGTTCCTGACCTTCGCCCATCATCGCGACGAAGCGAGGCGGGCCTGAGGGCTCAATATCCCATGGCCGAGAGAAAGTCCTGCAGTTTACCAAAGCGCATATAGGGATTCGTGCGGACTTCCTGTCCAATGGTTGACGTCGTCTGGGGAGAATAGTTGTGGCCCGGAAAGAGCACGGTAGGCTCCGGAAGCTTCTTGAGTGTGTCCTGGAGCGAGCGGTATAGATCCTCCGGGTTGCTGCCGGGGAGATCGACCCGTCCGCAGGCGCCAATGAACAGGGTGTCTCCGGAGACCAAATGGCCGTCGACCAGAAAGCACTGGGATCCCGGGGTATGGCCCGGCGTATGCAGGAACTTGATTTCGATATCGCCGGCCATGCAGGTGTCGCCGCCTTCGGTGGCGACCATATCGGAGTCCGAGAGTTCGGCTACCTTGTGGGCATACGGGACCTCGCTCTTGTGCAGGTGGATCTTGACCGACTTTTTGGCGATCAGCTCGGCGGCACCGTCGATTTCCATCCCCATCATCGAACCTCCCATATGATCGGGATGAAAATGGGTGACCAGGCCTGCGGTGATTTTCATGTCGTCGGCTTCAGCAATATTGCAGATAGCGTCGATATCCCACGCGGCATCAATCACGACGCACTCATGTTTCTCGCGGTCCCCCACAAGATAAGCAAAGTTTTGCATCGGGCCGATTTCAATTTGTTTCAGGTACAAGCGATCTTCAGGCATTGCCCTCTCCGTTATCCGATTTTCCCAGCCGCAGACCTTTTTCCCAAAGGATTTCGGGCGTCCCGGTGTGATGTGATATCCACCGCGCCAGAACGAAGAGGAGGTCCGAGAGCCGGTTGAGATACTTCAGCACCTCCGGGCTTGCGGTTTCTTCGCGGTGGAGTCGGAGGACGTCCCGCTCAGCCCGACGACAAACGGTTCGTGCAAGATGGAGGCTGGCTGCGACGCGCCCACCGGCAGGCAGAATGAATGATTTCAGATCTTCAAGGTCCTCCTGACAACGATCGATGGTCTGTTCGAGTGCGAGAACCTCTGCCTCGCCGATCGTGATCATGCCGGGATACGTTTCCCCGGCCGGTGTGGCGAGTTCACTTCCCAGATCGAAGAGTTCATTCTGCAGGCCCTCGAGGATGTCTCCGAGCTGGCGAGCCGCTTCGACGCCTTTCCCGACCGAGATTTCGTCGTTGGCGGCGCGGGCGACACCAAGGACGGAATTAAGTTCGTCGACCGTGCCATAGGCTTCGACGCGGAGAGAATCCTTGTGTGTGCTGGCGCCCCCGACCAGTCGAGTCTCGCCGGCGTCGCCGGTTCGGGTGTATACGCGATTGATCCGAATTGCCATTTTCTACCTTCCGAGGTCTTTCAGGACCTTCCGCACTGGTCTTTCACAATCCCTACCAGTTTGGCGGGTTCTACGGGTTTCTTGAACAAGACGCCCTCGAGACCTTCGAGTTTGGAGCGCTTGATGATGTGATCTCGATCATAGACGAATGCCGTCATCAGCACGACAGGGGTCTCGGAGTGATTTTCCTGGACGTGAAGGAAAAGCTCATAGCCGTCGAGGCCGGGCATGACCACGTCGCTGAGGACGCAATCGAACTTCTTCTCCTCGAGGTGCTGACGCGCTTCGAGCCCATCGGCCGCCGTAACAACGTCGCAGCCTTCCAATTGCAGAATGGCGCGAACGGATTGGCAAACCGAAAGGTCATCGTCCGCAACCAGCACACGCAGGCCGCTGAGCGAACCTTCGGTGGCGGAATATTTGGCACCAAGGGGTAAACGAGCAGGCCCGTCTTTGGTGACGGCGGGTCCGAGGTCCGTCATCCTGGCACCGTGCAGATATTCCACGGTCCCGTATTCCTCCGAGCCCGCCATTTCCGAGAGCCGGTTCACGATATTCTGAATCTTCGCCAGCGACGTCTCGATCGAGTCGATTCGTTCCTGCTCGATACAGGTGTCGTCTTCACCGGCGAGGCGGCGCACATCTTTTTCCAGCATCACCAGGTTGTTCAGGATCGCGGCGAGGGGATTGTTCATTTCGTGCGCGACCGTCACGGCGATCTCTCGAAGGGTATCGAGTTGGTCCTGTTTGTGGATCTCGCGGAGATCTTTGGCGAAGCCGATCGAACCCAATTCCCGACCGGCCGAGTCGAAGATCAAGGTTCCGGAAATAGCGACCTCGATTTCCTCGCCGGACCGCGCGCGCAGGCGGGTCTGGAAATTGCGGACCTTGCCGGCAGCGTCGGTCGCCGGATCCCGCATGGCCTGCATCAGTTGCCGTGCCTCGTCGATCGATGGGTAGATCAACTTGACGGAATGACCCGCGACCTCCTCGGAGGTGTAGCCCAGAGATGTTCGCGCACCTTCATTATAGAAGATGATCTCGCCGCGGCGATCGACACCGATAATGATGTCGGGGGAATCCTCGAGCAAGCGCTCGAAGTAGATCAGTGGTAGTGTCGGCATGGCAGTTGTCGCCAAATCTCATGCTAAGAAGTCGAAGGCATATGGTCAAGAAGCATAATCCGTTTGGTGTTCGGGGACTTTTGGTCCTTTCCCTTCTACTAGCCTCGAGCTGTTACTGGTTTCGTTATGAGGCTGTGATGGAAACCCACCTGACCCTGATGGAGCAATATAGCACTAAATTGCAGTATATGGCGGATAACGGCTTGGAAGTTTCCGGCCCTGATTGGGTCGAATTCGAATACCCGGGCGAAAGAGCGGAAGAGTTTGTCCGGATCGTGAGCCCAAGTTTCGCCGACCAGGAATCGCTCGCTGCCTTCGCCCGCTCTCTGGAACTCTACCAGCTACTCGTCGCGAGTCCGGAGATTCTGCGAGGCCCGAACGCGCCCCAAACCGTAGCTGATCTGCGCGTGGCGCTTCTGGAAGCAATTCGGGTGAATCGGGAGTTGCTGGCTCGCGAGAACTAGATCCCGGACCCGAAGCCCTTGTCAGCGAGGGGGCAGGAGGGTCACTTTCTTGTCATCGAGGCTCGAGGCGAGGAGCTGGGAGATGGTTTGTCCGCTTTCCGGGTGGCTCTGCTGGGGGGCGATCTCGGCCAGCGGCAAGAGTACGAATCTCCGCTGGGTCAGACGCGGGTGTGGCAGTTTGAGCTTGCGTCCATTGAGGACCACGTTGTCATAAAAAAGCAGGTCCAGGTCGATAATTCGGGAGCCGAACTTTTTCCCTTTCACGCGTCGGCGGCCCATTGCCGTCTCGATGGCCAGCATTTCCTTGAGGAGATCCTGCGGGCTCAGCTCCGTATCCACCTCGAAAGCAGCGTTATAGAACCAGGTCTTGGCATCGCCATGTGGTTCGCTTTCATAGAGAGAGGAGTTGCGGATCAGGCGTGTTCCCTCCAATTCCCCTGTCTTTTCAGTTCCTTCGGCGATATTTGCTCGTCGGTCTCCGAGGTTGGATCCGACTCCAATAAGGGCTCGATGAGGCATACGGGTTCCTTGTCCACGCCACGATTGGTCATCGATTGCTCTGCGGTCGCAGCGGCCCTTTGCCGGCGATCGAGCAATCGACCCGAAGGCCAATTAGCGCACTGGCCGACCAAAGCCAAACCCGGGAGTTTCAGAGCTGCAGTCCGAGTACGTCCTGCATTCGATAGGCGCCGGGGGTCTGGTCCGCCAGCCAATGGGCCGCGCGGAGCGCTCCGGAGGCAAAGGCATCCCGACTGCCGGCCTTATGGGTCAGCTCCAGGCGTTCACCGGTGCCGAAAAAAAACACCGTATGGTCGCCGACGACGTCACCGCCGCGGAGCGCCATGACGCCGATCTCGTCAGATTTTCGCTCGCCGACCATCCCGTGGCGGCCGAAAACGCCCCACTCATTCAAATCGGCATCGCGTCCCCGGGTGGCCGCTTCCGCGAGGGTAAGAGCGGTTCCGGAAGGTGCGTCTTTTTTGAGGCGGTGATGGGTTTCCATCACTTCCATATCGAAGGACGGGCCCAGTTTACGCGCAACCATCTCCACCACCTCCGTCAGGAGGGTGACGCCAACGCTCATATTGGTTGCCTGCAGGAGGGGGATCTTTTCTGCGATACGATCCAGTTCCTCCTGCTGTTCGGGATCGAACCCGGTCGTACCCAGGACTACCGGGCAGCCGGCTTCCGCGGCAACTCGCAGATGTTCGAGTGAAGGTTCGGGCCAGCTGAATTCGATGAGGACTCGAGGAGCAATCAGGGTGGATGCCGGATTCGCCTCGACGCACACGCCATTCGCAGTTGTTCCGGCCAGAGTTCCGGAGTCCTTGCCTAGTTGGTCATGGCCAGGGGCTTCCAGTGCCCCGGCGACAACTAGTTCCGGCATTGCCTCGGCGAGGCCTATGAGAGTCTTTCCCATGCGCCCGGTTGCGCCCGATACGACGATCGGCGTGGCTGCGCTCAAGGTGTCGCTCCGGCGCTGGCCACACCGGCTCTTTCCATCGCGGATAGCAGGATCGCTCGGGGCTCGGCGGACATGGTCAGCAGCGGCAGTCGCAGCTCATCCTCGCATAGCCCCAACATCGCGACCGCAGCCTTTACCGGAATCGGATTGGTTTCGAGGAACAGGGCTCGCATCAGAGGGAGCAGCCGATAATGAAGCGCGCTTGCCTCTGCTGTGCGGCCCTCAAGGGCGAGTTCGGTGAGTTCTGCGATCTCGCGCGGTGCAACGTTTGCCGTGGTCGAGATCAGGCCAACAGCGCCCAGAGAAATCATCGGCAAGGTCAGCGGATCATCGCCTGAGAGCACGGCTAGTTTGTCACCGCAGGCGGCCACGACGTCCATGACCCGGTCCAACGATCCTGTAGCTTCCTTGACCGCTACGATATTATCGATGTCGGACAAACGTAGCAGGGTGCTGGTTTCAATCGTGGACCCGGTTCGGCCCGGGATATTATAGGTAATCAGAGGAATCTGGACGGCCTCGGCGACGGCGCGGTAATGCTCGTAGATCCCGTCCTGCGTCGGCTTGTTGTAATAGGGTGAAATGAGCAGGGCACCGTCGGCGCCGGCCGACTCGGCGGCCCGCGTCAAATCGATCGCTTCCGCGGTTGCGTTGGAGCCGGTTCCGGCGATGACAGAAACACGCCCGTCGGCCTTGGCGACGACGGCCTCGATGACCTGAGCATGCTCGTCATGGGTCAGCGTGGCGGACTCCCCCGTGGACCCACAGGGTACGATAGCCTTCTGTCCGGCGACAATCTGACGCTCGACCAGCACATCCAGTGCGGTGAAATCGACTTTGCCGTCCCGAAAGGGCGTGACAACCGCGACCATGGATCCAGTAAATGGACATTTCGTTTGACTCATAAGATTATCTTTCCGGAGTAAACCTCGGTCGCGCCACCCGTCATCAGGACGTGATTGTCCTCGGCGCGCCAATGGATGTCGAGTGAGCCGCCAAGCAGTTCGATGCGAACTTCCCGGCGAGATTTTTCGGTCAACACGGCTGCGACGGCAGCGGCGCAAGCGCCGGTACCACAAGCATGGGTTTCACCCGAGCCTCGTTCCCAAACTCTAAAACGAAGATTGGCAGTCGGTTCGTCACCGACGACTTCGACAAACTCGACGTTGATCCGGTTGGGAAACATCGGATGTGACTCCAGGACAGGCCCGAGTTCGTGAACCGGTGCGCTTGCGGTTGAGGGTACAAAAAGAATGCAATGGGGATTCCCCATCGACACGCAGGTGACCTCGTATTCGTGACCCTGGACCTCGAGCGGAGCTGCGACAAGCGGGCCGGCGGCGTCCATTGGGAGGTCTGCCGGGCGAAGCGAAGGCTCGCCCATATCGACAGTGACCATGTCGATTTCGTCAGCTCGAGGACCTGAGAGAGTCAGGTTTTTGATGCCTGCGTCGGTCTCGACCGTCAGTTGGCGGCTGTTCACCAAGCCGTGGTCGTAGCCGAACTTGCCGACGCAGCGGATCCCGTTTCCGCACATCTCGCCGCGGCTGCCGTCGGCGTTGTACATTTCCATTCGTAAATCGGCGGTCTCGGAGGGCGCGATCAAAATCAATCCGTCCGAGCCGATCCCCGTGTGTCGCGGAGCCACGGCACGCGCGACCGCTGCGGGATCAGTGAGCCGGGTCTCGAAGGCGTTGACGTAGACGTAGTCGTTGCCGATCCCGTGCATTTTCGTGAAATTGAGTTCCATCGCAGTTGCTCCGGGGCCATATCTAGCACATGGCGCGGGCAGGAACACTCTGCGCGACGGTGGGTTTCCTACGATTGTAGGACCACAGGTACTTGAAGAGACGCTTCGCCGGGCGCTAGGATTATTCCATGGGCGATAATCGATTTACCGAAATGGACCTTCTGGAGAGAATCACGGAGCAGGTGGGGACGCCTTTTTTCCTCTATGATGCGGAAATTCTCCGAGATCGGATTCGACGGATCGTGGATCTTACGGCCAGTGAGGGTCTGCAGGCGCGTTATGCAATGAAAGCATTGTCGGTAGCCCCAGTTCTTCAGGAAATGCAAAAAGCCGGGCTCTGGATCGACGCAGTCTCGGGAAACGAAGTGCTTCGGGCCAAGGCCAGCGGCTATCCCATGGGAGCCCAGCCGCCTGAGGTTCTGCTGACCGCCGATGCCTTTCGTGACAACGCTCTGGAAGTCCTTCATGCCGAGGGTGTGCTTCCGAATCTGGGCTCACCAGGCCAACTGCACGAGTTGATCCAAGGTGGCTACAAGGGGTCCGCCGGAATTCGAGTCAATCCCGGCTTCGGGCACGGGCACGTTCAGTCGTGCGATACCGGAGGGCCCAGTTCGAAGCATGGGGTCTGGCCCGACGAACTGGCAGGCTTGGCACGTGCGGCCGAGGGAACCGATGTTTCTCTGGTTCTGCTCCATGCGCACGTCGGCAGTGGCCCGCAGATTGAGGAACTCGAGGGAAATCTTGAAAAACTTAGCGGCTTCTTCGCTGAAATGTTGGGCCTCTTTCCGGACCTCGAAGCAGTCAATCTCGGCGGGGGGTTCCCCCACGATTATCGTAACGAAGGGTCGATTGCCGACCTGTCCGGATTGGGACGGCTTCTCAGGGCCGCTCGCGAACGCTTCTGCGAGATCGCAGGACGGCCTGTGCGCGTGGAGGTGGAGCCCGGCCGGTTCCTGGCAGCAGCCTGCGGGGCTCTGGTCTCGCGGGTGACGGATCGGAAGCAGACCCTTGATAACGACAAGGGCAAGGGGCACGATTTCCTGATGGTTGATGCGGGATTTTGTGATCTCGTGAGACCGGCAATGTACGGCGCCTACCATCGTATTTCTGTGGTGGGCCGCGATCTGGGCGCACCGACTCCTCTCGCTGTCGCCGGGCCCTTATGTGAATCGGGAGATCTCTTTACTCGAGATGCGGACGAATTGGTGGAAACGCGGATGTTACCGGCTCCAAATCGGGGCGATTTTCTGGTGCTCCATGATGCGGGTGCCTACGGGGCCTCGATGTCCTCGAACTATAATTCACTCGGGAAGGCTCCGCAGGTCTGGCTCGGCGATTCAGGGCCGATTCTGGCGCAACGTCGCGAGACCCTCGCGGATATTCTCGCGCTGGAATGCAATCGTCCCCTCTAGGGGACGAGGCCGATTTCAAGGGTTGGTGTCGGCGGATGGAGGGGGCTGACGCAGGATCGGCTCCGTGCTTACGGGTTGGCTTCGATACCCGTCCCAGGTCTCCGCGATTACCTCGTAGGTGCAGGTGTCGCCCTCAGTCGGTTGGCTGTCGGTGATTTCTGTCCATTTCGCTTTGCGCATGGTGCCGCGATCGATCACCGGATAGCGAGCGATTCGGGTCCGGGGCAGCGCCGGTGGGCATGTTCGCCAGAGTTCCAGATAGCCGAGGTCGCGCATATCCATGCCATCCACGGTCTCGGTCGGCCGTCGAAATCGCACCTGCAGACCCTCTGCGGCGTTCATTACGGATAGTTCGGCGGGTGGTTTGGGTGTGACGAACTCCGGAGGACGGATCGGCCCGACGCGCCCACAACTAGAGCCGCCGATCAGGATTAGCAGGCCGAGCGTGCGCATGCCCCTGACATCGAATCGAGACATCTTCATCGACTTTTCGAGCCGGCAAGGCCGTCGGCCTCCAGCTCTGCGAGACGCCGTTCGATATTCGATCGAGCCGTGCCTCCCGTGAGCTTGCGCCGTGCGAGTGCACTTTCGACTCGTAGTCGCTTCCGCGCGGGGGCTCCGAGGAGAGGTGAGAAGCCTGCCAGATCGGCTGCGCTCAGGCTCTCGAGGGTGCGATTCTCGAGCACGCAAAAACCGACGATTCGACCAACGACTTCGTGAGCTTCGCGGAAGGGCTGGCCTTTCTCCACCAGGTAATCGGCGAGTTCTGTCGCGAGCGAAAACCCACCCGCAGCTTGCGCCATACGCGCGTCATTTGTGCGCAATCGGGGGAGCATGCGCGCCAGCACGTTGAGCGCGGGTCTGAGCAGGTCTGCGGTGTCGAAGACTGGCGGTTTGTCTTCCTGTAAATCGCGGTTGTAGGCGAGGGGCAGTCCCTTGAGAGTGACCAGTAGAGATTGCAGCGATCCGATAACGCGTCCGGTTCGGCCCCGAATCAACTCGGCGACATCCGGGTTTTTTTTCTGCGGCATCATGGAGCTTCCGGTGGCGAACGCGTCGGGAAGGCCGATGAAACCGAACTCTTCTGACGACCAGAGCACTAGCTCCTCGCTCAAGCGTGAAAGATGAATCGCGATCAGGGATGCTGTCGCCAGATACTCCGCGGCAAAGTCGCGATCAGACACTGCGTCCAGGGAGTTCCGTGATACGGAATCGAACCCCAATTCGCGCGCAACGGCTTCCCGGTTAATGGGAAATCCGGCACCGGCGAGTGCGCCGGCTCCAAGAGGGAGAATATTGGTTCGTCTGCGGCAGTCGTCGAGTCGCTCGCGATCGCGAAGGAGCATCTCGACGTAGGCGAGCCAATGGTGCGCGAGCAGGACTGGCTGCGCGCGCTGCAGGTGGGTGTAGCCCGGAATGACGACGTCAATATCGAGCTGTGCCCGACGCGTCAGCGAACGAATCAGCTGGTCGATCGAGTCTCGTGTCGCGTCGATTTCTTCGCGGAGCCAAAGGCGAAAATCTGTGGCGACCTGATCATTGCG
>Ga0055584_100002709_pt1 | contig 17547 bp, 16 predicted proteins | sample OSDHelmetaG_FD_58716 | JGI IMG/M metagenome (GOLD analysis project Ga0055584, IMG submission 58716) | Pelagic marine sediment microbial communities from the LTER site Helgoland, North Sea, for post-phytoplankton bloom and carbon turnover... | ecosystem: Environmental > Aquatic > Marine >... | reverse complement strand
GAAGTGTTTTTAATTTGTTTTCATCTTTTTCAGGCATGCCATAATAAATCACACATCCTTTAGATTGTGTTCCGGCAATAAGAGCAGATTGCAAAGACCATCCTCCACCAAAACACCAACCTATACTTTGCACTTCGGCATTTTCACCAACGTACTTGAGCGCACCTTTAATTATTTCCCGTGCTCTGGAATCTTCAACTTGTTGCATTAATTCGGAAGCATCTTCTCTATTAGTTGCAGTTTTTCCGTCATATAGATCAAGTGCAATTATATTCACATCATCTAGTATCAATGCGAACTTTTCACACTCTTTTCTGATATAATTATTTAATCCCCACCATTCGTGAAATACGAAAAGATATTTGTTGGATTTTTTTTCTGCTTTAACTAAAAAACCTCTTCCATCTAAGCCGGTGGCAACCTCAAAAGATATGTCAGTGCCAAGTGTTGGATTGAAATTCATTGGCTCCGGTGCGTCATGTGCTGAGCGAAATGATGCTTCGCTACCAAGCATTGCAAACTCCTGAGTAGCAGCATTGCAACACGTTTTATTAGATTGCCCGAAACTCAATGATTGTGAAATAATAAAAACGATAGATACCAGTACAATTCTCATTTTGTTGATTTTTAATTGTTTTTTGCCTTAGGGGCCTCTAAAGATAAGCTTTCTGTAAAAAACCGGCCATAGTCCCCTGCCAATCAATTTAATCACTATTTTGCGTTGCTTTTTAAGGATTTCATGAACTATTGGCTGGTAAAATCTGAACCTTCGGTTTATTCCTGGGAGGAATTTCTGAAGGATGGTAGAACTGTTTGGGACGGTGTTCGGAATTATACTGCACGTATGCACCTGAATGCTATGAAAAAAGGTGATGAAGTGATGTATTATCACAGCAGAGAAGGACTGGAAGTAGTAGGTGTGGCAAAAGTTTTGAAAGAATCGTATCAGGATCCTACAACTGACGATGAAAGATGGGTAGCTGTGGATCTTAAGCCAGTGAAAACTTTGAAAAAGTCAATTCCCTTGTCAGTTATCAAGCAAGAAAAGAAACTTGCAAATATCGGACTAGTAAAGATCGGTAGGCTTTCGGTGATGCCCTTGTCGAAAGTTGAGTTTAACACACTTTTAAAAATGGGCAGTTGATATTAGAGCTTTATGAGAAAATTAACCAAACACTTTTTTATAAAATCATTTTTTCTGCTCATACTGGGAACAGTCATTTCTGTTAATGCAGTTGCTCAAAAATCAGCCACCATCAGAGGTTTTGTTTACCAGGAAGCAACGGGCGAACCTGTTCTTTTTACCAATGTATATCTTAAGGGTACCACAATGGGAGCAGCCACCGATGTCAATGGATATTATTCGATTTCTAAAGTGCCTGCAGGGACCTACAAGTTGACAGTAACTTCAGTAGAGTTTGATACTTTGGAAATTGAAATTGATCTCAAAGAGGGTGCATTGGTAACACAAAAGCTATTTGTCACTAAACGGGTGGTAGATATCAAGACCATTGATATTTCTGCCGAGAAACAAGAGCAGCAAACAGAAGTCAAAGTTTCAGTCACCTCGATCACACCAAAAGAATTAACACAGATACCTACAATAGGTGGCGATCCTGACCTGGTCCAGTACCTGCAAGTGCTGCCTGGTGTAATATTCAGTGGGGACCAGGGCGGACAATTGTATATCAGGGGCGGTACGCCGGTTCAAAATAAAGTGATGCTCGATGGTATGGTCATATATAATCCGTTTCATTCCATTGGACTGTTCTCTGTTTTTGATGCTGACATAATCAGGAATGCTGATGTATATGCAGGTGGGTTTGGTGCAGAGTATGGTGGCCGGATATCTTCTGTTATGGATATTAAAACACGGGATGGAAATAAAAAGAGACTAGCCGGTAAATTTTCGGCAAATACATTTACTTCAAAATTATTATTAGAAGGCCCTATCAAAAAAGCTAAGGAAACAGGAGGTGGCGATATTTCATTTATCTTTTCTGGGAAAACTTCATACCTCGATCAAACTTCAAAAGGAATCTATTCATACGTTAATGAAGAGGGATTGCCATATAGTTTTAATGATTTTTATGGTAAGATTACTTCTAATAATGTCAATGGTAGTAAATTCAATCTCTTCGGTTTCAGTTTTGATGACAAAGCTATTTATCAGGATGTATCAGAATATAACTGGAAGTCATCCGGATTTGGTGCAAGCTTTGTGATAGTGCCAAATTATTCCGAAGTACTTATTGATGGAAACTTTGCCTACTCGCAGTATAAGATCACTTTAACTGAAGCTGACAACTTGCCAAGGTCGTCCCTCGTCAATGGCTTCAACTTAGGACTGAACTTCACCTATTTTATTAAGAATGATCAGATAAAGTATGGATTTGAAGCTCTTGGATTCAAAACTGACTATGAATTCTATAATTTTTTAGGCACAGCTGTTGAACAGGAAGAAAATACAACTGAGCTTGGTGCATATGTAACATTCAAAAAACTTGCCGGAAAATTTGTTATCGAGCCAGGTGTTAGATTTCATTATTATGCATCATTGTCTGAGTTGTCTATCGAGCCACGTATAGGAACAAAATACAACTTGACCGACAATATTAGGATCAAGGCTGCAGCAGGTATCTATGCTCAGAATTTATTGAGTACGGTATCTGACAGAGATGTTGTGAATCTGTTTTATGGGTTTCTTTCCGGACCCTCTAATTTGCCTAAAACATTCAGAGGTAGTGAAGTTGATTCTAGACTTCAAAAGGCTAATCACCTGATTGGGGGAATAGAATTTGATTTTCCTTTTCATGTATCTGTAAACCTAGAAGCTTATTATAAAGACTTCACTCAACTAACCAATGTTAACAGGGATAAATTGTTTGAAGATATAGCTGCTAATTTCAATGAACCGGAAATACTTCGTAAAGATTATATCATTGAGGATGGTAATGCAAAAGGAATTGATTTTTCATTGAAATATGAATATAAGCGATTGTATTTTTGGGCAGTTTATAGCCTCGCTTTTGTGGATAGAAGAGATGAATTGAGAGAGTATAAGCCGCACTTCGACCGACGTCATAATGTGAATCTTGTTGGATCATATACATTCGGAAAAAAACTTGATTGGCAGGTTGACGTAAGATGGAATTTCGGATCTGGATTTCCATTCACTCAAACGCAAGGATTCTATTCCTATCTTGACTTTACTGGTGGTTTAAATGTTGATTATACCAGTGAAAATGGTGAATTGGGTATCTTGTATGGCCCACTAAATGAATCAAGACTTCCAACTTATCACCGGCTAGATTTTTCTATCAAAAAATCATTTGCAATTGCTAAGAATTCAAACCTTGATGTTACAGCCTCATTGATCAATGTTTATGATAGAAGTAATATTTTCTATCAGGATCGTGTTACTTATGAAAGAGTGGATCAGTTACCTATTCTGCCTAGCCTTGGTGCCAGCATCACGTTCTAATATTCCAGGAATTTTTTGATATGCTGATCAATAACTTTATTAGTAGCCTCGTCAACTGTTCCGTCGTTATTGATCAATTCTGCAACCTTGGAAATAGGAACTGATCCAGGCATTACATTCACTTGCATGTGTTGTAGTATGCTCATCAGGTGATCGAGCCCACGTAGATTTCCCGCACGACCCGTAGCAACACCCACAATGGTTGCTTTCTTATTTCGAAAAGCAGATCTTACATCAAGAGCATCAATTAATAATTTCAAAATACCTGGTATACTTCCATTGTACTCCGGAATTACAAATAAGACTTTAGTGGCAGGATCAAAGTAGTTCTGTTGTATGTTGATCAGGCTTTCAGAGTGTTCTGAATACATGTCAGGCCTGATGAAATCGAATTCGATCTCATCCAGAAACAACCTGCTTACTCCCGAAGATCTTTCGTTTATCAGTTTATAATAATAATCAGCAATTTTCTTACTGTTCGAGTTGACTTTATTTGTACCCGAAACTATCAATATCATGATCTTTCTTTTAGTTGAATGGTCAACATAGCACTGACGATAAAGTTAAACATATGATATAAAATGTCAGAATTAAAAAATCCCTTATTAAAACTAATAAGGGATCAAAGTACAGGTACTTATCTTATTGGGGGTTTACATTTTGTTGAAGTATAAGTTGCAGATCTTCAGGCAGAACTGCCATCAGATTTTCAACCTCACCCATCGAAATATGTTTTGATAGTACCTTAAACACGGCAATAATTGAATCTTTCACCTCATCCGTGGTTCCAAAATCTTTCCATGCTGATGCATCATCTTCCTTAACAACCTCAGATATAAAATCAGCAATATGCTTCATTTTGTCGAATTGCAGAGACATTTTCCAGCCATCAACGTAAACGGCTTTTAATATCATTGGTAGCTGAGCAATGAAGTGAAACGACTCTTCAATGGTAAGCCTGTTTCTCAGGGCTCTCAGAACAGAACGAGTAACTCTCCCTGCTTTTTCAGAATCATCTGTTTTCAACTCAACGGCAACTTCATCAATAAATTCATATCCTTTTCTTGCAAAGGAGTAAAAGTGCATAGACATAACTTCCAAATTTTAGTTAAAAGTAGTGAGTTGCTGACTATTTAACCATGATGACTATCACATGCGTTAATGATAATTATCAGAAAAGCATAAAAAAACCCGATCGATTACTCTAATGGTTATTAGAATAATTGTGATCGGGATCGGTTCCGGTTCATTGAGGTATTGAAACGGTGCCTTAAAATTATTTTAAGATCTCTCTTGCAATAACTAGTTTTTGGATCTCTGAAGTTCCTTCGCCAATTGTACATAGCTTGGAATCCCTATAGAATTTCTCAACTGGAAAGTCTTTGGTATAGCCATATCCACCGAAGATTTGAACGGCTTCTGTAGAAACCTCTACCGCAACTTCTGAAGTATAATATTTTGCTTTAGCTGATTGCCTGGTCACGCTTTCTCCTTTATTCTTGAGATCAGCAGCCTGTAAGGTGAGCAGTTCAGCAGCTTCAATTTTTGTTGCCATATCGGCAAGTTTGAAAGAGATTGCCTGGAAATGTGCTATAGGCTGTCCAAATTGTTCTCTCTCTTTGGAGTACTTCAATGCGGCTTCATAGGCACCTTTTGAAATGCCTAAACCTAAGGCGGCAATAGAGATCCTGCCTCCGTCAAGTACTTTCATGGCTTGAATGAACCCTTCACCTACATTTCCCAGAACGCTCGAACCTGAAACACGACAATCTTCAAAGATCAACTCTGCCGTTTCACTGGCACGCATCCCTAATTTATTCTCCTTTTTACCTCCACGGAAGCCTGGGTTTGTTCTTTCCACGACAAAGGCTGTTATTCCTCTTGAATCCAATAGGTCACCGGTTCTGGCTAATACAACTGCAACATCCCCTGAAATACCATGTGTGATCCAATTTTTTGTTCCATTAATGATCCAGTCGTCACCATCTTTTTTGGCTACACATTGCATGCGCATGGCGTCACTTCCTGTGTTTGCTTCAGTTAATCCCCAGGCTCCGATCCATTCTGCTGTTGCAAGTTTTGGTAAATATTTTTTCTTCTGTTCTTCAGATCCAAACTGTAAAATATGTCCGGTACACAATGAATTATGAGCTGCCATCGACAATCCAATGGATCCGCAAACTTTTGATAACTCTGAAATAGCTGTTACATATTCCAAATATCCGAAACCGGAACCACCATATTCTTGAGGAACTAATACACCCATGAGCCCAAGCTCTCCTAGTTGTTTGAAAACATGTACTGGGAAATCTTGAGATTCATCCCATTCCATCATCTGAGGACGGATGTTCTTGTCAGCGAAATCCTGAATGGTCTTTGCTATTAATTGCTGATTTTCATTTACAGAAAAATCCATTTTCAATGTTTAATTTAAAAAATCGGAATTTGCTAATTGTCAATATTGCTGATTAGCAGCTTCATCCAATTTTATGTAGGGTGCAATTTTAGCACATAATTTGTCATTTAACAAGGCTGCGGCACATACGTCTGCCTTATTCTGGAAGGAACCATGGTTTTTTCGATAATTCAGTACTCTTACAGCCTGTTTTTTAGATAAATAAGGATGATACAAGGAGTCTGTAGTATTGATGTTGATTGGGACAACCTTACTGAAATCTACGGAGATCCTGTCTTTTATTACCTCAAATACACTGCTATCTATACTGTACACCTCAAGTAACTGATTGATATGAATAAAACCACCCAGTATGGCTCGGTATTTTAGTATTTGCTGTGCCCTTTTTACTCCTATCATGGGTAATGATTCCAGATCTTCCTGATCGGCGTTATTTAATTCTATTGATACGACTGATAAAGTTTTGGTAAATGCGTTTCTTTTAAAGCTTTTATTTGATGGTTTTGCGACGCTTTTTACCTTTTTTGAGATTAAGATGTATGGCTCAAGTTGTAAATAATGTTGTTGATCCATGCCATAGATTTTCATCAGATCTTCCTTTTTTTGAAATGACCCGCCATGTTTCAAATAATTGATTATTGTCCTTGATAATTTTTCAGGTAACCCTATTTTGACCCACTCATCCATATTCATTTTATTTGGGTCAAATGAATGGAGTATTGTCAAGCTACGTTCTTTGTCATTTAATAGACTTTGGCCTTCATGAGTTTTTGGAGACTCATTAATATAAGTCTGAGGATCCACCAAAGTAACATTTGTTGGGATTGGATCGGGAATGAAATTCTTATTTACAATTAGAAAAACTATTTGAATGGTAAGAATTGATAATAGGATCAGAGTTCCTTTGAGTTCACGTTTGGTTAAAGTGAAGTAGTTCCTGATGAAGGAACGAAAAGCACGAAATAGCATAATTGAAAAGCATTTAAAATGTACTAGAAAAGTATGAAAATTAATTTTTAACTATCTGGGTTCGTCATCATTATCGGCATAGGAGTCAGGCTCTTCACGAGGAGGAGTTTTTACAACCCTCCTGAAAAAATATGCAGTTAGTATTATAACCGTTACTTGTACAGTTATCATTAATATGAGTGCAGATGTATTCATCATGTTATTTTCCCTTCTGCCTTACGGCGTTTATATGCCAGGAATACCAGGAATGATATTCCAATGAATGCTGTCAAAAGTATCATTCTGGCCAGTGATACGTAAAACATTTTTTCTTCAAGAGCTGCAATTTGTGCAGGGTCGGTTGCTTGAATGATCTGTTCTTTTAGTCCGGTATTTGTGATTTGTTTGATAATGGAACTATTGTCCAGCTCCCAACCATTTTGAAGTGCTCCAACCCAATCATTGTCTTTCGGTGTTATAAGTGAGCCTACAAAAACAAAAATCAAAAGTAATGGGGTAACCCATTTGATAATATATTTATAAATGCCTGGGACCGCAATGTCACCACCATCGTTGATCTCTTTCCAGCCTTTTTCCATTCCAAATATCCATGCAAATAAAATGGTTTCAGCTAAAGCGAAAACAACCAATGATACGGTGCCGGCCCAGTAATCATATTCATCGAAGACTCCTTGCTGGAAGAAGATAACTGTTGGTAAGCCGAGTGCCAGTACTATGGCACCAAATGACCATGCACCTTTATTTTGGTTCATGCCAAATTCGTCTCTCATGAATCCCATCCATGGAGTTCCCATTGCCAAAGATGAGGTGATGCCTGCAAAAAATAATAAACCGAACCACATTACGCCGGCGAATATGGATAGTGTAGGTCCCCATTGCTGGAAGAGGTAAGGCATGGTTTGAAATGCCATGCCAAAGCCAGCATTTTCCTTTAGCCAGTCAACTCCAAGATATCCTGCAGCAATTGGTATTACGATTAAACTTCCAAGTACCACTTCAACGAATTCATTCATAAATCCTGCTGAAACAGCATTAAGGGCAATATCATCCTTGGATCTTACATATGAGGCATAGCATTGAACTGTTCCCATACCAACAGATAATGTGAAGAATATCTGTCCGGCAGCAGCCAGCCAAACTTTTGGGTTTGTTAGGGAATCAAATTGAGGTGTCCATAAAAAATTCAACCCTTCGAATGCGTTGCCCTCAGGATGTGCAGCAGTTGCTCCTGTAGTTCCAAGTGTTAATCCCCGAATCGCAAGTATAACGCCAAAGCCTATAAGTAAAGGCATGCCTATTTTGGCAGCTTTTTCCACGCCTTTTAAACCACGTGAAAGGATAAATGTGTTAAGTAGTAAGCAGAAGATATAAAAAAATACAGCTTCGTAAGGGATGCCTGTTGTGGATTGATTTATATCCACATAATCACTGAAAAAGTTGGCAACTTCACCCTGGTTCATTCCTCCAAACGTATTCGAGATGGAGTGAAATACATAAGCCATTGTCCAGCTTTCTATGTAACAATAGTATGAGGCTACTGCAACGTTCGTAAAGATGCCGAATACACCAATGTATTTCCAGAACTTTCTGCGATCCATGGAATCCAGAATGAACGGTGTAGAGTGATTACCTGATTTTCCGCCAAGTCGTCCTGCCGACCATTCTATCCATAGTAATGGAATTCCCATTACTAGGAAGCATATCAGATAAGGAATTATAAAGGCACCACCACCGTTTTCTACTGCCTGAACAGGAAACCGAAGGAAATTACCTAGTCCAACAGCATTGCCGGCCATGGCCAGAATAAGTCCCACCCTGGAACCCCATGAATCATTCGATAATCCCTTGGTCATATAAAGGCTTTTGGTCTAAAATTGAAACAATAACGAATTGATAATGAATAGCAATTGTCTGAAAAATAACTCAATAAACAAAACCTGAGTAAGTGGAACCTCTGATTTGAGGCTCCACTTTTAAATGATTTATTCAATTACTGTAAATTCTACCCTTCGATTCTTAGCCCTGCCAGCCTTTGTTTCATTGGTATCAACGGGATTTTCCTCACCATACCCGTTGGTGGTCATACGAGAGCCGTCAACTCCTTTATCTGTTAAATATTTTTTAGCAGAATCAGCTCTCCGTTGAGATAATGTTTTGTTAGAAGCTGCAGAGCCAACAGAATCGGTATGGCCATCAATCCTTAATTTAATGGATGTTATTCTCTTCATTAAATCTGATAGACTGTTTAGTGATTCATATGAGGTCTCTTTTATAACTGACGCGAACATAATCCAAGGTTGTGGGTTTTTGAGGAGTTCCTATAAAAACCATGTCCTGGTCATTCAAAACATTATAAGTTATATCAGGATTTTTAGTGTAACTGACTGATACTCCCTGAAGCAATTTTAAAGTTATACCACCTGAAAAAGAATTCTTTTCACTTTTTGTAAATGTCCTGGCATATGTCAAACCGTATTCAAACCAAGCCACCATATTGATCTCAAATTCATCAGAGTTAAAAGCTCGACCATGTAATGGATCGTACACTAAACCTTCACTTGCGAATTTGCTAATGAGTGCGTCACCATCAATTATGCTCTCAGCATGTCGTGCGCCAGTAGTAATAGCAAAGTGACGCTCATTTTTAACATAACAGAAGGCCCCATGATGAGTGCTAATGAATACAAATGATGTTTTTTATTAGGATCTCCGAATTCGAAGTTGTCAGTATAATTCTTGTCATCTAGCCGCTTAAAAATGATACCCAGGCCGAAAAACTTCAAATTTTCTTTTGGGATATAGAGAAAATCATTTTCGAATGTAATGTTAGCTCCAATGATATTAATATCAAGGTTAAGCCGGGAATTAGCAATAAATGATGGATTGAGGCCCACATTTATTGGTCCACCATAGTTTGAAGGTCTGATCTCCAGCATTTCTTGACCAAATGCATCAATTCCGGTCAGAAAAGCAAATGCAGCAAAAACAATAATTTTTTTCATAGTGTTAGATATAGCAAGAATTGAAAAATGTGCTTCGGGATTGTAGGATTACAATTATAAAAAATCATAGAGGTTATCCACAGTTTGCAGGATTTAATTGTTCATATCAGTTGGAGTTGAAGAAATATAGTGGCCGATCTAATGCCTATTTTAGCCACATTCAAGAAGTTATGGAAAATACAGAAACTATGGTCATAGATCAAAATGAACTTCAGTTGAGTCTGAATTTGAATGTAAGGGGCATAGAACCTTCGGCTACGTTAGAAATCAATGAGCGCTCCAAAAGGTTGGAAGCACAGGGAAATAAAATGTTCAGAATGGGTTTGGGCCAGTCACCATTTCCAGTGCCAACTTTAGTTGTTGATGCACTTAAAATTAATGCGTACCGTAAAGATTATCTCGATGTTAAAGGGCTACATCAATTAAGAACAGCAGTCGCAGGTTTTCACGAGAATAAAGACCTCAGTCGTTTTGATCCTGATAATATTTTAATTGGCCCTGGCTCCAAGGAGTTAATGTTCATTTTAATGTTAACTTTTTATGGCGAGATTATCTTGCCATCTCCTTCTTGGGTGTCTTATCATCCACAAGCAAAAATCCTTGGTAGGCCAGTAACATTTGTTGAGACATCGTTTGAATCGAAATGGAAGATAATGGGAGAAGATCTCGAGCGTTTAATACACTCTCAGAATGATGCTCATCGGCCACGAGTTGTAGTGTTGAATTATCCTGCCAACCCGGATGGAATGACCTATACTGAAAATGAACTAAGAGAGCTTGCAGAAGTAGGCAGAAAGCATAATGTGATATTTTTATCTGATGAGATTTATGGTATGCTGAACTTCGAAGGCCAGCACCTTTCGATGGCACGATACTATCCGGAAGGAACCATAATTAGTTCAGGTCTTTCAAAGTGGTGTGGTGCCGGAGGGTGGCGCTTAGGTACATTTAGTTTTCCCAGTAATCTAACACGATTAATGGAAACCATGTCAGCCGTAGCAAGTGAGACATATACTTCTGTCTCTGCTCCGATTCAATATGCTGCTATTCGCGCCTTCGAATGTGGAATCAGCATTGAAAGATATTTGTGGCGTGTAAGAAAAATATTGAAAGCTCTGGCGGAAAGAACCGTGGCAATTTTACATGAAGCGAATATAAAAGTTCATATGCCTGATGGTGCATTTTATCTTTTCATTGACATGAGTGAATACACTGATGCATTAAAAAGCAGGGGTATCAATAACGGTGTGGAGCTATGTAATAAACTTTTAGATGAAACGGGTGTAGCAATTTTACCCGGAGCATTTTTTAATCGTAACCGTGAAGAGTTTACAGCACGATTGGCTTTGGTGAATTTTGATGGTGCTAAAGCCCTGGCAAAAGTTGAAACCAGGTCGATGGATCAGCCGCTACCTGAAGAATTCATCGATTTCTATTGTGCTGATGTGGTGGAAGCTGTTTTGAGGATCGTAAACTGGTGTAAAAATGGCACTTCTTTGAATTAAATAGATCTCAGTTCAAAAACCTATTTAAGGATTTAAGAGTCCGTGTATTTGGAAAATTGGCCTCCGATTTCTATCAGTTCACTTTTGTTAGAAATTGAATTATTAGGACCCTTCAATTACTAAGCAGCGAAAATTCCAATTTTATGCTACAGTTCACAAGCTTAAATATTTGTGATACAATACGTTGTGCTACTTTGCCCCAAATTGGATAACTGCTTTTATCTTCCTATATTTGCGCCCTATTTCTAAACGCAGAATTTACTCAAAATCAATATAAATAGATGCAAAGCAAAGGTGCTATAAGGTTTTTCGCAATTGTACTTGCTCTGGTTTGTCTTTATCAGTTATCATTTACTGTAGTAACCAGAAACATTGAAAATAATGCCAGAGAAACAACAGGAAATGATGTAGGGGCATATCAGGCATATCTTGATTCCATGTCCAGTATTGGAGTATATAATCTGCTTGTAAAGGATTATACATATCAGGAATGTAAGGAACGGGAACTTAATTTGGGTCTCGATCTGAAAGGTGGTATGAACGTTACCCTCGAGGTTTCTGTTGTGGATCTTATAAAGTCCATGGCCAATAACTCTAGCGATGAAACTTTCAATAAAGCACTCGACCGAGCTTCAGAATTACAAAGAGATAGTCAGGATGATTATGTGACATTATTCGGGAGGGCTTTCAATGAAATTGATCCTAATGCAAGATTGGCAGCAGTATTTGGTACAATTGAACTTCAGGATCGTGTTACTTTCAATTCAACTAATGAGGAAGTGCTCGCCGTTATAAGGGAGGAAGCAAACGCTGCAATTGACAGAACATTTAACATACTTCGTACACGTATCGATAAGTTTGGAGTTACTCAACCTAACGTTCAACAACTAGGTTCTGGTAGAATTCTTGTAGAATTGCCAGGAGTTAAAGAGCCAGACAGAGTAAGAAAACTTCTTCAGGGTACTGCAAAGCTTGAATTCTGGGAAACTTGGGATAACGATGACGAGATGTTCGGTTATTTGAATTCCATCAACGAATTGATGCGTGCCGAACTACAATCAAAATCTAAAGATGATACGCTCCTCAGTGCGCTGGTCGCAAGTGATGGAAGCGATATGGAAATATCAGATGATTCCGATGATCTTTTAGCGGCAATTGAATCGTCATCTACAGAAGTTTCTGATGCCGATGCACAGCAGGCGATAGTTGATGAAGAGATCACAGAAGACACAGCCAGCTCTTCTTTACTCGATCAAATTCAGGGTGATTCTGCTTCGCAGGATACTGCAGCACAAACCTTTGAACAGTTTGCTGAGGAAAATCCATTCTTCGCAATATTAAGTCCGGCTATATTTCAAAATGCACAGGGCCAAAGTGAATACCGTAAAGGGCCAGTGGTAGGTTATGCTTTGTTTAAAGATACTGCAAAAGTTAATGCAATTCTGGCGAGAAGAGAAGTGCAATCAATACTTCCCCGTAACATGAAGTTTTTGTGGGGAGTTAAGCCGCCTACTCCTGAATCAAAAGCCTTGGAGTTGCTTGTAATAAAAACTAATGGGAGAGACGCATTTCCACCACTCGATGGGGGAGCTATTGCAGATGCTCGTCAGGACTTCGGTCAGTTTACCGGTAATCCTGAGATCTCTATGCGAATGAACCCTGAGGGTGCTAATACTTGGAAACGACTAACATCAGAAAATATTGGAAAAAGTATTGCTATCGTTCTCGATAACTATGTTTATTCCTTCCCTACTGTACAAGGAGAGATTGCTGGAGGAAATTCATCTATCACCGGTAACTTCGAGATCAATGAAGCAAAAGATCTTGCAAATATTTTAAAAGCAGGTAAATTACCAGCTCCAGCACGTATAGTTGAAGAGGCTGTTGTTGGACCATCATTAGGACAAGAAGCCATCAACTCAGGACTGATGTCGTTTGTTATAGCTTTGATCCTTGTGCTGATCTTTATGGTTTGGTACTACAATAATGCTGGATTAGCTGCTGACTTTGCACTGTTTGCAAACGTATTTTTCATGTTCGGGGTGCTGGCATCTTTAGGTGCTGTACTTACATTGCCCGGTATAGCAGGTATCGTACTTACCCTGGGTATGGCGGTGGATGCAAACATTCTGATCTATGAACGAATAAGAGAAGAAATGCGAGCCGGTAAAGGACTCCGATTGGCAATCTCTGATGGATATAAAATGGCATATTCATCTATTATTGATGCTAACGTTACTACATTGTTAACCGGAGTAGTGTTATATACATTTGGTTCAGGACCGATTCAAGGTTTTGCAACAACACTTATCATTGGTATCCTCACTTCTCTATTCTCGGCTATATTTCTGAGCAGAATGTATTTCGAATGGAGACTTGGAAGGAATAAAGATGTTAAGTTTTATACTGGATTTACAAAGAACCTATTCACAAATATTAACGTTGATTGGATCTCTAAAAGAAAAATATTCTATGCTATATCCAGTACCATCATAGTTGCAGGAATTGCTTCGATGATCATTAAGGGTTTTGCACTTGGAGTTGATTTTAAAGGAGGTCGTTCTTACGTTGTTCGATTCGACAAAGACGTTTCTACTGTTGACATAAGGACTCAGCTTACCAGTATTTTTGAAACCGCTCCTGAAGTCAAGACTTTTGGCTCTGCAAATCAGGTGAAGGTGACCACATCATATTTAATTGATGATAACAGTGAGAATGCTGATCAAACAGTTGAAGATGCATTGATAGGCGGATTACAGATCGAAAGAGATCAGATCATGAGTTCGCAGAAAGTTGGACCTACCATTGCCGATGACATTAAGGTATCGGCAGCATGGGCCGTCTCGTTTTCGATCATTGTGATATTCTTTTATATCCTTTTACGATTCAGGAAGTGGACTTTCGGCTTGGGAGCACTCGTGGCCCTTGCTCATGATACGCTTATCTTACTCTCATTATTCTCATTGTTCTGGGGAATTTTACCATTCTCCTTAGAGATCGATCAGGCATTTATTGCAGCGATCCTTACTGTGATGGGTTATTCCGTGAACGATACAGTTGTTGTATTTGACAGAGTGCGAGAATTCTTGGGAATACACCATAAATCTGAATTGAAACAGGTTATCAATAACGCTCTAAATGCTACACTTAGTCGAACAATAAATACCTCCTTAACAATCTTCTTTGTATTGTTGGCGATATTTGTATTTGGTGGCGAGGTGATAAGAGGGTTTTCGTTTGCATTACTTATAGGAGTAATCGTTGGAACTTACTCGTCATTGTGTGTTGCAACTCCTGTTGTTGTTGACCTTACATCTTCAGAGGATAAAAATAAAAAAAGAGAAAAGTAAAATCTCCAAATTGAACTTGATCCCGTATTCATATTCTATGAGTACGGGATTTAGCTTTAATGATTTCTCCGCTTTCGCATTATACCACCGCGTGTATCATTGATAGTGTTCATCACTAAAAATGCTTTTGTGTCTATCTTTTCAATTTCTCTTCTAAGTCGGGGTACCTCAAGGTTGGTAGCAACTGTGAACAAGACATCAATTTCCTTTTCTTCATCCCCAGCTTTTTTATATCCTCCTTTGCCTTTGTAAATAGTAACACCTCTCCCTAGTTTTTCTGTGATCATCACCCTGATCTCTTCACTGTGAGTTGATATAATCGTCATTCCGGTATATTCTTCTATACCATGAACAATAAAATCAACAGTTCTTGATGCCGACAGATATGCCAACATGGAGTAAAGGGCTATTTCAATACCTAAAAGCAAGGCTGCACACCCAAATATTACAATGTTAATTGAAAGAATTACTCCACCAATAGTAATTGCTGACCTTTTTGAAATGTATAGTGCAAGGATTTCCGTCCCATCAATTACACTACCGCCTCTTACCGATAAGCCAATACCTGCCCCAAGGAAGAACCCACCGAAAACGGAGATCAGTAATTTGTCATCAGTGATGATCTTGAAATCAGCAAAATACAGACAAAGGGCAAGTCCACCAATGGCTGCAATTGTCTTTAAAGCAAATGCTTTTCCTACTTGTTTATAGCCGAGAAAAATAAACGGTAGATTGAATATTAGAATCAGAGTAGATAATTCCCAGTTCGACAATTGGGCTACCAATAGAGAAATTCCCACCACACCACCATCAATGAATCCGTTCGGTAGTAAAAAGCCTTTTAGCCCCAGCGTTGCACTGAAGATACCAAGTACGATCTGAACGACATCAATGATAGTTTTCCGAGTATCCAGCTTTCGTTGATATACACGTGAAGTCATTAGGGCGTGAACTCTCTTCAATGGACTCATGGCCGCAAATATCAGCTAAAATTGCGGTTTTATTAAGATCAGCATGATCTTGCCATGCTCTAGTATATAAATTCCTAAATTTGCTCTATCTATGACACTTCTATTTTTAAATAACCTAGGTGGTGGCGAATTATTGGTGATTTTCCTTTTCGCACTGCTGTTTTTTGGCTCTAAGCGAATTCCAGACCTTGCAAGAGGGCTTGGTAGAGGCATGCGTGAAGTGAAAGATGCAATGAATGGAATCAAGCATGACATTCAGGATTCAGTAAACCTTGATGAAGAAAAAAAGATAATTGAAGATGCTAAAAGAGAGATCAAGAAGCCTCTTGACGATGGAACTCTTTAAGACAGCAAGCTTTTAGCATTGTATTTTATTTTCAGATCTGTTAAAACAATACAAGATAAAATTTGGTTGATTAACTAACTAATGACAATTGTACCATCTTCCGATAAAAAAAGAATTGTTATCATCGGTGGTGGATTTGCCGGTATCAACCTGGTAAAAAAATTAGCTGGTTCAAATTTTCAAGTGGTCTTACTCGATAAGCATAACTATCATACTTTTCAACCACTATTGTATCAGGTAGCAACCGGAGGACTTGAGCCCGATAGTATTGCATTTCCATTGCGAAAAATTTTTGGTAGGCAAAAGGATTTTTATTTCCGTGTGGCAGGTGTTCATCAGATTCTTCCTAAGGAGAATAAACTGATCACTGATATTGGTGAAATAAATTATGATCATCTGGTGATTGCCACTGGTTCAACAAATAATTTTTTTGGCATGGATGGGATGCAGCATAATGCTATGCCATTAAAATCGATCCCTGAGGCACTAGATCTTAGGAGCTTGATACTGCAGAATATGGAGATGGCACTAGTTGATACAGATAACCATGAAGCCTACTTTAATATCGTTGTAGTTGGTGGAGGACCTACAGGTGTGGAGGTTTCAGGAGCTCTTGTTGAGTTGAAGAAACATGTTCTGCCTAATGACTACCCTGAACTGGACTTATCTAAAACAAAAGTATGGCTGATTGAAGCAGGTGATCAATTGTTGAAGGGACTCAGTAGAAATGCTTCTGATAAATCACTTGCCTATTTACAAGAAATGGGTGTGAATGTCATGTTGAATACAAGAGTAGGAGACTTTGATGGGGTAAAACTATTATATGATAATGACAAGTGCTTATATACTAAAACAGTTATATGGGCGGCCGGAGTGAAAGGAGCATATGTTGAAGGACTTAATAAGGATGTTGCTAATACGTCTTCTCGATATTTGGTCGATAGATTTCAAAAAATAAATGGATATAATAACATCTATGCAATTGGTGATGTAGCAGGAATGATTGATGAAGTGTTGCCTTACGGACATCCGATGGTGGCACAGGTGGCAATTCAGCAGGCAAAGAACTTGGGTAAGAATTTCAAGGCAATGGATCGTGGGGCAGAAATATTTCCATTCAGATACAGGGATCTTGGCTCTATGGCTACTGTTGGAAGGAATAAAGCTGTGGCCGACCTTCCGTGGTATTCCACCCAAGGTGTATTAGCGTGGTTCATTTGGATGTTTGTTCACTTAATGGCACTGGTTGGATTCAGAAACAGAGTTATTGTATTCATCAACTGGCTTTGGAGTTACTTTTCTTATGATAGAGCTATAAGGTTGATTATCAGACCTTATCGCAAAATGAAAAAATGAGCTCAGAAAATCTAAAATAATACTTTTTTTAGAACTGACCCCCAAAATTTTATCAACTATTCGAATAAAAGTACACTTATTTTGATGTGCCCCCCATATTTTAATGTTATTTTTGCAAAAAAAATAGAAAAATGAGCACAATTCGATT
>Ga0055584_100002708_pt1 | contig 17550 bp, 16 predicted proteins | sample OSDHelmetaG_FD_58716 | JGI IMG/M metagenome (GOLD analysis project Ga0055584, IMG submission 58716) | Pelagic marine sediment microbial communities from the LTER site Helgoland, North Sea, for post-phytoplankton bloom and carbon turnover... | ecosystem: Environmental > Aquatic > Marine >... | reverse complement strand
CCAATCGTTCGGGCTTCAGCCCCCCGGCCTTTCGCCGCAACCACTCAGCCGCGCGTTCGACCGTCCCGGCAAATTCCTCATCAGCTCCTGGCACGGCACCGAAAGCCGCCCACCCCAAAGCCGTGGTGCTGATATTGCTGAAGCTGCGCGTCGTGTCCCCCCAGCCACCGTCGGCATTCTGGTTCGCCACCAACCAACGCAGACCGGTTTTCACCGCCTCCACTCTTACCTCTTTCGCCTCATCCGTAAACAGCTGCCCCGGCAGTCCAACGTGATCAACCTTCCGTTCCCAGATCGCCAGCGCCGTCACCGCCGTTGCCGTCGATAACGCGCTGCTTGAAAGTTCCCCTTCCCAATGACCGGCGTCATTCCGCTCAACCAACAGCGCGTCGACGGCTTTCTGCTGCGCTCTCTTCAGTCGTATGGGATCAATGCTCATTCTATGCGTTTCACCACAGCTTGGTATGTTCCATGCTGTCGGCGAAGGCAAAATATCCGCCCTTCCACCTTGAAGAAACTGAAACTGTGGGTAACGGTAGCCCCCTCACGAAGAGGTCAACCTCTTCAGAACCAGAGTCAGAACACATGCCTACCGCAACCGTTCCCTCTCCGAGTGTAGTTCATCACTACCCGGCACAGCAGACCCTCCCTCACATCAACTTTTCCCACGAAGCGCCCGCCGCCGAGTCCGTGTTTCTTTGTGGCGACTTCAATGACTGGGATCCCGCGGCGCATCCAATGCAACGCATGCCCAACGGTTTCTGGAAACTCCAACTCGACCTGCCCTCCGGCGAACATCACTACTGGTTCCTCGTAGACGGCAAACCCCGCCTTGATACCAAGGCTGAACGCATCAACAACGATCTGCTCAACCACAAGGTATCCCTGTTGATGGTGGCCTGACCGGCATCCAATCCTATTTCAAATCAAGTTTCCGAAGCTTCTCCAGCTTCGGTGGAATTGCGAACTGGCAATAACCGTTGCCCGGGTTGCGATTGAAGTAGTCCTGGTGGTAACCCTCCGCCGGGAAGTATTTCCGCAGCGGCTCAATCTCCGTCACGATCGGATCGCCAAATCTCGACTGTGCTTCGGCACGTGAGGTTTCGGCGGCCGTTTTCTGGTCATCACTCGTGAAATAGATACCGGAACGGTATTGTGTTCCGGTGTCGTTCCCCTGCCGATTCAACGTGGTCGGATCGTGAACGGCCCAGAACACATTTAACAAGTTCTCGACCGACGTCTGCTCCGGTTCAAAAGTGATCCGAATCACCTCGGCGTGATTGGTTGTGCCCTTACAGATGTCCTCGTAAGTCGGATCCTCCGTATCCCCGTTTGCGTAGCCAGATTCCACCTTCACCACTCCCGGCACCTGCAGATAGACCGCTTCCACACACCAGAAGCAGCCTCCCGCCACCGTCAGTTTCTCTGATTCCATGCGCAAAACTGTGATACAGTCCGCGCAATTCGCAATTCAAACTGTGTTTTGGACCACCGCAGCCGCCATCAAATGCGAACCGCCCCACAAGGCAACAATCGGCACCCGGACACTCGCATCCTCATCCGCCCCGATCGAATTTCATCAAAAAAGCCATTGACGAATCTCGCCACAGAATTTAGGAAGAGCACACTATGTTAACCAAGACTAACTTTTTAAGTTCCAGCTCATCAACCTTGGGGCTGATGGGAACCGCCGCGATGGCAATCGCAATTTCAACCATTGAAGGGAAAGCTGACAGCATCGCCGCCGCGCCGGCAGTGCGCGAACTCACAGCCGATCGGCCGGACGCAACCGAAGCCCCGATCACCGTCGACCAAGGCATGTTCCAGGTGGAGATGTCCTTTCTCAGCTACACGCGCAACAAAAACGCCGGCACGACCACCGAGTCCTATTCCATTGCTGAGAGCAACGTGAAATACGGCGTGTCGCACAACACCGACCTGCAGCTCGTGTTCACCCCTTACGTTTCGGAATCCACCCAGACTGGAGGGGTGAAGACCACGGTGGAAGATGCGAGCGATTTGACGGTTCGAGTGAAATACAATCTTTGGGGAAATGACGGCGGCGACACCGCGTTGGCGCTCATGCCCAACGTCAAGATTCCCACATCCACCGACGTCAGCAACGGCGAATGGGAAGGCGGGGTCATCCTGCCCTTCGGCATGGCGGGTGGGGAAAACTGGAGCCTCGGCTTGCAGGCGGAAATCTCACGCGTCGCGGATACGGATTCCGGCGGCTACGACTGGGATTTCTCGCATACCGCCGTTCTTGGACTGGACGTCACCGAACGCGTCGGAGCCTACCTCGAATACCTCGGTGTCGCCGGCGATCACGCTTACCAGCCGTTCTTCAGCGGTGGCCTGACCTACGGTGTGAACGAACGCACCCAGCTTGATGCTGGCACGATGATCGGACTCACCGAAGCCGCCGACGATTTGACAGTCTTCACCGGTATCACTTTCAAATTCTGACCAGGAGCCACAGCCATGAAGCAAAACTTGAAACACCTCTTCTCAATCCCGGCCATCTGTACGATCGCCATACTGGCCTTCGCCGGTTGCAAACAAGGCAACGACAGCCACGCCGGCCACGATCATGCCTCTTCCGGCAACGCCTCCGCCGCCAACGAAACTGCCGGGCCATCGGCCTACCCTTACCAGACGGTCGCAACCGTCGGCATGATCGCCGACATTGTTAGGGTGGTCGCCGGTGAGCACGCCAAGGTAAAAGGCATCATTGGTGAAGGCGTCGATCCCCATCTCTACAAGCCGACCACCTCGGACGTCAAAGCCCTGCAATCTGCCGACATCGTCTTCTACAACGGTCTGATGTTGGAGGGTAAAATGGGCGATGTGCTCGTGCGCGTCGCCACCGGCGGCAAACCGGTACACGCCGTCACTGAAGCCATCATGGAACAAGGCGAATACGTGATTACCGATGAATCCGAACACTACGATCCGCACGTGTGGATGGATGTGAAAGGTTGGATTCGTGCCGTGGAAGTCGTTCGTAATTCCCTGGTCAAGTTCGATACCGATCACTCGGGGGACTACGAAGCGAACGCAAAAGGTTATATCGAGAAACTCAACGAGCTCGACACCTACTGCCGTGAATCGATCAACAGCATACCCGAGTCACAACGCGTACTCGTCACCGCCCATGACGCCTTCAACTACATGGCCCGTGCCTACGGTCTGGAAGTGCGCGGTATCCAAGGCATCAGCACTGAGTCTGAAGCCGGCGTGAAGGACATCGAGAATCTCATCGATTTTCTCGTGAGCCGAAAGATCCCCGCCGTGTTCGTCGAGAGCTCCGTCTCCGACAAGAACATCAAGGCGCTGGTCGAAGGTGCCAAGGCCCGTGGCCACAACGTGAAAATCGGCGGCGAACTCTTCTCCGACGCGATGGGCCAAGCCGGAACCTACGAAGGCACCTATCTGGGGATGATCGACCACAACTCCACCACCATTTCCGCCGCATTGGGAGGAAAAGTGCCAGCCAAGGGTTGGCAGGGAAAACTGACGCACTAAAATCCCTGCATGAATCCTGACACGCTGACGGAAAAGCCCGAGTCGCCCCCCCAGGGTGGACCGGGCGAACGCGCGCCTGCGCGCAATACCGGCGGCATCAGCGAACACCCTGACAGTGTCCCGCTCGCGATCCATGATCTGACCGTCGCCTACCATCGCAAACCGGTGATCTGGGATGTCGACCTGAACATCCCGGAGGGCAAACTGGTCGGCATCGTCGGCCCGAACGGTGCCGGCAAAAGCACGCTGATCAAGGCCTGTCTCGACCTGGTGCCCCGCACCTCCGGAGACATCCGCATCTTCGGCAAGCCCTACAAAAAACAACGCTCGCTCATCGGTTACGTGCCCCAGCGCGAATCCGTGGACTGGGATTTTCCCGTCAGCGCATTGGACGTCGTTGCCATGGGGCTATATGGCCGCATCGGTTGGTTCAAACGCGTCGGCCGCCAGCACAAAAAGCTCGCGATGGAGGCCCTTGAAAAGGTTGGTATCAGCCAACTCGCCGATCGACAGATCAGTCAATTGTCCGGCGGCCAACAACAACGCGTCTTTCTCGCCCGCGCCCTCGCCCAGGATGCCCGCCTCTACTTCATGGACGAACCGTTCAGTGCTGTCGATGCCGCCACCGAAAAGGCGATTGTGGAATCTCTCCACGAACTGAAAAACCTCGGCAAGACCTGTCTCGTCGTGCATCACGATCTGGCGACCGTGACCCGCTACTTCGACTGGCTGGTCCTGCTGAACATGCGGGTGGTCGCCAACGGCCCCGCCACCGAAATCTTCACTCGTGAGAACCTGCAGAAGACTTACGGCGGTCGCCTGAGTCTGCTGGACGACGCCGCCGAAGCCCTGCGCAACGTCGGCGCGTAAAGCGATGAAACCTTGGTTGGCAATCCTTGCTCTGATCTGGTGCGCCGGCGCAGCCCAGCTCCTCGCGAACCAACCAACTCGCAGCAGCGAACGCGGGTTCGCTTCCTCTCCAATCGAAAGCCTGTCCGCGCAGACACCCGGCCACGCCACCATTGCCGCCACCATCCCCAACACCGGTTTTATCAATGACCTCGCGGACGTGTTGCTGCTACGCCGCTACAACACCCGGCTGGTGATTCTCAGCACCACCCTGCTCGGGATCACCTCCGGTCTCATCGGAACTTTCCTGCTGCTCCGCAAGCGATCGCTCATGGGCGATGCCTTGTCGCACGCCACCCTTCCGGGCATCGCCGCTGCATTTATCTTCGCCGTGAAAGCCGGCGGCGAGGGCAAGGATCTCACAACGCTTTTGGCGGGAGCCACGTTTACGGGCTTGCTGGGAATGTTGCTCGTGCTCGCCATCCGCAACACCACCCGGCTCAAGGACGATACCGCGATGGGAATCGTGCTAAGTGTTTTCTTCGGCATTGGTGTCGCGTTGCTGGGCATCATCCAAAAGATGCCCGAAGCCAGTGCCGCCGGATTGGAATCGTTCATCTATGGCAAGACCGCTTCGATGGTCTGGAATGATTTCGTTCTGATCGCCTGCGTGACGGTCGTCGTCGGCTGGTCCTGCATCATGCTGACCAAGGAATTCGCCGTCGTCTGCTTTGACGAAGGCTTCGCCTCGTCCCAAGGCTGGCCGACCGGTTTTCTGGACGTCCTCATGCTCGGACTCGCCGCTGCCGTCACCGTGATCGGTCTCCAGGCGGTCGGTCTGATTCTGATCATCGCATTCCTGATCACGCCGGCCACCGCCGCCCGCTTCTGGACGCATGACTTGCAGACGATGTTGATCCTCTCAGGAGTGATCGGCGGCGTGAGTGGCTGGCTCGGAGCTTCCGTCTCCGCACTGTTCCCCGGACTTCCCGCCGGCGCGTTGATCGTCCTGGTCGCCGCTTCGATCTTTGCAGTCAGCATGATGACCGGTCCCGCACGTGGCGTGATTCCGAGATACCTTCGCCGCGCCCGCCTGCAGCGCAAAGTGGGCCGCCAGCATCTGCTGCGCGCAATGTACGAAAACCTGGAACGTAGCCGCCCGGCCCCGGATCTGCCGGTCGAAAACCTGCCGATCCAATTCGATGATCTTCTGCAACACCGTTCGTGGACGCTACGAAGCCTCAACAAACTCCTGAAGGTGGCGGAATGGGAGGACCATGTGGAAGCCAGTCCACGCAATACCGTGCGACTGTCGGAATCCGGTTTTGGTGAAGCGGCCCGTGTGGTCCGCAATCATCGACTCTGGGAACTCTATCTCATCCGGCACGCGGACATCGCCCCCAGTCACGTGGATCGCGACGCGGACATGGTTGAACACATTCTCGGTGCTGAAATGGTCCGCCAACTGGAAGCCGAACTGGGCGGTCAGGAACTCATCCTGAATGTGCCCAGCAGTCCACACGTGATCGCCGACGCGGAGGGCGCGACATGAACTGGACGATGTTCGATACTTGGATCGTGATCGTCGGTGCCCTCGGTGCCATGGCCTGCGCCCTGCCCGGCTGCTTCCTCGTTTTGCGCCGGATGAGCATGATGGGCGACGCCATCAGCCACGCCGTGCTGCCTGGTTTGGCGATGGCCTTCCTGATCACCGCCAGTCGCACCAGCGTCACCATGTTTATCGGGGCCGCCATCGCCGGCGTGCTCACCGCCGTCTTCACCCAATGGGTCAGCAAGTTCGGCATGGTCGACCGCGGTGCGGCGATGGGAATCGTGTTTACCACCCTGTTCGCACTCGGCTTGTTGCTGATTGTCCAGGCAGCCGATCACGTGGATCTCGATCCCGGTTGCGTGCTCTACGGCGCGATCGAACTGACGCCCTTGGATACCATCAGGCTGTTCAGCAGATGGGATGTACCTCGCGCGTCGTTGGTTGTCGGCGGAGCACTCGTGATGAACATCCTGTTCGTGCTTCTACTCTTCAAGGAATTGCGCATCAGCTCCTTCGACCCGGAACTCGCCACCACCGTCGGGGTGAATGCCACATTGATGCACTATCTGCTGATGACCGTGGTCGCCATCACCACCGTCGCGGCATTCGAGTCCGTGGGCAGCATCATCGTCATCGCGATGCTGATCGTGCCGCCGGCGACCGCCTTTCTGCTGACTCAACGCTTGGTGGCCATGATTGTTCTGAGCGTGGTGTTTGCGCTCATCTCCGCGGTCGTCGGCCACCTGGGCGCGATCACCGTTCCTCGCTGGTTTGGATTCGAAGACACCAGAACGGCCGGAATGATGTCTGCCACTGCCGGTCTGCTGTTCCTCGTGGTATGGCTCTTCAAGCTCGTGCAAAATCGCTTTCAAACGCAGGCAGAAATACCGGAGTCGGAAACGTCCGCTCACGTCAGCCCGGACACCTAACCCCTCATGCGAGGACTGATTCGACAACCTTCCCCTGCCCCGTCTCGACCAAGGCGACGTCGCGTCCGTTGAACTTGTATTTCAGGCCTTCGTGATCGATGCCGAGTTGATGCAGGAGCGTGGCATGGAAATCGTGTTGCGTGACGATGTCCATCACTGCGCGATGACCGAATTCATCCGTGGCGCCGTGGATGTGACCGGCCTTCAAACCACCGCCCGCCATCCAAATGCTGAATCCTTCGGTGTTATGATCGCGGCCGGGTTTCCGCCCTTGGCCGCGATTCTGAATCACCGGCAAGCGCCCCATCTCGCCACCCCACTGCACCAGCGTCGTATCCAAAAGACCGCGCGATTTCAAATCTTTCACCAAGGCCGCACTGGGCTGATCGGACGCAGCCGTACGGGACCGCAGGGAGGCAAATATGTTTTCATGCATGTCCCAGCCGTAATCCCAGATCTGGACGAATCGGACACCTCGCTCCACGAGTCGGCGCGCGAGCAGACAGGCCTCCGCATGTCGGCGGGTCGCGGAAACATCCAGACCATACAACTTCTTCGTTGCATCCGATTCGGAACCGATGTCGAGGGCATCGCTGGCAGCCGTCTGCATCTTTGCCGCCAGTTCGTAGCTCGCGATGCGGGCGGCCAGATCATCTTCACCCGGATGCTGCTCCAGATGTCGTTGATTCAGGTGACGCAACAGATCCAGCTGCCGCGCCTGCGGTTCACCCAACAGATCCGACGGTGGATTCAGGTTGGCAATGCGAGGCGCCTTGTCCCGCAGAATCGTGCCCTGATAAAGCGAAGGCAGATGCCGGCTGTCCCAGAACGGCGAACCGGGTGGGTTCCGTCCCATGACGAGCGCTACAAATGAAGGCAGTTCCGTGGTTTCGCCACCGAGCCCGTAAAGCAGCCAACTGCCAAGTGAGGGCCAGCCTTCCCGGCCTCGCCCGGTCGTCATCGCCCGCATGCCGGCAACGTGGTTCCGAATATTCGGGAGATTCATCGAACGTACCAAGGTGACGTCATCCGCAATGCCGCCAAGATGAGGCAGCAATTCGGTGTTCAATCCCATGCCCGACTGCCCGCACTGCTCAAACTCGAACGGGCACGGCATGACGATCGAACTGGCCTGTCCGGCATTGTCATACTTGACGTCCTTCCCTGGAAACTGCTTGCCGGCGTATTTGTCGAGCATCGGTTTGTGGTCAAATAGATCGAGGTGACTCGGCCCACCGCCCATGAAGATCGAGATCATCGCCTGCGCCTTGGCTTCCTTCGGCCCACGACGCGCCAACACATCGTGTCTCTTGGGACCAAGTTCAGGCTTGGCTGCAGAAACATCGCGCCGCCCGAGCAGTTGCGCCAGCGCGATGGAGGACAAACCCATTGCCCCACGTGCCATGAAGTGCCGTCGCCCCGAAATCGGATTCAAATCAATCAAATTCATCTTCTCAATCCACGTATAGAAACTTGTTGGCGGCCAACAGAACCTGACAATAGGCGGCCATCGCCTTGAGCTGCCCCGCCTGGGGATCCTTCGCCTTCAATTTCGCATCAAAGTGTTTTGACTGCGCATCCACAAAGGTCTTCACTCTTGGTACTTCCGATTCCGGCATCGCCTGTCCAAACGCTGATTTCCAAGCCCGACGAATCGCCGTCTCCGTGTCTTTCGCGCCGACCAGCACCCGACCGGCAAAGGCTTCCGACTGTTTCACGATGAACTCGCTGTTCAGCATCGCCAACGACTGTGTGGGAACCGTGGAAGACACGCGTCGCGTGCAGTTCGGCTCCATGAAGGGCTGATCGAAGGTCTCAAGCATGGAAACCGGTTGCGTCCGACGCACCTGAACGTAGAGCGAGCGTTTGAGTTCGAGTTTGTTGGTCATCGCTTTGCCGCCGTTCACCGCGAACAGGCCGCCTTCATCCATACTCACCGGCGCCGGCGCGCCATACAGATCCCGGTTCAGTTTCCCACTCACGGCCAATACCGCGTCACGAATCGACTCGGCATCGAGGCGACGAACCGGCATGCGCCACAGTAAACGATTGTCCTGATCGACCTTCTCACCATCTTCACGACGCCGGGAGGACTGGCGATAGGTCTGCGAGGTCATGATCAGTTTGTGCAGACGCTTCAGCCGCCAGCCGTGTTCCATAAAGTCCGCCGCCAACCAATCGAGCAATTCAGGATGAGTGGGCGTCGCGCCGCGCAGTCCGAAATCCTCCGGCGTATCCACAATACCGCGCCCAAAATGGTTCAGCCAAAACCGGTTCACCAACACCCGGGCGACCAATGGATGACCACCATCCGTCAGATAGTTCGCATACGCCAACCGGCGGCCCGTGCTCGGGAGCGCGGAGTGATTCGGATAGATGTCAAAGCCCTCACGTGGTGCCACAACTGTGAGTCCACCCGGAACAACGGGATCACCGTCCGGCGAATTGTGATCCCCGCGGTGGAAGACCTTCGTCACCGGCACGCTCTTGGGATCTTCCGTCGCCAGACGGATCAATTCCGGTTGCGGTTTCCGAGCGCGAATCTTCTGCGTTTTCGCCAACAGATCAGTGTAGCCCTTCTTCAACTCGTCCCCGTCCTTATACTTGTTCAGAAACAGATGAAGCGTGGTTCGCTGCACGTTGACGGCCGGATATTGAGCCGTCAGAAACGTGACCTGCTCGGGCGTGCGCTTGGCGACTTCGGTTTCATACGCCTGGCGAGCAAACTCACGCTTGCCAGACGGTATCTTCAACAACTCCCGCTCGAAAATGACGCCCACGATCCGCATCATCTCCTTGAGATATTCACGCCCCACCGCAGCCGCCTCCTGCTCCAATTCAGCAGCATTCTTCCGATCCTTCGCCGACATGATCTGCGCCTGCCGCGACTTGGGCATATGCCAGTTGGTTACGTCATAGACCGGCGCAATCACCGCCCGGAGCCGATAGAAATCCTCCTGGGGAATCGGTTCGTAGCGGTGATGATGACATTCCGCACACCCCACTGTCATGCCCAGCAAGGAGGACGAGAGTATTCCGATCGTTTCCGACAAAACCTTGTTCCGCGCCAAAGCGGCATCCGCCGGGCTCGACCCGCTTCCGTCAGGGGCCATGCGCAGATACCCGGTCGCAATCAATCGCTCCCGTGCCGCAAGCGACGCATTCGCCAGATCCTGCGCATTGGTGTGCGTGGCCCGCACCATCTCGTCACCCGCAAGTTGTTCGCGGATAAACACGTCCCAAGGTTTGTCCGCATTCAACGAACGCGTGACGTAATCGCGGTAATGCCAGGCATCCGCACGCACCACATCCTTGTCATTGTAACCTTCCGAATCCGCGTAGCCCGCCACATCCAACCAATGACGGGACCAGCGCTCGCCGTAGTGCGGCGACGCCAGCAAGCGGTCGATCAACTCATCATACGCGTTCGAACGGGTGTCCTTGATGAAAGACTCAACCTCTTCCGCCGTCGGCGGCAACCCCAACAGGTCAAACGTCGCCCGGCGGATCAGGGTCTCCCGATCGGCCTCCGGTGAAACCGCCAGTCTCCGCTCAGACAATTTGCGGGATATGAAACCATCGATCGGATTCGCAACTCCATTGGGAACAGCAGGTTTGTGTATCGGCCGAAACGCCCAGTGATCCCGCTCGTTGGTCGTGATGATGAACTCACCCGGTTGCGGATCGATCGCCGGTTCACTCGATGCAGTCTTCGCGCCGCCATCAATCCACTTCACCAAGATGCGAAGCTCCTCTTCGTTCAATCTCAGCTCATCCTTCGGCGGCATTTCGCCAGACTGCGTCAGCTGAAACAGCTTGCTGGCCGCATGATCGCCAGGCTCCAGGACCGCCCCGGATTTGCCCCCCTTCATCATCAGCTTGCGCAATCGAAGATCGAGACCACCGCTCAACTTCTTGTCCTCCCCATGGCATTGGAAGCAATGCTCCTTGAGAATCGGTCGCACGTCGTTTTCAAACGTGACCGCCGCCGCGCTGAATATTGACAGCAAAAGGCAGAAAGTTGTATGCCACAATCTCATGAATCGGCCCCATTGGAGTGTCCGCTCGGGGATTTCTTCAACTCTATCACGACAAAACCGGCCGGCAATGATTCAAGGCGGTTTCAGAATCTGGCGGCAGATCGAAAACTGGTTGCACACACGCCCGACAGCACGGACGATTCGCGCCCATGAAACACACCGCTTTGCTCCTGGCCCTTTCCGCCAGCCTCGTCACTTCCGCGCACGCCGCTCCGAAGGCGAAGTTGCTCCTGTCCGATGATTTCGAACGCAGCGAGAAGAACGACGAGAAGGAAGATGTTGGCAATGGCTGGGGCACCAACAGCAAGAGTCGCGCAAAGGGACGCAAACAGGTGGACCTCAAAGACGGCGCGATGCACATCACGCGCGCCGATGTGGCCGACCATGGCGTCTCCGTAACCCACGAGGTCGCATTCAAGGACGCAACCATCCAACTGCGATTCAAGTTGCGCAAGGAGGACGATCTGGGAATCAACATCGCTGACATGAAAGAAAAGTCCGTCCATGCCGGACACATCTGCATGGCGCGCATCCGCCCTTACCAGGTCGAGATCACCGACCTGAAGACCGGTCGCATGAAGCAGGAACATCGCGCGATCCGCCAGGCGAAGAAGGAGACTCCGGAACTCAAGAAACTCCTCGCCGCCAAGACGAAGAAGTTCAAGACGAAGATTGCCCCCGGCCAGTGGCACGACCTCGAAGTGAAGATCACCGGCGATCAAATGCAGGTCAGCATCGATGGGAAAAAGGTCGGCTCATTCAATTCCGAAGGCATCGGTCACTCAACCAAGAGCCGCCTGCGCCTGGCAGTGAACAAGCAAGCCTGGGTGGACGACGTGAAAATCTGGGGGGCGCTAGACCCGGAGTGATTGGATGGTCCCGGTGCTGTCGGCAAAGCGGTCACGCTTCAGCCCCATGGCCTTCGCCTGCGTCAGCCAGAGGTTCGCCAGCGGCGTTCCCTTCGGCACCACCAGGTGACTGCCTTTCGGCTGTAGTCTGCCGCCGCCCTTGCCGGCCACGATGATCGGCAGCTTTTCATATTGATGGGTCGCACCGTCGCCAAGCCCGGAGCCATACGTAAACACGGTGTTGTCCAGCAATGAGCTGCCGTCCGCCTCCTGAATGCCGTCCATCTTGCGGAGCATGTAGGCGAATTGATCCATGTAGAAGCGATCCACCTGCGCGAGATCGTCGATGAACTTCTTCTGGTTGTGTGACATCTGATGGTGGCTCATCGGTTTTTCAAACAGCCCATCAAACATGAACGGGGTGTTCCAACGCTCCGGACCAATCATCATGGTGGCCACATTGGTCAGCCCGGCCTGAAACGCGGCGATCATCAGGTCTCCCATCAGCCGGATGTATTTGCTGCGCGGCAGCAGGGCGGCGGACGGTTCCGCCAGCGGTGCCTCTTCCAACTCCGCCTTCATCTTTTCGAGCTTGTCCATCTGCTCTTCGATCGTGCGGATGGAGTCGAAGTATTCCGTGAATTTTTGCCGGTCGGCATAACCGAGTCCGCGATTGAGATCTTGGGCATCTGCCAGCACGAGATCCGTGATGTTGCGAAAGTTCTGGATGTCCTGCGTGCTGAACAATCTTCGGTAAGCCTTGCGCGGATCCCGGATCGAAGGCGCGACATGCCCCGTTCCGTACCAGGAAATGTTGTCGAAGTAGATGGATTCGACGTTGTCCTTGTGACTGTTGCAGCTCAATTCGAGCGAGCGAAACGGGGTCTTGCCACCCACGTGATCCGCGACGATCTGATCAAAGGTACGATCCTGCGGATAAGCCGAGCGCTTGATCGAATACGGCGTCGCGCTGCTGAGATAGCACGAAGCGCATTGCGCATGGACATCCGTTCCGTGCTGGAAAGTGCGATCCAATCCCGTGATGAGGGTAAACTTGTCCGTCGCCTCAATCAGGGGCTTCAGTGTCGGCGTCGATTGAAGAGCCCTTTGACCGGCCCCAAACTCAGGCCCATTCCAACGCTCGGTCTCCGTACCCTTGTATTTGGCCACCTCGAAATCCTGTTCGCCCGGAAAGAAATCGCGCCGCACAACTCCGATCGGCACGTACATAAAGGCGATCCGTTGCGCGGGTTTCGTCGCCGCGGCCCGCACCGAAACGCCTTCGAGCGCGGGAAGCGCCAATGCCGCACCGCCGACCCCTTGCAGGAAGGCTCGCCTCGACAACCGATCTAGTATTTTGCTGGGCATGAGAAATGTCTGTTGCTGGGAACAATCTATAGGGGGCTCGCCCCAATGAATCGATCAGATTTCGCAACGGAACATTCACGGATTCTCACCCACGGGACTCAAAAGCGATTCAACAACCGGACGAAGATGACGGATTTTCCAAATCTGTTGGTCGCGTGTGAATTTCGCGGAGCAAAAGATTTGGCCCGGCGGAAGCGGCACACACTGTGCTTCCACCGGGCCTCTCGACTTCTTCACTCGAAGGGCCGAAATCGTTCATCCACTGAATCGATGCGAAGATTTCAATCGGTTGGAAAAACTTCTTTTAGATTACGCCATACCAACGAACAGTAAAGGTTGATAATCTAACCTTTTCACCTGAGACCCATTTTCCACCGACAGAGCGTAGACAATTCGGCCAGCAGAGTTCGTCATCTTCAGAACGAATGGATCGACGAAGGCAACTGGAGGCGGTCTACAACAGGCATGCCACCGCCATCCATGCCTTTCTCCTGAGCGTGCTGCGAAATGACGATTTCGCCCGAGAAGTAATGCAGGACCTTTTCTCCAAGATTGCCGACCGGGAACACCTGCTCAACGGAGTGCGAAACGATCGCTCCTTCCTGTTGCGACTGGCACACAATCAGGCCATCGACATGATCCGTCGCCGCACGTCCCATCAACGGAAGAAAGACGTCTTGGCTGACTCGACCCCGTCGCCCTTCGCACCATCCCCCGATCCGGACGAGCAGGCCTTTCGCGATTCACTATCGGCCGCGATGACCGAACTCCCCGCCGAGCAACGCGCCGTCGTCCACCTGAAACTCTGGGAACACATGACCTTCGAAGCCATCGCCACAACACTGGACATCCCGCAAAACACCGCCGCCAGCCGCTACCGCTACGGCCTAGACAAATTCCGGCCCCTGCTACGTCCTGTTTACGAGGAACTGAAATGAACGAAGAGACAGTGCGAAGAAACCACACAGATTCATCCGCCAGTTCTTGGAGCGCGGCGGTGTTGCCAAATGAGGAAAGCAAATGAACGACGATTTCGAACAACGCCTCAGCCAGATCGGGTTCACAACTCCACCGCCGAATCTGCGCGACGAAATTCTCACGTCGGCCCGCGGGGATGCTTCCACCCAGAAACCGAACACAACGCCGACTCCATGGTGGAAAGAGATTTTCTGGCCTTGTCCACAGGCATGGATTGGAATGGCGTCCCTCTGGGCAATCATGTTTTCCATGCACTTCGGGACGGACCCGGCCGCGATGAACATGGCGACCGAGGGCCGAGGAATGGATCCGACCATAACGATTGTACTGCTTCAAGGACACGAACTGATCACGGACCAACTCTTCGAGCGAGATGCCCTGCCACCCAAACCTGAACGAAAGAAGAAACCCGCCGTTGATCAACCTCGTAGTTACCGTCCCGACCGAGAATTCGGATTGGCCTAAACTACCGCGATTCTGAACCGCCGATGCCTACTTTGCTCAAACGCTTGATCAGCCCACCTCAGTTCAAAATCTTGTGCCGAAAAATCTTCTTTGGAGCGGCACTCATCGCCACTGGCATAGCCTGCTATTACACATTTGAAAACTGGCGTTGGAACCGGGCGTGGGAAAAGCATCAGGCTGAAAAGGAGGCAGCCGGGGAATGGCCAATGGCTCGGTTTGAACCGATTCCCGAATAAGAGAATTTTGCGATGCATCCGCTGCTTCGTCCTTTGACGAAATTCGAGGCGACGACCAATGGCTTCCGATGGCTGGATGAAGAAGGAGTGAATCGACTCAAGAGTGTGTTGACCGACATACCGCTCGCACGAGCATTGCTCGGTGACTGGCGGCAGGCCCGCGCGGTGAGCATAGAGGGGCTTCAAGTGTACTATTGCGGAGGCACCAACTATCCGTCCGGTGCCATCGATGATAAACACTGGAAATGGTACCAGAATGAGAGAGAAGCACATCGTGAATATACCGGTTATCTCGCTGAATTTCCAAAATCGAAAGACCCGCAGTCGCCGCCTGAGGATGTACTGACGGCATTGTCGATTTACGACGAAGTCTTGGCCGAGATGTCTGAAGCGTCACAACGTCCTAGATCTGCGTTTGTTCGAGAAACTCCACACGTCGGGACGATGGTATTTGCTCACCACCATGCCCTTGTACGCGTCAGTCATGCCTACCGACTAAGAGCCGTGGCGAACATCCACCCGGAAGGGTCGAGAAAGGATTGGCAGATATTCTCGATGCATACCGCCTGACCGCACAGATCGAAAAAGAACCGTTCATTATATCCGGTCTGACCCGAGCATCCATGCAGCAATCCATTCATCAGACGATCTGGGAAAGCCTGCGAAAACGTGTGTTCACAGCCGCGCAACTCAAGCTCCTCCAAGAAGGGCTGCACAAAGCCTATCTCACGGATCAACTCATCATTGGAATCAACACCGAGCAGTATCACTGGACAATTAACGCGGTGACTTAATACGAATCGCCCAAGTTTGGTGCGCATTCGCTGATCCCGTTTGGTTGGCGTCAATCTGCAGCGCTTTCCATGTTCAGATACTGGGACGGCATCGCGGCGGCGGTAAAGGATGGGGCAAATCTGAATGATGAACAAATCCGACGAAATCAACGCAAGGTTTCTCAGGCATTCGAGCGCTACGTCCTTGGCCTATCGATCGGCCCGAATTCAGAAAACACCGACAATTGGGGATGGACGAATTCTTGGTTGCGCTTCCTGCGTGCAAACATACATGTGGATCTGGCTATCACGGCTTGCGCGCTTGAACGCCACCGATTGAAGCATGGTTCCTTTCCCGAGCGTCTGGATCAACTCGTTCCGGAGTTCATGAAAGAAGTGTTGAAAGATCGCGTGGACGGAAAACCGCTGCGCTATTCCCGCCGCCAAGATGGTTCGTTCACTCTGTACTCGATCGGAGCCAACGAGGAGGACGAAGCCGGCAAGCTACCGGATCTTCTCCCTCAAATCGGCAAGCAGGGATTTTCCGGAGAATGGGTGTGGACGTATGAGCCGGAACGTCTGCCCGAGGAATAGTTGGTGCCCGGCAGTTTGGCACCAGGCGCGCCCCACTGAACTCATTTGCTTCTGTCGGACAACGCAAGGTCTCTCTATGGTATCCATAGATACGCCATGGAGACGATCGAACCCGAGCGGAGCGATAAGAGGAAGAGACGGCAACTCCAACGCTGAGGACAACCGCTGCTGCCGATCGTGGTTATCCTGACGGTGATCGGTAGTTTCTACGGGTTCGAGAACTGGCGCTGGAAGCGCGCGTGGGTGAGTTATGTCGAATCCCGACATGCCGCCGGACTTTGGTTGGACGGCGACGATCCGATGCCACCGGCGGAAGACAACTTCGCAATGATTCCGTTGCTGAGTTCATTGGTAGGACCGGAAAAGAACCCAAAAAACGGCCCACGGGTATTGACTCCCAGGGAATTCAACGTGCCGGCGTTCTACCTCTGGCGGACCAACGACAATCCCGGTGTGGTGCAACCGTTCAGAGGGGAGCGAGAACGACTGAAGCCAATCAATCTGGAGGCTCTGCAAACATACTACAGAGGGGGAACAAACTTTCCGCCGGATCAAATCCATCAACGATCCTTGGACGACTATCTTGCAAAACTCAGGACTGGTGAGACGGGTGCCAACATCGTCTTTCCGGCAGGTGAGAAACCGCAGTCGCCGGGGGCGGATGTGCTGCTGGCGCTGTCGATCTACGACGAACCGATTGAACAGTTGATTGCCGCGCTTTATCGACCTCATGCCCGTTTTCAAACGAACTACGATCCGAGCGGCATCACCTTGCGCCATCTGGCCATGGCCAAAGGAATCCTCTTCGTGATGCGAACCCGGGCCGTCGCCCATCTTGACAACGACGCACCGGAACGGGCGCTGCAGGACGTAATGAACGGGTATCGGATCGCCCTTCGTTTTACCGAGGATCCACTGCTCATTGGCTTTCTGGTTCGCTACGCGTGCATCGAAATCAATCACCATGGACTATGGGAAGGTCTCTGGCACCGCAGCTGGAGCACCACCCAATTGTTGCGCGTCCAACAGCTCCTCTCTGACATCAACTATTTCGAACACTTCACCGAATGCCTTAAGGGGGAAAGAACCATGATCGGTGAAATGTATGTTCTTGAGGAAATGGAAAGGAAGACGATGAACAAATCCCGTTGGCACAATCCAGATCGCGATTTCAAAAGAAACTACAACCGTTTCATGAAATGGGCTCCCTCCGGCTGGTTCTATTCCAGCGCACTGGAAACCGGACTGTTTCTGGATGAACTCGAAGGCGCGGCGGCCACCAATCGAAGCATCATTGATTTCCCCGTGGACGCGACCCGCAGCGGCAACTGGGAACGGCATCCCTCAGGCCGCAATTACCTGGCTCAAATCCGCTATTCCAATGTCGACC
>Ga0055584_100002707_pt1 | contig 17550 bp, 6 predicted proteins | sample OSDHelmetaG_FD_58716 | JGI IMG/M metagenome (GOLD analysis project Ga0055584, IMG submission 58716) | Pelagic marine sediment microbial communities from the LTER site Helgoland, North Sea, for post-phytoplankton bloom and carbon turnover... | ecosystem: Environmental > Aquatic > Marine >... | reverse complement strand
CCCCCTCCAAAGGGCAACCTGCGGGCACTTGGAGGACGTTCGTTACGTCGTCGAGCCTGGTGCCTAGAGTGACCACCCGGGTGGCCAGCACATCAGGGAGCGCCGCGAGCTTCTTAGGCGACAGGCCAGCGGCCCTCGTCTCAAACCTCTTGCGCGAGCGTGCTCCCCAAGAGGGCAAGCTTCTCTCCAGCTGCTCCCTCACTTCCGGGTTCTGGAAGAAGAGACAGACGAGGACCCACCAATCCCTTGCAAGCGGCTGCACGCGGCCAAGGACGACCGATTCCCGCAGCACGCCGAGGTCTTGACCACGCTCCTTGGCGTGAAGCCACGCCGCCGCTGCGCCGATCTGCAGCCGCTGCTTCGTATTGAGAGCCCCACCAGCGCGGACTGCCTTCAAGAGAGCGGCCACGCGCGGCTCCATGCCGGCGCCCGAGTCTGCTGCGCCATGGCCGAGGAGACCGCGAGCCCGAGCTTGCCGCTTGAAGTCGCGCGTCGCCCTGGGCAGCCGACGTGGCTCGAGTTCACGCCGGCTGATGGGATCGGAGAAGCTCATCGGGCTGCTCCGCAGCGCGGCAATGCACCATCATCGTCCGCACAGATTGCGTCGACATGGCGCCGAAGCGCTGGGCCGCTCTCGCCCTCCAAGGCCAAGAACATCTCGTCGCAGAGCTCGTTGCGCAAGTCGCCCTCAGTGCTCTCGCCGAGACACTCTCGAACGTACTTCGTGCAGCCGTGATAGCTCCCAGGATCCGACCAGCAAGCGTTCGCTACTTCCCCCGCGATCCGCTCCACCTCGCCGGCCTGCCTCTGGTCCCCGCCAACTTCCCGCCTCAAAGCGACCACATCCAACAGCAGACCAGTCATGTCGTCCCCTGTTACTTCAAGCCCAAAGGTGACCTTCTGGAACGAGGCATCGTCCTTTCTGGCATGGGGCAGATCGTCGCACCACAGTGCGTTCCCCGAATCGTTGACCACGGCCGTGCAGTGCTCAGTGTCGCTGGTCGCGACCGCCCACAGCCGCTCGCGGGCGTACCTGTAGAGGGCCGTCGGGTCTTCGCGACAAGGAGCGGGAAGGTCGTCCCATACCTTATTCCCTGACTTGGCCAAGGGATAGGCCTCCGCCCGGTCACGAAGGAGCCCGTGCGCCTGCTGCACGACCTCTCTCGCCCTCAACGAACTCAGTCGCTGGTTCTCCTCGTAGCCTCCGACGAGCGATCCATGGCCACGAACGAGGATCCTTCGAACCCCCCGGGGACGTTCCGGATCGAGCCGTCCACATTCGTCGCCGGTCTCTTCTCTGCAAGTGGCAGAGTCGTGCTGCCAGAGGGCGCAGACGTAGGGGGGAATCACCCGAGCAAGGAATTCTCGACCATTGATGTCGAGGCGATGCTTTGCGAACTCAAAGCTCAATGCCTTGTCCTCGATCTCGACCTGAGCCGTCACGGTGTCCGCCTGCACTTGTTCGCTCTCAAGGGCCTTGTTGATGGACTCGGCCAGTTTGCTCTTCGTGCTGAGGATGATCTCGATGGATTCGACAACGTCTCGGACCCGGTCCCGCTGCATCGCCGTTTGAAGCTTGCTGCGAACGACCATCAGCAGCATCACCACCATGAAAACGATCATCAGACCCGTTGCCAGATCTGAGTAGGAGACCCAGAAGTTCGCTTCCTTGACCTTCCGGGCCATCAGTCATCCGAACCATCGGTCAGCCGCGAACCGGCTGCGTCGATGGTCTCGATCGTCTCCTGCAAGCTGAAGATCGCCTCCCCGAGGGCTCCGACGGCTGCCTTCAGCTCGCCGTCGAATTCGCTCAGCGCTCCCTTCAGGGACGAGTTGACGCGCTCGCTGTACGAGGTCATGCCGGCGTCGAGCTCGTGGCTCGTTCGCTCGACGGCGGCAGCGACACGATTCCAAGAGTCCGTCGCGTCTTTCTGCTGACGAGCGAGCCCATCGACCGTTGCGCGCAGACCGGTCGCAAGCTCCGACACACCCGACGACGACGTGGCAAGACCTTCTGCAGCCTCATTCAGCACCTCAGCCCCCTCAGCGATCGCGGCTGCGACGGGCTGGAGCGCGGCGCGGGTCGCTTCCCCGGCCCTCGCAATGGCCTCAAATCCCTGCCGAATCTCCTTCTGCGCAGCGGCAGTCTGCTGCATCTGGCTGGCAATCTCTCGACCGGCCGTTACGACATTGGTTTGGGCCGCGACAGACTGGTTGATCCCTTCGAGCAGACTCGTGATGTTCGGCAGCGCTTCGTTCAGCTCAGAGGCCACACCGCGGTACTGCTCCCAGGTTGCCCCCAAAGTCTTGCCTACCTGATCGAGATGGCCCGCGGCCTCGGCCACCCGTTGGGCACCCTGCGATTGCGCGGTTTGCGCATCGCCGATCTGCGCCCTCAGCTGTTCGGCCAGCTGGCGAAGCCCGCCCCCCAATTCGGCAAACGAGGATGTCGCATCGCCGAGCCCCGCGAGCAGCTCAGCGTTCCGCGTGCGCTCTGAGGCGAACTGGGCCGTCAGCTCCTTCTGAAGCTGCACGGCCGCCGCCCAGGCAGAGACCTGCTCCGATAGCTCGCTCTTCACGCGGTCGTGCCATTCCACGAGCTGCTGCACGGCTGCCCCAAGTCCATCGAAACGCTTCTGGATGCCCTCGTAGCTCTCACTGATCGCCTGCTGGTGTGCTCGCCAGCCGGACTCCTGAGATCGCAGCCCTTCGACGAGCTCTTCCGACAAGGATTCCTGTCGATCCATCACGGCCGACTGGCGGTCCAGCACTTCGCCGATGCCCTCGGAGGCGGACCGCACCGACTGAGCCGACGCTGAGAGTGCTTCGACCGTCGAACCAATTCGAGCAACAGCCTCGGTGGACTGAGCCACGGAGTCGGCAACAGTCTTGGCCACCTGCTGTTGAGCCTCCGTGGAGTCCCCAAGCTGGTTCACGAGGGATCCCATCGCCTGTTGGTAGTTCGCGTTTGCTCCGACCATCGTGTCGATGGAGCCCCCCAGTTCGTCGAACCGCTGGCCCAGTTTGTCGTTCATCTCGTCGATGAAGTGGTTGACGAGTCCTTCGACGCCTTCCGATTGAGACTTGGCCACCTGGTTGGACATGTCTTTCAGCACACCAGCGAGGCCGCCCTGACCTTCTCTCCCGTTGATGGCGTTCTCGAACCCTTCGGTGATCTCTGCTGCCAGACCTTGGAGCTCGGCGAGCTGCCGCTCTTGGCCAGCCACCATCTTGAGGAGCAATGACTGCTCCGTCCCTCGGCCAACGGCCCTGTCGATCCACAGAACCAGGCTGTGAAGCGCTCGCTCCAACCGTCCTTCCGCCCGGGTCATCGTGGCGGTCGCGACCATGGAGAAGATGAGGCCCCAGATACTCGTTCGGAATGACACGCCCAATGAGTGGACAAGCTCTTCGACCGCTTTTCCAAGCATGTCGGCCTGTTGCGCCGTCGTGGCGGAAGCCTCAGTTAGGCCAGCGCCGCCGATCTGGCCCAGCCCCACCGTGATTCCGACAAAGGTGCCGAGGATTCCCAGGGCGGTGAGCAGACCAGGAACCGCCCCGCCAAATCCAGCATGGCCGGGATCAACCACCAGTGGCGGAAAGTAGTCCATCGCCTGGTTGGCATTGTGGAGCTCGCCATCAAGCTCCCAGCACTGCTCTCGGAACTCGCGAGCGGAATCCGCGAGGTATTCGACGGCCTCGAGACTTGGGGCTACCTCGTCGTCCCAGATACTCGCGCTCCGGATCATTCCTTGGTGCTGAAGGTCAAGCTGGGCACAGAGCGCCTCCAGCTCATCGGCTCGCCGACGGAGCGGCCGGACCCGCCACCCGATCACGAACCCGAAAAGGACAACGAGGACCCCGAAGAAGACAAATGCGAGCCAGAAGAGTGGTGTGATCCCCTCAGCCGGATTCGGCGTCGGAAAGACGGCCCAGAAGATGTCCAGGAACGTCATCGTCATCGGCTGCCCCCATGGAGGGCCGCTTCAAGCTCGGCAGACACCGAGAGGTCATCGAACCCAGACAAGAAGTCCTCCGCCACATCCTCCTTCGCGGCAAGCAGTTGGTCGAGGTGCTCATCGATCGAACGCAGGTGCGGGTGGATGGCGATCGGAAGGTACACATGCACCGGACGCGTCTGACCGATGCGGTAGGTCCTGTCCGTCGCCTGGGACTCCAGCGCGGGGTTCCAGTGTCGGGTGAGGTGGATGACGTGGTTGGCGGCCGTGATGTTCAGCCCAACCCCTGTTGCCTTTGGTCCCAACACGAGCACTCCGAACCCGGGACGGCGGGAGAAGGCATCGATCTTGGCGAGCCGAAGCCCCGCCTCGACAGACCCATTGATGCGGTCGACGGGCACACCGAACGCGCCCTCTAGGAGGGCCGCAACCCGGTCCTGAAGCGAGTACCACTCGGCGAAGACGATCGCCTTTTCGCCCAGTTGTTCGATCTTCAACAACTGCGCGAGAAGCCACCGGAGCTTCGGCCCGGGAGATTCGTCCAGGCCCAAAGCGACGAGCGACGGGTCGGCGGAGACCTGCATCAACCTCGGTAGGGTCTTGAATGCGCTCCCGCGCGCGCCGCTGAACTCGGCCAACAGCTCGTCGTAGAGCGAGACCTGCCCCGGGTCCATCGGCAGCTCGTGCCTCTGCACGTGCTTCGGCGGCAGCAGATGGGCGATAACATCCTTCTTCAATCGCCTAAGGACGCGAGGGGCAACCGCACTTCGTAACTCTGGCAGCGGGACTGCGCCATCCTCCCGACGGTCGAAGCGTTGCTTGAATGAGTGCAGGTCCCCGAGCAGCCCAGGCGCCAACCAGTCGAACTGGCTCCAGATGTCCACCAAGGAGTTTTGGACCGGCGTTCCGCTCAGACCCAGACGACACTCAGCATCCATCGCAAGGATCGCCTTCGTGGTCAGGGCCGTCGGGTTGCGGATGCGGTGGCACTCATCGCAGACCATGAGGCTCCATCGCACCCGCCCCAGCTCCAGTTGCTGGCTCCGAAGAGTCTCGTACGAGACCAGGACGAGATCGTAGTTCCTCAGACTCCTGGCCGTCAGGCGCACGCCCCCCCCCAGCCGGATCCGATTGGTGAACCGCCCTGGGAAGAACCGGTCCGCCTCCGAGCACCAGTTGTCGAGAAGGCTCAGCGGGGCGACGAGCAGGCAGGACCGAAGCCGACCGGCGTCGCGGAGAAGGCTCATCAGCGACAACACCTGCAGGGTCTTGCCCAAACCCATATCGTCGGCGAGGAGCCCGTGATCCGTGGCGCCTTCCGCGCCCAAGGCGTGTCCAGCAAGCCACGAGAACCCGTCCAGCTGGTGTGGCATCAGCTCTGCGTCCGCGGCGATTCCAGGTGGGCGCTGGGGCACGAGGGCTCTGCCGCCCTCTCCCAGGTCCGGGGACTGATAGGAAAGCGTCTCGGTGTTCTCGTCGACGAGCAACACTCCACCTTGCCGGGTGTCTTCGTGGCGGCTGCCAAGATCCGCCGCGGCTTCGGGCGTCGGCACCCGGATCCAAGCGCCCTTGAACGGCACGTAGTCGAGGCCCTTAGCTGCGGCTGCCGTCAGCTTCTCCGCGAGCTCGCTCTGCTCGGACTCGGTCAGCTCGGGGGGCTCGGCACCGTCCGCTCCGGGGACGCCGGTGAGGGTGAACCGCCTACCCCGGTCGCCACTCGCCATTGAGGGAGACACTCGATAGACGGGACGACCGAATCCGATGACCCGATCCCCGTACTCCGACAAGTCGAAGAGTTCGGGATCGAACACCGAATCCGGGGCGTCTTGCAGGTACGGCCCGGCGTTCTGACCCATGCGACGAACTTGTGCCGCTCGCGAAACAGACCGCCTCCCCAGATCGCTCAGGAACACCTTCTTCCGCTGAGTTCCCCCATCCGCACCTCGTTGACGCAGCACGGGATCCCGCGGACGACGGATGTCGGCGCCATCGACGAGCGAAGTCGCCTCGTCCTCGGTGAGGTCTGGTGCAGAAAAGCGGACCTCGAACGTGCCGTCCTCGCGGATGACCAGCCGGGGCTTGAGCCTGTCGACAACTACGGCATCCGTTGCTCCCAGGTAGCCGCGCAGGTCAACGCCGAACTCCTCGAGACTTCTCCGCAGGCGGCCCCACCAGAGCTGACGACTCCGCGTTGCGTCCTTCGACGCTTGACCCTCTTCGATGTGGGGAGGCCCCTCAGCTAGCTGCTCGAGGGCCGCTCGCAGTCGCTGCGGAACGAGGAACTCGTTGCCGGCGGCATCGACCCATACTGCGCCCTGAACCTCGGCGGGCGACAGGGAATTCGGGTGGCGGATTGACGGCCGGATCGTCAACGGGACGCGGGCGGTCGCCGCCAGGTTGCCGGCTGACTCCACGGTCACCGCTGGCGTCTCTATCGGCGGCACTGGGAGGACGGTGGCGAGCGCGCGAAGATCCTCAACGATCTCTTCCGGAAGGCCCTCAGGCGGGTCGTCTCCAGCAATGACACTGGCGACCCAGTCCGGAAGGCCCGCTGAGTCGGGCTCGTCGAACCCGGCTCCGACAATGTCCTGCTGAAGGGCGGCTAGGCCATGAGCGATTGAGGGACCGAAACGTCGTCGTTCCTGCTCCTCGGCAAGCAGTTGCCAGGTTCTGGCTTCCTCCTCCTGTCCTCGCCGCGCTCGCTCGGCCTCGAGCCTTTCGGAAGCCTCTTCCTTCGCGCGGCGCTCGGCCTCCTCTACGTGAGCCTTGGCCCGTGCATTCGCCGTACGTAGCTCGGCCGCTTGCTGCTCCTGTTGACGAACCTCTGCAACCAGCGCCGCGTACAGGACACGGGGATCCTCCGGCAGCTTGAACTTCGGCTTGGGCAGCCGTCGGCCGCCCACAGTCGTCTCGAACCACCAAGCAAGAAGCTGGGCCTTTCGGAGGCCGGCGGCGGCCTGGCTCAAGTCTCCGCGATGCTCGTGCACCGCCGCGTTTCCGGCCTCTTTCAGCTGATAGAACGGCTCGAGTACTTCCCGGCCGGGACCCCTGGAGCCTTTGAGCCGTCCCAGCAGCGCGTCTTGAGTCTCTTCGCGGCCGGGATGAACACCGAAGGCAGGGGCCGCCAGCCGTGCGAGCAACTCTCCAAACTGACGTAGCTTGACGAGCGTTGTGTTCGGGTCGATGTGGACATTCGTCTCAGCAATGCGAAGAACCCGGGCGACCGCCTTGTTGGAGACGAACGCGTAGTTCTCGCTGGCCCCCTCATCCCAAGGGGGTAGCCACCTACCTTCAACGAAGTCGCTGTCGAGACGCACTCGGCCTCCTCCGATGTCGAATCTATCAGCGCTGGTCGGTTGCCTTGGTCACTCGCACCACTTTCGGGCTGCGAAGAGATCTACCCACACCTGGTCTAGGAGCTTCTTCGAGACGAGCACCACTTCTCGCTCGCCGGGGGCGAGCCAGGCGGACCCCAGTGTCACCGGCTTCGGACCGCCCCTCCGTCATCCCGAAACCGCCAGCGCTTCGAGGGCGGGCCGAAGCGCCCCGACAAGACGGACCATCGCATCGACGGTCTTGGGGACGGCCGTGTCCCAACTTGCTCGCTCCGACCACCCCCCCGCCTCCAGAACCTGTCCGATGCGACAGGCCTTCTTGTCGTCCTTGCGCTGCCACTCCAGGGGTTCGCCGAACGCGGCCTCGATCTCTTCCTTCTTGGCGAACAGCTGGTCGAAGATCGCCTTGTTTGTCTCTGCAGATGCCGTCCCGATGTACAGCTCGACTCGCGTGGTTCGCTGGAGGAGGCCGTAATTGAATCCGAGACCCGTCCGTCCAGCTCCGGCCGCGATCCACGCATCCCACGTTGGCGAGCACTTCGCGTGAAGCGGTGTCTTCGAGACCGCGTGACTCAGCAGCTGCTCCCAGAACACTCGTCGTTCGCCGTACCGCTTCGGCTCGTCCTGATCGTCCTCGTGTTCGACGGGACCCTCGGGATAGACGAGCGGGCCGACCGCGTCGTACAGGCGGCACATCGCATCCACTGCACGCTCAATCAGGCGGGGCCAGTCCGACTCATCGCCCCATCCGCCGTCGTGAAAGCTAACTGCGATCCGACTGGCGATCTGCTCCTGCAAGCGCTGCCACTCCAGCGGGCTGCCGAAGGCTGCCTCGATCTCGTCCTTGCGGGTGTGCAGAGCATCGAACAAGGCGTTGTTCTCATCCTGGCCTGCCCCGCGGATGTAGACCTCCACCCGGGTCTCAGAGCGGCCCACCACGTAGTTCCACCGGTAGGGACCGCGCCTCGTCCCGGCGTAGCTGAACCGGTTTGGCGAGAGGTGCGCGTGCAGGTCGGAGCTGCCGGCGGCGACGGGGAGCAACGCCTCCCAGAACCGACGCCGTGCTGCCTCACGGTCCTTGCTGCTCCAGTCCTCCCCGGACTCGGCGTCTGCAACCGTAGAGGCGACCGGCTCGTGAAGCGGCGGCTTCGGTCCATCGAGGTCCAGGCGAGACGGATTCCACACCCACTCGGCGATGCGGATGTACAGCCGCTGTCGCTCCCGTTGCTCGTCAGGGCCGAACTCCTCATAGGCCCGGAACGGCAGGCCCGTCCGCTGGACGAGCTGGGCGAGGGCTGGATTGTGGTCGTAGGCGAGCGGATGCAGGCTGCGAGCGAGCAGGTTCTGCCCCTGAGCGACGTAGGCGTCCCGCTTCGCCTCGTACGTCGCGTCGCCCAGGCTCTGGTTCAGGCCGCGCTGCAGCAGCAGGAGCCCACCGAGGCGGTTGCGCTCCTGGTCGAACTCAGCCGGGTGCGCATACAGCTCGGAGAACCGATCGTAGTGGTTCGCCCAGATGTGTTCGATCTCGAAGGGCCTGGCTCGTCCCTGCGAGACGAGATCATCAAAGTGCGCGGCCAGCCCACACTCGGTGTCCAGCCAGTATGTAAGGCGCGCCAAGATGTGACGGACTTGGCGGTAGTTCTGTTGGTGAAGCCGCAGATCGGGGTTCCGGGCGAATCGCTCGGTCTGTTCGTCCAGCTGACCGCGAAGGTAGCTGGACAGCTCCGCCAGCGATCGCCCGCGTACTTCCCTCGTCAGCGTGAAGAGCGTGTACTTGACTGAAGAGTAGGCGATCGTCCTGAAGTTCCAGACCCGACGTGCAAGCCAGATGTCGAGGAAATCCGCGACGAGGGCCAGCTTGCGGCGGACGATGTCGCCGGTCTCGCCGGGCTCGACGGCCGCGAGCAGCAACTGGGTCTGCAGGGTGAATCCTCGCTCCTCGTTGTACCGGATGGACTCGAGTCCCTCGGTCAGGGTTCGGGCCGCGGTTCGAATGAGCTGTGTTTGGCGGGCGTAGAACTCGAGGTCGCGGGTGACGAAGCGCATGAAGTCGTCGGAGTCACCCAGACCGAGGCGCTCGCGCTGGTCCCGCACCCAGCGGTGGAACTCGGATCCGATGCGCTCGTAGTCCTTGTTCTCGGCGCCCTTCTTGCCCGGCCGAATGGTCTCCGCGTAGCGCGCGCGCAGCCAGTTCTTGAAGAAGTCGCCGTCCTCTTCGTCGCCCAGATCCTTGAAGGCCTGCATGTGAGCCTTCCACAGGCCGTTGACCGTGCGCTGGTCCTCCTCATGTCGGATGTTTGCGAGGACGTAGCCCTTGAGCATCTCCGGCAGGGAGAGCGACAGGCCGCGATCGTTCATCGTCTCGAAGATCGTGTATGCGTCCTCGTCGCTGTACGCCTCGATCTCAACGAGGTGGACGTTCTCCAGCAGCCAATCGACGAAGAACGGCAGTGCGTCGCCAGAGACCTCCTCTGGGAAGTGATCGGAGAGGTTCACGTACCGCTCGGCGATGTTGCGAACCGACTCGCTCTGGCCGTTGAGCTCCACCGGCTCGTCGTTGAGCAGCCGGTCCATCATCTTCGTGCGATCCGGAACATCGAGGTTGAAGCTCTTGCGTCCGAACTTCTCGCTGTAGACAAGTTTCCGCACATCGACCCGACCCGGCCGATCTCCCTGTAGGTGGTGGAGGAAGATCAACAGGAGCGTCAAGGTCGTCAGCCGCTGCTGCCCGTCCACGATGAACCGCTGGCCGCGCTTGTGGCTGATGACGATCGAGCCCAGGAAGTAGTGACCGTAGTGCTCGACCTCGTGTCGGGCGTGGCCCCCGTCGTAGAAGTCGAGGAACTTGCCCGTCAAATCGTCGAGCAGCTCGCGGACCTGGCGCTCCTGCCACGCGTACTCGCGTTGGTAGAAGTCGATCGTGTACTTCGCACCGTCCATGAGTTCGCGGACTGTCTTGGCACGGCCGTCGATGCTCTTCATGCCGGGCCTTCCGCGCTTTGCGTCGTCTTCAGCAAGCCAACCAACCGTGCGATGGACTCGAGCTCTTCCTCAGCGCCGAGCAGAATGGGCTCGTGGTGCCGGGTGCTCATCGGTACTAACTTCCGCCCATCCTGCGTCTCGACGAACCGCTTGAACGTGAACGCGCCGAGTTCGGGATCAGAGCTGTCGGGCCGATGTACTACCAAGTCCTCCCCGACGGCCGCGGCGGCAACCCCCGGCCCTCGCAGGTGCTGCCAGAGGCACCAGGCGCCCTTCGGCGCGACCTTGTTCATCGAATCTCCAACGACCTGGGCCACGAATAGCCCCGGACGCTGTGGACCATCCTCTACTCGTCCGTAGTCGATGACGTCGGGCGCCTGACCCTCCGCGAAGGCACCGGCGGCGATCCGCAAGTCGTAGATGGGGACCGCGCCTTCATCTCCTTCGTCGCACCGAATCAGCCGCAGCGTGGGCCGGCCTGCGCCACGGCCTCCAGGGGCTTTCTCCTCCTCCGCGCGGTCGAACCACGTGGTGTCTGTTTTCACCTCACGCTGCTTCGCCCGCCCGACCAGATACTTCGCGACCCGGGCGACTGCTCGTACCACTGCGTCCTTGTCGTCGAGCTCGAACGACCGCACGACGACGACCTCGTACCCGAGGCTGTCCAGCTTCGCCCGGATCGCCCGGTCCTTCTCGGCCTGCTCTGCGTTCCCGTGGATGTGCCCCGCCATCCCATCGAGGTAGATGCAGATCCCTGGCTCGTCCTCGTCTTCCCCTTCGTAGAAGAAGTCTGGGATCGTGCCGCCGTAGCCCGCGCCCAGGTCAATCCGGCGTTGGCAGATGGGCGCCGGCAGCCCCGCCTCGGCGAGGAAGCGCTTGAACCGGTTCTCGATGTACGTCTGCCCCTGGCCCGTAGTGGACTGCGTCTTCTGAAGATGCTCCGGGATCTGGTGGACCAGGACGAGCGGCCCAGTGGTGGCCTGCAGCACCTCAGCCGCCACGAGCCGGTCCAGGTACTCGTGATAGAAGCGATTGCGGTACGTCTGCAGGCAGTCAATGCACGACGACTCGCACGCGCTCGGGCATTGCGTCAGGAGCTCGAGCGCTGCTTCTCGGACCTCCTCCCAGCGCTCCGCCAGATGCTCGAGCAGACCGGAACCACCCGGCATGGGGTCGTAGAGCAAGACGTCGCAACTGTCCTCGCCGACATGTCCGAGCGCGAGCAGCTGCAGGTCCTCGATCTCCATGTCGAGCACCCGTGCCGCACCCATCCTGATCGACTCGACGACGGAGAAGCCCATCTTCCGGTCTTGAACGTCGTGCAGGCCCAGGACATCGACCTCGACATCAGCGAAGAAGCCGGTGGGCTGCACGGTGTGACCGCAGCGCTCCAGGTGCAGCTCATCGAACGCCTCACGGGACTTCTTGCTCGCGAAGGGGGAGTGCGACTGCCCACAGGCCAAGCACAGGGGGAATCCGAGCCTGGTCTGCTCGACCTCCTTGCGCGGTCCAACGTTCACAAGGCGCAGCTGCACCCCGCGACGGAAGCGGACGCTCAGGTCGCCCCAGCGCCAGGCCGTACCCCCACGGTGGTAGCCGCGGTCGCTTCCGTACGTGGCGACCGGCATCTGGAAGCGGAACTCCTCCTCATCGGAGATCTGCGACTGTGACGGCAGGATGACGTCGCACACCGGAACGGCGCGCAGCTCCTGCTCGGCGAGAGGGGCAGTCGCCGTGTCGACTCCGACCTCCTGGACCACCTGTTGTTCGACGACCACGCGGAACCTCAGGGTCTCTTCGGCCGTGAGCTGGAAGCGTCGAGGCACGAACCGGAAGCCGTTCGCGTATATCGCGTTGCCCGGCACGTACTCCCGCAGCGCCAGCGTGGGCGGGCGGGGCAGGTCGAAGTCGTCGAGACCTTCGGTCATCCGCGGCGGCTCCGCCGTGCCGATGAGGCTGCCTGACTCGAGGCCGTAGCCGGGCAGGAAGCCCTCGCGTGCCAGCGCTCCCATGGTCTCCGAGTCGCCGGGCCCACCCTGCGACTTGCCTCGGGTGCGCGAGTACGTCCCTTTTAGCCGGGCGATGACCTTCCTGCACCGCCGCTCGTGGGCCTTGTCCTCTGGGTCGAGGTCGCCCTTCTTCAGCACGATCGCGTTCAGCCGCCGGAGTTCGCCGAGCGCCCAGTCGAGGCGCCGCTTGAACCGCTTGAGGACGGCTTGGAGCGAGCCCGGCATCTCGTTGAGAACCCGGCTGAGCACCGTCGCGTCAACCGCAGGCGCGTCTTCGTCAGGCCAGGAGTCGGTGAACGCGAGACGCACGGCGGCTGCCACGACCCCCTTATGGGTCTTGAGCAAGACGCCCAACTCCGACACATCGCGGACCTTGTCGAGCACGTCGCCGCCCGGCGTGAACAAGTAGTTCCGCAGCGTCGGAGGAAAGCACCGCCCGAGCGTCTCTTCGATGGAACTCCGTGTGAGGTCGTCGGCTTGCCGGGCGATGCCGTGCAGGGCTGTAAGCACGGTCGCATGCACGTGCTTGCGGATCATCACCTCGTTCTTGAGGTTGAAGCGCGGCGGTTCAACGACGCCACCGAGCAATTTCAGCGGCTCTCGGAAGTACGCCTGGTCGAAGCCCGTGGCCTGGGCGTAGGTGACATCCACAGCCATCCGGTGGCGCCGTCCGGCGCGTCCCGCGCGCTGCCAGTAGTTGGCCGTCGTTGGCGGGACGTTGCGCATCAGCACGGCGTCCAGCGCTCCGATGTCGACCCCGAGCTCGAGCGTAGGGGTGCAGACCAAGGTGTTGAGCTGATTGCCCTGGCCCTTGAACTGATTCTCGATTCGCTCGCGCTTGTCGTGCGGCACCTGGCCGGAGTGCTCAGCCACCCGAAGCATCGAGTAGTCCCCATCCAGCACACGCAGGTTGAAGTCCTCCTTCGCCTCTGGTTCCCAAACGACCTGTCCGCCGCAGCGCCAGGCCATGCAGAGGCTGGTCGGCCCCTGCCGCACCGTCGTGCGGCGGCACTTCTCGCATCGGTAGCGCCCGGAGTGCAGGTGCAGGGTGAGCTTGCCGCTGTCGATCTGGCGGGTTCCGGCCCCGCCCTTCAACGGCTTGCCCCAGCCAGTCAGCGTCACCGGGACGAGGAGCTTCTGCGCGCAAAGGCTCGCCCAGAGCTGCTCCAGGAAGGTCTCGAGTTCCTTCTCAGGCACACCCCAGGTGGCCACCGCGTTCCAGACTTGGGTGGGGCGGGTTCCGACCCACTGGGTCACCCGCCCTGGAAGGTCGGAGGGACCCCGGCTCAGCTTCGCGCCCTTCGGACCGCCGGCGAAGGCGGGGACATAGCCGTACTGGACCTCCTTGTCGCCGCTGTTCCACATCGTCTCGAACAGCTTCGTCTTGTCGTGAAGCACGCGGACGCGGCGAAGATGATCGAGCAGAGCCGCGATGCCCTCGGCCAGGGCATCCTCGGTCACTTCGAGCACCGGCGCCCACGTCCTGACGAAGGCCAGGGCGGCGTCCACTCCCTGGTACCCGATCTTCAACCGGCCCCAGGGCTCCAGACCGAGCCGCTGTTTCACGCCCGTCGCCGCTTCGCGCAGAACCTGGATTCGCAAGAAGTAGCGCCGCTCCTCACGATGCTTCGTGCTGCTCTCGTCGAACGGCACGACCTGCCACACCTCGGGCAGGAGCGCCCGCGACAGCTCACGGTCCTTGTCCATCATGTCGTCGAGGGCGTAGACCACGTCCCCGATGGAGACGCCCTCTTCGGTGATCTGTTGGGCCATCAACGCCCTGAGGCGGAAGCGGCGGGCGTGATCGCGCATCCAGCCGGCCTGGAATGCCGCGTCCTGCCGGTTGTCGGCGAACACCAGCAAACGCGGCCGCTCCGAGAGATGCACCATCGACTGCGCCAACACGTGCACGTCGGAGACACTCACGGCCCGGACGGGGCGGGCGGGCTCGCGGTAGCGGCCGCCGCGCGGGCGCTTCCCTGGGCTCTGGCAGGCGACGCAGGAGTGAAGCAGGCCGGGGTGCTCCTCCTTCGAGCGGACGGCCTGGACTGCGACGAGGGTGTTCTGGACGCCGCAGGCGGTGCAGGCGTCCGTGAGCTCGTGCTGCAAGGAGCCACAGTGGCTGCACACGAACATCGGGTGGAGCCGCCGATGCTCGAAGTCATGGCCGCTCGGGGGGAGGACGTCGCCATCCTCGTCGAGATCCTCGGCGTCGTCGTCCTCGTCGGGGCTCACCACGAGCCGGTCGACCAGCACGACTCGGCTGCCCCCCGTCTCGACGGGGAGGTGCTCCCAGACGCGGGTGCTCCCGACGAGGTCTCCGCCGCTGGGGCCGGCCCGAACTCCTGTGAGCAGGCCGAAGTCCTTCACCGAGGTCTCGTAGTAGTGCTGCCCGCAGGTGGTGCAGGTGATGAGCGGGAAACGCCAATAGCTCTCGCCAAGCTCCGCGTCGGCGTCCTCGCCGGCCAACCAGAGCTTCGCGGCGGCTCCGGGGTCCGACAGCGTCACCACGGCGCCGCCGACTCCACGCACGAACGAGTGCACTACGGGTCGCAGCAGGGGATCGCTGTCCCCCCGACCGGTGGCAGCGCCGAGCGCAAGCCAGGCCATGATCTCGGACTCCGGCACCGGGCGCCCGACCAGCTCAGCGAGGAGGTCGGGCAGCTCGGCCAGCGCACGGGGCTTCGCCAGCGCCTGTGCGATCTGGAAGACCAGCTCGTTGCTGGCGAGCTGGCTGGCAAGGGAGCCCTGCCAGCCGTCGCGCCGCAGCCTGGCTCCACCGAGCTCGACCAGCTGCGCCGAGATGGCGTCGGCAACCTCCGCGTCCGGTGCATCGACCGCCTTCAACAAGGCGGTCAGCACTGCGTAGGGGTCTTCTGGCGGACCAGTGGGGATGCCCCGCCGCTCGTTCCAGCGGAGCTCGTCGTACACCTCTCGAACGAGCGTGACGCGGCCGCCGTCCACACCGAAGAAGCGCCGCGCAAAGTCCTTCGCCGCGTCGTCGCCGCCCTCGGGATCGGCCATCGTCGCCGATGTGGCGATGTGCCGGACCTCCTCGGGCTCTCTGCCGCAGAAGGTGCGGAGGCGCCGGATCAGGCAGGCGGTCTCGGCGCCCTGCGCCCCCCGGAAGGTGTGCGCCTCATCGAAGACCAGGAACTCGAGCGGAGCGTTCGCAAAGATGCCAACGTCCTTGCCGCGGGTGAGCAGGAGTTCGAGCTGCTTGACGTTGGTCAGGAGGATGCGCGGCTGTCCCCCCTCGGCGCGCATCGCGTTGCGGCTGGCCCGCTCCTCGGGCGGGAGCAGGGTGATCGGCTGACCAGACTCCCGGATCTGAGCCAGGCGCTCCTTGTAGGCCGCGTTGCTGCTGCCCTTCGGCATCCGCTCGCCGCGGACCTGTGATTCGTCGTTGGGCGTCTTGCCGACGTACATCCCGAAGGGGACGCCGCGGCCGGCCAGGAGTCCCCGGAGGCGATCGAGTTGGTCCTCGGCGAGCGCGTTCATCGGGTAGATGAGCACGGCGACGACACCGGGAGGCGCCCCCGCGTCCTGCAACTCCAGGCACCGGCTGATGACGGGATAGAGGAATGCTTCGGACTTGCCGGAGCCGGTGCCCGTCGAGACGAGGGTCGTCTTGCGCGCGTGCACCGACCGGATCGCCTCCTCCTGGTGGGCGCGAACGCTGTCGTAGGGCACGACGCCTTGCATCTGCGGGTGGAAGACGCCGTCGGCGACGAGCTTCTCGACCGTCGCACCCTGCTTGAAGGGACGCGACAGGCTGACGAAGGGGCCTCTCCGAAGAGGCGTGTCACGGGTCTCCTCGAGCCGCAGCAGTGCCTTCAGCTGGGCGTAGAGGCTCGGGTCAGCGAGGGGGTAGGTGGTGAGCTGGTAGTGGAGGAAGTCATCGACGACTCGCTCGGTGAAGGTGATGGGGTTCAGGGCCATGGCTCACAACGCCCGGAACGAGTGGTCGACCGCGGCGTTGCCGTGTCGGTCGGGAGCCCAGTGGAGGACCTGGATGTCGATGGTCTCCATGGAGCCTGTTGGGAACGAGACGGACCAGAGATCAGTCCCCGGCGGCAGGAGCTCCGGCAGCGAGGAGTATCGCCGCACCAACTGGTCCAGCCTACGCTGAAGGGCAGGCTGATACTTCGACGAGCACAGGGTGAAGAAGACGCGAACCGGCGAAGGTACGCACAACAGCTTGTAGAAATCCCAAAGGAAGTCGTTGTTTGTGGCTTGAGCAACCTGGTCGAGCGTTCGGCCATTGGCTGCATAGCCCTCTGCCTCCGCGGTCAAGATGGTCTGGTAGGGGTCGTCCTCACCGACCATCAGGTTCATGTCCACCAGGCATTCATGCCGATAGAGTTTTATGTTCTTGAGGTGCAGCCCGTTCTCGTTGTCATAGAGCTCCCGTCGCCAGGCCCAGGCGGCACCTGAGCGCCTCGAGTCCATGCCGTTCACGCAGAGAAAGGGAGTCCTCGCTTCGTCTCGTGGAAGCAGTCGGGGGACGAGCTGGTCGATCGTGAGAACGGTGGTTGGCTTCAGCCAGGCTTGCCCCATCGACCGGTATCCGTAGCGCTGCACAGCGTGCTCGATGGCGGAACGAAGCTCACTTGGTTCAAGGGGCATGAAGCCCTCCGTTGGCAGTTGATACCGTTGGGGTGGGTGTGGAGCTGGGCTTTAGCCTCCAGTCCCCCATTAGGATGCGCGCTTGCATGACCAGGAAGCGCTTCAGCGCCGGCCATTCCCCGCCTTCGACCAGTGCCTCGATGTCGTTCAAGAGCAGCAGGTCAGCCCCCACGGTGTTCTTCGCCTTGAACCCGAAGTACAGAATGCCTTCTGGGATCTTCCCGCGGTCCGCCGCCTTGCACTGGATGTCCAGTGTGCCCCGATGCATGAGCTTCAACCGGAGCGCATCGCTGTACTCCACATGTTCGGCTAGTTGGTCCAGCCGATCTCTGGCTCGCTCCGCCGCTTCAAGGCTGAACGAGCCATCCGTCGATGCTGCGCGCCCCCGCACGTCGATGACGTCCTTGCCCTTCCCGACGCCGATGTCGGGAGTCAGCCCGAGGTCCTGGACGAAGGCAAGGGCGGCCGTCTCGACGAGGATCGGGTTGAGCGTCGCCATGACGACCTGGCGCGCTCTGCCGAGCCTACGGCGTGATTCATCGTCCCCCACGCTCACGCGCAGTCGAGCTCCCTCGGCCTGAGGCGGCAGGGCTCCACGGCGATGCAACACCTCATTCAGGTACAGGCGCACGAACG
>Ga0055584_100002706_pt1 | contig 17551 bp, 18 predicted proteins | sample OSDHelmetaG_FD_58716 | JGI IMG/M metagenome (GOLD analysis project Ga0055584, IMG submission 58716) | Pelagic marine sediment microbial communities from the LTER site Helgoland, North Sea, for post-phytoplankton bloom and carbon turnover... | ecosystem: Environmental > Aquatic > Marine >... | reverse complement strand
ATCGCGGTTCATCTGGACTAATGGTAATGGTGTTTCCAAACTGCCCCGTTTCCCATGAAAAGGTGTAGATCGAGTCTCCTCCCGTCCCTTCAACAGAAACATCGATGGTGTCATAAGGGCAAATGGTATCAACCTTAGGGATTTCAAGGCCTAACTCTGGACGCACTTTTATCAATACATCGGAGGTGTCTCCAATGCAACCTTTATCATCCACCACTTGCACTATGTAGGTCGTGGTTGTGTCAGGCGAGACGCTTGTAACCTGAGATGTTGAAATAACCTGTCCATTGAGGTCTGTAATGTGCCAAATAAAATTGTAGGGGGCTGTTCCGCCGGTAGCTGCCGCCGCTAAGTTGGTGACATTGGTAATACAAATCATGGTATCACCAGCCGCTACCGTAAAAATGCTATCAGGCGTACCGATGACCACCTCGAAGGTGTCTAAACAGCCGTTTGCATCGGTAATCGTTACAAAGTTTGCTCCCTCACAAAGGGAGGATGCCGCAGCTCCTGTCTCTCCGGAGCTCCATGCGTAATAAAAAGGCCCCGTTCCACCTGTAGCCACCACTTCTGCACCGCCATCGCAATTAGTGGTATTGGGACAAGAGGTATTGTAATCCCAGACTAAGGCGGTTGTAATGTCATCCGGTTGTGTAATCTCAATGGAGTCGATAACCTCACATCCGACATCGTCCGTGACCGTAATCGTATAGACACCAGCACAGAGGTTTGATATGGACATATTGGTAGAGGTCGTACTCCACTCATAGTCGAAAGGGGCTGTACCTCCGACGATTGCCACCGAAGCTGCTCCATCACACTCTTGCCAGCACTCAATATGATCAGGTGTCAGAACTGTTTCAATCGAACCATCGAAAAAGAACGACATCGTATCCAACGTATCCAGGTTGCCACAAATATCTTCTACGTACCCTGCGCCTGGTTTGATCGTCAGCTCGTACTGTCCGACCTGGGTCACGGCTGGTGAAAAATGGACTACTACAGAGTTCGCTAAGCTGCCCACACAATTGACACCGCTGACGCTAGTGATGCTATGATTACCAGCCGGGCCAGACAAATTAAAATCTCCCGTTTGAAGGGAACTGCAGAGCACGCCTTCATCAAAGTCAACCACGATGCTGTCAAAGACATGGCAGTTTACCGTTGAACTGATGCTGTCCATTGCCGGCGGTGTTTGATCATAAAGCACAGCCGTAGAGGATGAGAAATCGATCGTAAAACCATATACCGAACCCGTCCAATTCGTAATATGAAGATAGTAGGTGCTGCCCGTAGTAACAGACAAATCTGAGCACCACTTCGGACCATTTCCCGTACCCGGACCATTGCAAGTCCCTGTACCGCCATTAGGCGTACTGACACCTGTTGAACCATTGAATCCCCAAGCACCCCAAGTATTACTGCGCACCATTTTACTCGACGCGCCTGTATACGTGCTCAATTGCGAACAGCTACCGGTTGTCAAGTCAAAAAGCGTCCAATCATGGTCCTGATTGGTATTCAAAGGATTGATTTCAAACCGGAGCAGTCCAGATTGCTGTACCGTAAACTTAAACCACACACTACGCTGCTCTGGCGCATAACAAGACGACACGTTGTTGATCTCGTTGGCAAAGTTCCCCATGCCATTGTGATTGAAGCTGATAGTAATGGAGTCTTCGCAGATCGGAATGGCTCCAACGCAGTCCTGCACTGTTGGGGTTTGAGCCCGCGACAAGTGTACAACAGCCAACAATGCAAAGCCCAGTGCAATCCAATTGCGAATAGCCGTGTGTTGATTTTTAGGGTAGTTCATTGAATTAACGCCTGACTAAAGTACAGTTTAAAAGCTAGACGAATCGCATCCCATCGGGTTGCGATATTGGCATTAATTTCCGTTCAAAATGATCGGAAGACCATCGTCGCCAGAGCCAATTACAATCACCTTAGTGTTTGGCGATTCGGCGAGCTTAAGTGTTGCCTCAATGCCCTTTTCCTTCAATATCTTATCGGTAAGCGACTGACTCAGAATACGGTTGGCCGTGGCCTTACCTTCCGACTCAATCTCCTGTCTTTCAGCCTCTTTGGTAGCCTTTTCGAGTCGGAATTCGTACTCCAACGATTCTTGCTCTTGTCTGAGTTTACGCTCGATTGCCTCTTTGATGGTCGTGGGAAGAGTAACGTCCCGTACCAAAACAGAATTTACTTGCAAGTATTGGTCATCAACGATTCGCTTTGTCTCCTGAAAGATCTCTTCTTGAATGACGTCTCGTTTGCTAGAATAAATTTGCTCAGGCGTATACCGACCGACTACACTCCTTGTTGCAGAGCGAATGGCGGGCATAATGATGCGCTCGATATAATTTCCACCCTTCTCCTTGTGCAGCAATGCCAGGTAATTGTACTTAGGCTGAAACCAAAGGGAAGCATCCAATTTGATGTCAAGACCATTTGAGGAAAGGACAGACATCTGCTCGAAGATCTCTTGCTGACGCACTTCGTAGATAAACATGGTGTTCCAGGGGGCGATGATGTGAAAGCCCTCCGAATAAGTTTCAGTGGTGTCCACACCTCCAGCAAATTTGCGGTACAATACTCCAGCCTGACCGGAATCGATGGTTTTTGTTGAAGTCGCCAAGACATAAATGACAATAAAGGCGATGACAATGAAAGGAACGAGAAATCTTGGATTGTTCATGTTGTTTTGTTTCTCTTGCAAATGAAGCACTTTGACATGGAAACATGCTCAGAATAAGGCAATGAATAGACAAACATCAGTTTTTGGTCATTCTCTTTCGTCGAACTTTGACCAGATAACCAACCAATACAGCCATGCATCACTTAACCAAGCAACAATTCGAACTAAGGCTCAAGGAGTTTTTTGAACGTCACGACCCAGCAAAAGAGGAACTCGCGCATGTTATTGCTAGTAAATTCCATTTGCATCAAGAACAAGTATTTGAACATCTCACCGAAATCTATGACAAGCACGTAGAGCACGAACCACATGGATTTCGGGAAAAATTGATGGCCATTATTTACCCATAGGCAATCCAATGGGTGCTATAAGCAGGGAATAGCATCGCTTTCCAAGCATTTCGGGCGCTTATCTGGCATTCATGGTAGATTGAATCCTGGACCCTAGCCGTCAATTCGCATAAAAGGACAACGACGCACGGTCATATTGTACATCTTTCATTTTAAGGACCAAACGATCCCCAATCATATCGCGAACTCCATTCCGGACTCATACATCTCGTCGCCCTGTGTGTCGTAATACCAGCCGATGGTATTTTCAGGACCCAAACTCAGCCACATCTCAAACAGCTTGATAAACAACAGTGATGAAGCTGAATTGAAGGCTTTGAGTTCGATGCTCAACTCTTGAGCAGGTAGCGGACTCAAGGAATATATCTCCATCCATAGAAACACATGAGAAAAGAACTCTTTAGGATGCTTAGGATAGGAAACTCCTTGAATGACAAACTTGCGCTGTACAGCGTCCATCTCTATGTAGGGCTCGTTCGAATGGTCGATGGTTTCGCTCTCAATCCCAATGGCATAAACAGATCGGTATGCGGGGACAATGACTATGTCTTCAAGCGTGCTCATGATCAGTCTTTCTGCACTAAAGGTCTTTCGAACTGAGCTCAAATTTATTGATGCTTATCATTCATTCCGAATAGTATGATGAGTTTCATCATAGTCTAGCTACCCCAACAACTGCCTAGAGCTCAGTCGAGTTGTTTTCCCATGTACAAGTGGCCGCGATTACCATCTGGAAAAACTGCGAGATCTTTGAAGTTCGCCCAAACATCATAACCGAGTTTACGCAATAAGCCTTGGCTAGGCACATTATCGTCAAGCAGGATGGCAACCAAATGTTGTTTTGATAAATCCTTAGCTACGGATTCTAAATGACGGATCATTTCAGCTCCCCATCCCTTTCCCCGTCCAGTGCGGTCAAAATAGAAGGTGATTTCGGCGACATGAAGAAAGGCGTCCCTTCCCGTTCGATACGCTGACAGACACCCCCAACCGCACACTTGACCTTCTTTATTTTCCTTTACGACCAAGTAAAAAGCACTTTCGGTCAATGCTTTATACCAATGCGCGCCTTGATCATTGACAAACGCATTGAGATAGGCATTGCGACGTTCCTCAATGCCTTGATTCATAATGCGAACCACGTCTTCAACGTCTTCTGTAGTGGCTAATCTGATCATTCTTGATAGGGATGTGTGTGTATTCCATCTCAAGAATATACTTTCAACGCCTCATCTGCAACTTCGATCACATGGAAAAAAAGACCATTCTAGGACACCCTACTGGCCTATTCGTATTGTTCTTTACCGAATTATGGGAACGCTTTTCCTTTTATGGAATGCGGGCAATTCTCGTGCTATATCTAACGGCAGAGACCCAAAGCAGCAATCCCGGACTTGGATGGGACAACGCTTCTGCCCTAGAGCTGTACGGGTGGTATACCATGTTTGTCTACCTCATGAGTATTCCTGGTGGGCTGCTGGCCGACCGATGGATAGGACAGAAAAAGGCGGTGCTCGTTGGAGGAATCCTCATTATCATCGGGCAATTTGTGTTGGCCATAGACTCTATCGCTGCATTTGCCGCTGGGCTTATTTTGATTGTTTCAGGTGTTGGTGCGCTCAAACCAAACATCAGCACCATGGTTGGTGGTTTGTACCGGAAGGGAGACGCTAAAAGAGATGCAGGATTTACGATCTTTTATATTGGCATCAATATCGGCGCCTTTTCAGCCCCTTTGCTCGTGGGTTATTTCGGAGAAGTAGTCGACTGGCATTTGGGATTTAGCTTGGCCGGTTTTGGGATGATCCTTGGGCAAATCGTATACGTCTTCGGACAAAAACACCTGGTGGGCATCGGAGATTCTCACCACGCATCTGAAGAGTCCAAGGCGTTGATGTCAAAGCCTCTGTCCAAGATTGAAAAAGACAGAATGATTGTATTGATGCTGTCCTTTTTAATCATGATCGTCTTTTGGGGCGCCTACGAACAAGCCGGAGGGTTCATGAACCTGTACGCTAAACAAACCGTAGATCGGGTGGTCTTTGGATTTGAGATACCCGCAAGTTTTCTTCAATCCTTACACGCATTCTATGTCATCCTTCTCGGCGCACCAATGGCAGCCTTCTGGCTTTGGTGGAAACGAAAAGGCCTTGAATCTTCCGCTATTTTTAAAATGGGGCTCGGAACCATCATCATGGGATTAGGATTCATGGCATTGGTTGGAGCCGCCTATGAAGTCAGTGTTTTGGCACTTGAGAAGGCCAGTTTGTACTGGTTACTTCTCTCTTATCTTTTACATGTCATAGGTGAACTCAGCAGTTCTCCCATAGCGCTATCATTCATCACCAAACTGGCTCCAGCAAAGTATGCCAGCTTTATGATGGGTGCATACTTTGCAGTGACTGGACTTGGCAATAAATTGGCTGGACTCATCGGAGAGGCTGCTGAAAACGCAGGTGCTTTAGAAGTCTTTACAGGAGTAAGCATCTTCTGTATTGGTTTCGGTCTATTACTGCTGCTCTTTGTGAAGCGACTAAAAGCATTGGCCCATGGCGCTGAAGAGGATACTGAATCCTAATCGGAAATGGACACCTCACTTATTCTCGGATTCATCTTGGCGACGGTTGCGCTTGCTTTTATGCCTGGGCCAGACAATATCTATGTGCTTACCGAAAGCATCTCCAAAGGAGCTAAGCAGGGCGTTGCGATTACCGCGGGCCTGATCAGCGGCGTAATTGTCCATACTACGCTTGTAGCGACCGGCCTCTCCCTACTCGTCTTCAACAACGACATAGCTTATGATACCATGAAGTATGCTGGCACCGCCTACTTGCTGTACGTGGCATATGGTGCCATAAAAGAAGCTCCACTGGATGTTAACGTCGACGTAAAAGGTCAATTGGAGCCTTTTCCAAGACTGTTTAAAAGAGGATTCTTAATGAATGTGCTGAATCCCAAGGTGACCTTGTTCTTCATTGTCTTACTACCTCAGTTCGTTTCGTCAGACGGTTGGTCGCCCATGTACCAGATGTTTGTACTTGGCGCCGTCTTTATGACGGTCTCATTCCTTATTTTCTCTTCGATTGCTATGGTATCTGGTTATTCCGCGAGCCTTATCAAGCACCCCATGTTTTGGGTGGTCACCAAATGGATCAAGGTTTTTGTGCTTGCGGCGCTCGCTTCCTTTCTCCTACTATCTGAACGTTGATGCCTGTGATTTTCAATAGCCCCGCCCAGTTGAGATGGGTTGTAATTGTATCATTGCTTATGAGTTACTCATGGTTAGAAGCACAGGAACCCACAATCATCTACATTGGAGATCCCATGTGCAGTTGGTGTTATGGATTTGCACCAGAAATTGAGAAGGTAAAGGAGGCTTTACCCAACCATGCCTTTGAGGTTGTTTTGGGAGGGCTGAGACCGAATGGAACGGAGACAATGGCAGATCTAGGTGAATTCCTAAAGCATCATTGGCAAGAAGTACACGAGCGGTCTGGGCAGCCCTTTAATTACAGCATCATTGGCAACGAGAATTTCATCCTAGACACCGAACCTGGAAGTCGAGCCGTAGTGGCTGCACGTACAATGGATTCAACCATCTCCTTGTCCTTTTTTAAGGCAGTTCAACACGCCTTTTTTGTGGAAAACAAAGACATGAGGGCTGAATCGACCTTTACCCGTATTGCTCAGGACTTTGGATTGGATACAGTACAATTCAAACAACTCTTCAATCAGGAAGAGATAAAGTACGAGACCAATAATGATTTTCAGTTGGCCTCTGAAATGGGGATACGAGGGTTTCCTTCGGTTGTCATCAGACACAATGGCCAATTGTACCTCGCTGCAAATGGTTACAGAACGGCCGAAGATCTCCTCAAAACCATTGAGCAGATCCGTAAGGAGTGATTAGGGCCTGTGCATGTAGGCCTCGATAGCATTGCGATAGAACGCTAGAGCTTCTTCAACGGATAATGCAGTCATGGAAACCGCCGCCCCTTTCCAGCCCTCTTCATACCACTTTCCATGCGGCAAGCCTCCGAATCCACGTGTCGATAGTCCACCATTGGAGTCGTAACCACTCACGTAGAGGTAATGATCATCAATCATCCCGTCTGGAATTGCCATGCCAATGCCGATGCTGTTGATCTTTGATGTAGGTTGCAGGATTAACGCACCAGAGTCAAAATGATGTGGCCAAATGCGGGGCAGCGCTTCCGTGTCGCGCTCTAGCAGAATGGCTTTCATTGCTTGATCCGCTGTATTTCTCCGTACTATTTCAGCATCCAATGCATCACCCGACATACTGGGAAAGGTGAAATGATCATCCAATACAGGCGAATAGCCCAGCTCGTAGTGCAAGTCAAAAGTGTACGGCCTTGAAATTCCACAAAACTCCCGTTCATTATCCAGCCATTTGATGATGTCTAAATGTTTGGCCCCAGTTAAGGGAAAGGAACCCGACAATCCTGATTCAGGATGCACTATATCAAGGGCGTACACAGCGTGGTTCAACTCTAAGCGCAAGCCTTCGTTGTTCAATGGTCTCGTGGCCAATACAGCCTCTTCCGCATTCCAACCCAAATTGGTGTGACTGTCATCTTCCTCGCTTGGCACAAAGCTTTTAGAGGCAGTACAGAGGTATTGAGCTGCCCGGTGCAGCGCTTCGGTTGCTGTCATCGAGTTATTCAGTCACTAGAACGTCCTTCCAAAAGGCAACGTAGTTTTCAAAACTCTTTGCCATGGGAGAAGCTGCCGGGTAATACCAGGCCGCATCCGGGTTTTCACTTTCCCCCACTTTTATCGTGTAATAAGAAGCTGTTCCCTTCCAATTGCAGACCGTATGCGTTGCTGTTTTGGTAAAGAACTCCTTCTTTATGGTGTCGTGCGGGAAATAATGATTCTTATCAATGACGATCGTATCATCCGACTCTGCGATGACCTCTCCGTTCCAAATTGCTTTCATGATTACATATTTATGGGTTGGAAGATTGAATGAACGCATCCTTTCAATCGGTTACGCTAAACGCAACATCCTCCATACCTTCCACCTTCGCTACGACCTCTATTCCAGGCTTTAAGAACACAGCAGCGGTTGACGCTCCAGCCATAATCACATGTCCGGCTTTGATCGGTTCATTGTATGCCGCAGCCAATCTAGTCGCCGCCTGCAAGGACTTCCATGGATCTCCCAAAATATCATTCGACGAACCAGCAGCCACTTCTTTGTCATCGAAAATCAGTTGCATGCTCAAGTTTCCAATGTTACGAGACGGTTCTTGCCACTCCCCTATGATCAAGCCCGTAGAAGAACAATTATCTGCGACGACATCTTCTAAGGTGAATTTGAAGTGCTCGAAACGAGAGTCAATGATCTCAATCGCAGGGGCGATTGCGTCCACATATTCGTCGAGGTCTTCTAAGGCGATCTCACCAGGAATATCCTTAGCTACTCTAAAACAAATTTCAGGCTCTGCCCTGGGGTGAATATACTTGGCAAGGGAGGTGCTCCCATGGTTTGGAATATCCATATCAGCTGTCAGCCTACCCCAAATCATATCGTGCACTCCCATCTGCTCCATTTTGGCAACCGAAGTAAATCCCATCTTCAATCCAATCAGCGCAAAACCCCTTGCCTTTCTTGGCTCAATGGCCAAGCGTTGAATTTCGTAGGCATCCTCTAAATTATACGCATTATCTGTTGATAGTTGTCTGATTGGTAAAGCGTGAGTTGCTGCCGAATCAAGTTTCAGTGCAAGTTTGTTTAAGTCCATTTTATCCATTGTTCTCATTCTTTTTCAGCATATCCAAGGCAACATCTACAATCATATCTTCTTGCCCTCCAACCATTCGACGGCGACCAAGTTCTTCTAGGATGTCACGCGTATCGATCCCATATCTTTCTGATGCGCGTTCTGAGTGCAACAAAAAGCTTGAATAGACCCCTGCATAACCTAACGACAAGGTTTCACGATCCACTCGAACGGGCCGTGTTTGAAGCGGCCTGATCATGTCATCAGCAGCATCCATCAGCTTGTACAAGTCACTGTTGTGATCGGCCTGCATTCTATTGAGCACTGCAATTAGCACTTCAAGCGGACAATTACCGGCTCCGGCACCCATTCCGGCCAAGGAAGCGTCGAGCCTCGTTGCACCGTGCTGCATAGCTACAATCGTGTTGGCAACGCCTAATCCCAAGTTGTGGTGGCAGTGCACGCCCAACTCTGTGTTGTCGTCTAGGACATCCTTGAACGCCTTCATGCGGTCTGCTACATCATCCATCAAAAGCGCACCGGCTGAATCTGTTACGTACACGCAGTCAGCACCGTAACCCTCCATCAGCTTTGCTTGCTCAGCCAGCTTCTTGGGGGAATTCATATGCGCCATCATCAGAAATCCAGCTACGTCCATGCCAAGCTCTTTTGCCGCTGCAATGTGCTGAGCCGAAATATCTGCTTCGGTACAGTGGGTAGCAATTCTCACCGATTCCACGCCCAGCTCTCTCGCTCGCTTAAGGTCTTCAATGGTGCCAATACCGGGTAAGAGCAATGTGGTCAACTTAGCGTGCTTGAGTTCGGACGCGATCCCCTCTAACCAATCCCAGTCTGTGCGTGCGCCAAAACCATAATTAAAACTCGATCCAGCGAGCCCATCGCCGTGCGCAATTTCAATGGCATCCACCTTTGCTTCATCTAAAGCAATCGCAATCGCCTTTACCTGCTCTTTTGAATACTGATGACGAATAGCGTGCATTCCATCGCGAAGCGTTACGTCTTGTATGTAAAGTTTTCTATTCATTATACTCTTTCTTGTACTGAGCTAAAATGTCTTTTTCGACGGAGAAATAAGTGAGTTAAACCTTTTGGAGCGCGGCAAGTCGCTCGCCCGTCGCCTTTGCGGCGCTGGTCATGATATCAAGGTTTCCTGCATATGCTGGTAGATAGTGCCCCGCGCCAAGCACCTTGAGGAAAACGGATGTTTTCAGTCCACTGACGTGTCCCACGCCTTCAATAAAAACGGGCTGATCAGCAGGAATCTCTTCAAACTGAACTTCTTGGTGTAGCTCATATCCAGGGACGTATTTCTGTACTTCTGCCACCATTTCATGGATACTCTTACGAATGGCTTCTTTATCGGCAATTTCACTCAAGGTAAAGACCGTATCCCTCATCACCAAAGGCGGCTCGGCAGGGTTTAATACAATGATTGCCTTCCCTCGACTAGCACCTCCGACCTTCTCTATGGCCTCCGCCGTAGTTTCGGTAAACTCATCAATGTTGGCACGCGTTCCGGGACCGGCAGACTTGCTTGAGATGGACGCTACGATTTCGCCATAATGCACCTTTGCGACGCGTGATACGGCCGCTACCATAGGAATTGTGGCCTGACCACCGCACGTCACCATGTTCACATTGTCGACGTTGATATTGGCATCGAAATTTACAGGAGGAACCAAATACGGTCCAACCGCGGCCGGGGTAAGGTCGATCATGCGCTTTCCGAAAGGTTTGATCTTTCCGTAATTGTACAAATGCGCTTTAGCAGAGGTAGCGTCAAACACCATGTCAATGTCCTCGAATTGAGGCATACGTATGAGGCCATCCACACCTTCATGTGTGGTGGCAATACCCATTCTCTCTGCCCGAGCCAATCCATCCGATTCGGGATCGATCCCCACCATCACAGACATCTCAAGGATGTCTGAAGTACGTATGATTTTAATCATCAAGTCGGTACCTATGTTTCCTGACCCGATGATGGCGACTTTAGTCTTATTCATATGAGCTTTCTTGAATGGTTATTCAGTCGTTCCGAAAGATACACTTACAGAACCTAGGCCTTCTATATTTCCGGTAAAGGAATCTCCAGGATTGACAGGCACCATTGGCCCAAGGGCTCCCGCCAAAATAATGTAATCCTTTTTCAACGGAGTTCCGAGCTTCGCCATGGTTTGCGCCAACCACAAGGCGGCGTTCAGTGGATTCCCCATGCAAGCTGAGCCGCGCCCTTGCGACACGACTTCGCCGGCTCGCATCATTTCCATTTTGCAATTCACGAGATCTAGGGATGCCCAATCGGTCACGGCATCTCCGATCACAAAATGACTTGCTGAAGCGTTGTCTGCAATGGTGTCCGTAATTCTGATGTCCCATTTTTCCACGCGACTACCAACGATTTCGATCGATGAAACAGCCGCTGAAATCGCATCTTTTAGTACATCCATGGTAATCTGTCCTGAAGGGAGGTCTTTCCCTAAGATGAAGCCCACTTCCATTTCCGCCTTCGGTTGAATAAGCTCACTCCATTGAACAGGAAGCTCTTGTGAGACATGCATGGCATCGGTGAGGACTCCGTAATCTGGCTGATCAACGCCTAATTGTCGCTGCACGGCTTCAGAAGTAAGTCCGATTTTCACTCCGACAATCGACTCACCTCTCGCGCGTTTTCTTTGGGTGTTGATGTCTTGTACAGCATAGGCGGCACCCAAATCATCGGTTCCGATAAGCTCTCTGACAGGAGCGCATGTTTTGCCTTGGTTGAGGCAATCCCACAGAAGATCAGCGGCTTGCTGAATGTTCATTGATTCATCCATGGCTGCAAAGGAACTCAAAGCAGTGGATACGACCTAAAAAACAGTACGATTATCGTTTGCGATATACGGCATCGCAAAACAGATGCGCTTCATCAAAGAATCGATTCATCAAGTCCAACGAAGTGTCACGCGTAATCACTTCCAGAGCAGCATCATCGTACTTTCTAGATATTTCCGTAAAGAGCTTCTCACCTTTGGAAAACTCGTAGTAACCATTTATAGCCTCGATCGTAACCCGCTGATCTTTCGTGGACCTTAGATAGCTGTACGCAATCCCATCTTCTTCGTTGTACACAGGGGCGTGCTCGAAATTTTGCACGACAAAGTCGCCGCCCAGTTCTCGGTTGATACGCTCCAAAACATTCAAATTAAAGGCGGCGGTAACCCCTGCACTGTCATTGTAGGCAGGGAGTACTATCTCTTTGGGCTTCTTCAGATCTACACCAATCAAGAGCGTATCTCCACTTTGCATGGTGGCGGATAAACGCTTCAAAAAATCATTGGCCAGATCATCGAGCAGGTTGCCAATATTGGACCCCATGAACAGAATTGCCTTGGGTCGATCTGATTTTAGATGCTCTAGCGCATGGAAGTATTCTCCCACAATGGGATCTACTTGCACGTTGAGAAACTCGAACGACACAGTACCTTTCAACTTATGAACAGCGTTTGAGGAGATATCTATCGGTCGATAAATGAACTTTTTTGGATCCAATTCTCGCAATAAATGGAACGTTTTTTGACCGTCACCTGCACCTAATTCAAACAGATCAAACGCTTCAAAGCTTCCTGTCAACGAGTCGGCGAGTTGAGAAGTCTGCTCTTTGAATATCTCCTCCTCCGCCCTTGTCAGGTAGTATTCTGGCAACTGCATGATTTGGACAAATAGCTCATCGCCTCGTTTGTCATAGAACCATTTAGACGAGATCCGTTTAGGATCTTCCGCCAGGCCTTCTTTCAACTCCTGCTTAAACAAACCCAGATAATCACTCATGTTTCGCCATTCTGACACCGGAAAACTGCCACTGTATATTCGGGTGAAAAAAATTTCTGTAAGTCTTTCTAGAATGCCCTGCAGGAGTGGCCTTACTAGCGCCTCTTAGCACCATTTGATGCATCATGAATTTACCGTTGTATTCACCTACTGCCCCGTCGGGTCGTCGAAATCCGGGATAAGCCAAATAAGCACTATTCGTATGCTCCCAGCGCTCACCCCACTGAAAATGATCGCTTGCCACTTCCCATTCAGCTTCCGTGGGAAGCCGCAGCCCTTTCCACTCGGCAAAGGCAGCTGCTTCGTAATGACTTACATGGCAAACAGCTTGGTGAGGATTCACTGGGTGTAAGCCGCCCAATCCGTACTCCATCCACTGTCCATCCATCCAATGCCAGTGCAATGGCGACCTCACCTCGTTTCCTTGGATCCAAGCCCACCCCTCATCCAACCACAATTCATGGCGGGCATAGCCATCGTCCATTATAAATTCGAGGAAGTCTTCATTGCTCACCAAGCCATTTTGGACGGCATAAGGCTGCAAGTAAACCTTGTGTCGACGGAATTCATTGTCATAGCCAAACCCCACTCCATCGTGTCCTATCTCATAGATGCCAGCATCAATGGAGACCCATCCGTCGGAGGGCGTAATTGTTGATTCTAATCCGACACCCTCGCTGTAGACCGGAAATAACGGGTTGTTTCCAAGAATGTATTTGAGGTCCGTCCACAGCAACTCTTGATGCTGTTGTTCATGATTCAAGCCAATGGCCAATAGATGCATAAACCCTTTGTTGTTGAGCAAATCAGCAGAAGAAAGCAAATCAAGCATCGCCTTATCGACGTGTGCACGATAGCCCATTACCTCTGCCAAAACGGGCCTAGACATGGCTCCACGCTGGTCGCGCTGCGTTCGATCACCCAACGTATTGTAGTAACTGTTAAAGAGATAGCCGAAGTGAGGATTAAAGGGCTTGTAACCCTTTCTAAAGTCTGTGAGAAGGAAGGTTTCAAAGAACCAAGACGTATGGCCCAGATGCCACTTTGGAGGGCTTACAAATGCTGCGGGCTGAGGAATATAATCTTCCACTTTCAGCGGAGCGCAGATTCTTTCCGTTTCGGACCGGATAGCTATGTAGGACGATGGGTTCATATCGCACTGAGAAGAACATCCTCTTTCTTCCTTTCAAACATTCTCTTTCTCATTCTTGGTCTTGAGCGATTCCTAATTCTCTAAGGTCTACACCGGTTAAAGCTGCATGCTCATCTATCAAAGCCCTCTTATAGGACAGGAGGCCTCCTTGATCACCTAAAGCCAATTCACGCATGAGACGATTACCCATGATATATACGGCAGCATGCTCACCCATTGTGTTTTTAAGCGATTGCTGAATGGGTTTCAGGTAAGTGTCAATGGTTTCTTCTTCGTGCTTCTTTCTCGCTCTCGCAGCCCTTTGCTCATCTTTAGACATTTTAGGCGATGCAAGCTCAGTATCGCTCAATCCGCTTTTCAGCGCATCTTGACGCAATTGCTGCACTTGGCTCAGCAATTGACTTTTATAAGCTTCCGTATTGAGCGAACGAAGAGGTCTAGCCTTCTGATGAAATGACCGGATCGCAGCATCATCCTGAGCCAATTCGAGTAAATAATCCTTATCGAGTACTTGGTATGCCGGCCGCTTACTACGCTTAGCCAATTCCTCTCTCAATTCCATCAAACCCTTCAGCACATGCCATTGAACCTGTGTAAATCCATTGCTATCTCTAGGCTTCAAATGAGAAAGTGCATCTTGTTCGGTCGACTCTACCGCTTCCAATTGGCGTCGCTCCTCTTCCACCCAGTCCAGCATGTTTCGTTCCTTCAATGTCTTCTCTAGGGCGTCTTTCAAGTCAAACAGGTAAACCACATCTTCGGCTGCGTAACTCAACTGCGTTTCGCTCAGAGGGCGCTTCACCCAATTGCTTTTCTGAGAGCCCTTACTGGTATTAATTCCGAGGATTCGCTCGATCGCGTTGACGAGGGAAATCTGCGAATAATCCAAAAGTTTGGAAGCAATACTGACGTCGTAAATATTCCGCACTGAGCAGCCCATGGAATGGAAGAGACGGAGATCTTCTCCCAATTCGAACCCGACCTTTTGAATCTTTGGATCCTCCATAAGAGGGAAGAATGTACGGACTTCCAAGCCCTTTGCAAGTGGGTCTATGATGTAACAGACCGCGCCGTCAAACACCTGCATAAGGCACATCGTAAACCCATACTGAAAGCGATTCTTATCGAATTCTAGGTCTATTGCAAAGCGCTCTGTGAGTGCGAGATAATCGGTGAGCTTTTGCAGCTCTTCTTGCTTATCGATGTACCGAGTCTTCATCGGGCGGCAATATAGTCGTTTCAAGTTGCTTTCTCACCTCTTAATGAAGCGGTTCACACATCTCGAAAGGTCTAGTTGTACTCGGAAAATGAGACTTTCTTATCAACTTTCCCACCAGTCTGATTACTTTCGAACCGAATTCAGCAACGTGAGAAGAAAACTTGTTTACGCGTCGGGAATAGTGCTCGTGGCGACTTCTGTCGTCACTCCTTCCTATGCTCAGCGCGACGTTGCACTCCTTGCCTTACATGATAACCCATCCGAAGAAGTCGCCCCACCGACGAGTATTGATTTCGAAGCGCACAGAGTCGGATCAGACGTGGAGCTAAAGTGGGTGGTCTCTGGTTTTGTAAAGTACTTCTCCGTGGTGCGAAGTTTAGACCGTGAGAATTGGGAACCCATTCTTCACATGACCGGTTCTAACCAAACCTACCACAAAACGGAGTATTTCGACATCGACTACAATGTCCCCTCTTTCAAGCTCTTTTATCGAGTAAACAATGTGCTGTACAGCGGTGAAATCATCACTTCGAACGTCTCCTATGTTCCGCCTTATGACGATCTAACCAGCTTTGAGGAGCGCTTGATTAAAACGATTTCTGACCCCATTCAAGAGGGAATGCACATCGACCTTTCCTTTGTGAATTTTGAAGCCGAAGACCTTCTATTGGTTTTGAGGGACCAATGTGGCGTGGAGTTTTACGCGAAGGTGAAGTATGTACAAGGGGAGCAGACGTATGTAGTTACAGATGTCAGCGGAGACATACCATCGGGACAATACCTGATTACCGCCTCGAGCAAAAAGCACATTTACAGTTCTAAGCTACGCATTGAACTGACGGACTGAACATCCGAAGTAGCTCCCCGAATTTAGTAGAGATTAAGAGTGGCGGACAGTACCCAAGCGCTTGAACATAACAAGCACAGACAGGAAGAGTAACGCAAGTGCCGCAATGGCAAAGCGCAAGTAAAGTTGCGTTTTAGAGAGGTCTGCCCTAGCTGCTTTCAGTTCTTCGGCCAGTGAGTTGTTCACCCTAGACTTCTCTTCAAGGTTGTACTTTGCTTCAACGAATGCAATGAGTTCCTGATTCTTCTTGAACTCTTTCTCCTTGATGAAGGTCATCAGTTGCTTAGTGTACTTTTCAGCACCGTCAATATCTCCTAAGGCAGCATTGGCTTTTACCAATCGCAATAAGGTAGAATCTCGTTGATTCTCGTACTCAATGGAATCAGAAAGCACTAGGGAGTATTCTAACGCCTCTACGGCTTCTTTCATTCTGCCTAAGTGCATCAGGGTGTGCCCTCTTCTTTGGTTCACCACCACTTCTCCCGTGGCGTCATCGGTGAATTGATAGAGTACATCCATTCTCTTGTAGATGTCGAGTGCCTTCTTGTACTTGTGCTGTGATTCCAGGGCATAACCTAATTCACTCATGCAAGACAATACGTAATGTTCTTCTTCTAACTCATCAAAGATCTCAACCGCCAATTTGAAATTGGTGATGGCACTGTCGAATTGATTCAGTTCGACTTCGGCCATTCCGATGGCCATGATGATTTGCGCCTCGTCTATTCCTCGTTGATCTTGATTCAATTCCAAGGCCAGCTTTAGTCGTTCTTTGGCGTCTCGATATCGACCACTCATTTGGCTTACGCCGCTCATGTTCATCAAAGCCGTGATCTGAGCAGAAGAGTCGTTCAATCTCTTACTTCGCTTCCATACATCATAGAAGCACTTGAGGGCTGGGCCGTAATCGTTGTGCATGCTCGCGCGAATCCCTTGCATACTTCGAATAGTCTGAAAGTAAGTGGAATCTCCTAAAGCCAACGTCCTTCTCTCAACCACAGCAATGATTGAATCCAACTTTTTAGGGTTAGAATAAACATACTCCTGAGCCTTTTCGATGAGTGCCTCCATCTCCTGCTGAGAAGCTTCTGAAGCGGTCAAGGAAAATGAGGTTGTCAACATGCCACATACGAGCATGAACAGGGCGATAGGTTTGGTAAGATGTTGTTTCGTGGTGCAGACTGGAGATAAATATAAAGCTTCTTGTTCATAACTTGCAAGCGAGGTGCCGAAAAGTGGCTTATTAACTTCCGAACGTGCTCACGGTGGGAAGCTAAAACATTGATGGGAATCTCCTTCGCCTATTTTCGACCTTAACAAATCAAAACCTTAAACCTTAAACTCTATTTGTTATGAAAAAGCTAGTTATGGCTGTTGTTATTGTTGCCACTATGGTAGGATGTTCTAAAGAATCAGAAATCACATTAACGGAGGCGGGATACGATCGCGCTGAACAGAGCAGCAGTGGAAGCTTCGATGTGGGAACCGTTGGTGCCAATGACGTTGCCGTCATCACCTATGACCTCGTTGAATTGACAGACCTTGTATCCTGTGCCGTTTCCGAAAGCTCAGCCACTTCGCTCGTGATAGAGCACGTTTCAAGCGTTGGGTACTACCTATCGGGTATTGGAGTGAGCCCTGGATCCAATACAACGTTTTCGATCGAGCTGACCAATGACAACGGAACCTTGAGCTGGGAA
>Ga0055584_100002704_pt1 | contig 17552 bp, 14 predicted proteins | sample OSDHelmetaG_FD_58716 | JGI IMG/M metagenome (GOLD analysis project Ga0055584, IMG submission 58716) | Pelagic marine sediment microbial communities from the LTER site Helgoland, North Sea, for post-phytoplankton bloom and carbon turnover... | ecosystem: Environmental > Aquatic > Marine >... | reverse complement strand
AACGCATAAAGATCAATACATTTTAATCAAGTCGCATTTGATTTAATGTAAAAAAGCTCCTTAATAGGAGCTTTTTTCATTTAAGGTTTTCGATATTCCAATCCATCGTTATTCAGAGGTTTGGAGGCACGACAAACGGAAGAATCTGTTGAACTGGTTCATAATTACCACATTCATTCTCCTGCCAATGTTGACAGATTCTTCGTATCCTCCTTACGTCGGATTCTCTGAAAGACATTCATTCAAAAAATTTGGACATCATTTGCCAACTCACTAAGATCATTCCAGCCTGGGTTAATTTCTGCAATTAGCTTCTCCTTATATGCCCTACTCTTACCCTTTAAATACCGCTCATATTTATTCGCTTCGTCGATTCTCTCGAAAAATTTGAAATACAATAACCTGTTTAATTCATATCTGGCAGAAAAACTATTTGGGTAAAATTTGGTCTTATGTTGCCATAGCCTGTATCTCAAATCACTTGTAACACCTACATAAAGTGTTGTTTTGTTTTTATTGGTTAGAATGTAAACGAAGCCATTTTTCACGTTCAAACGTAGCATTCTTAAATGCTATTAAAATGATTCCTCTCCCAACGTCAGAGCATAATCATCGTAAGTGCTTTATGATAAAATCCTTTGACTCGTGTAAATACTACTTCAGCAGATTCTGCGCACTCTCCTAACGTCGAGCACCTTGAATAACGAGTAAATAAAAAAGGTCCGCCAAATGGCGGACCTTTAAAATATATTGTTAGAACAATTACTGTTCTTTTCTTTTCATAAAGTCAACCACAATTGGCGTTGCGATACAGATAGAAGAATACGTTCCTACTGCCACACCAATCAATAGAGCAAAAGTGAAACCTTTCAAGCCTTCTCCACCGAATAAGAACAAGATTACCACAACCAATAGCGTTGTTAACGACGTTACCAACGTTCTGCTTAGTGTTTGGTTAATCGCGTCATTAATGACACCAGAAGTGTTCTTTTCGTACTTGTGCAAGCCTAAGAATTCTCTTACTCTATCAAATACAACCACCGTATCGTTAATCGAATAACCAACTACCGTTAAGATTGCTGCAATAAACGCTTGATCCACATCCATTGAGAAGTTTACAAACATTGGTAGAATTGAGTACAACGAGAATACGATTAATACATCATGGAAAAGTGCCACAGTTGCACCAAGTCCGTAACCCCATTTTCTAAATCGAGCTACGATGTAAATAAACATACCAATTAGCGATAAAATAATCGCTAAAGTAGAATCTCTCTTAATGTCTTCTGCGATGGTTGGACCCACTTTAGATTCTGACATAACTGATTTCTCAGTTACCCCATACTTGCTAAGTCCTTTTACGATCGCCGCTTTAACATCTTCTCCAACCAATGAATCTTTATCAGCAATTCTGTAAGAAGTAGTTACCTTATAATAACCATCCGTTCCGTAGGTTTTAACCTCTACGTCAGTGTTGTTTATTTCTGGCTTAATGGCAGACTGAATATCTTCCGTATTCGTAGCACCTTCGATGTTCATTACATATGACCATCCACCTTTAAAATCAACACCTGTATTTACGCCTCTTGTTATCATTGAACCGATACCGGCTAAAATGATGATAGAAGAGATTACATAGAACTTCTTTCTGTTTCCAATAAAGTTGTAGTTGAATGTCTTTAACATATTCTTACTACCACTTGTATTGAATGCTATTTCATTTCCTTTTGCGATGTCACGCTCAACAAACAATCTAGTCAACAAGATTGAAGTGAATAATGAAGAAAGAATACCGATTAATAAGATGATACCGAAACCAGCAACTGGACCTTTTCCTAAAGTCATTAAGATCACTGCTGCAATCAAGGTAGTAACGTTTGCATCAATAATCGACGTTAACGCTGCTTTATAACCATGTCGAACTCCAGCTTTAAAGCCTTTACCCGAGGCAAGTTCTTCCTTAATCCTTTCAAAGATCAGTACGTTCGCGTCAACGGCCATACCTATGGTTAGTACCAAACCAGCCATACCTGGTAACGTCAATGCCGCACCATAACCAGAAAGTACACCAAGGATAAAGAATAAGTTTGCTAACAAAGCGATAACGGCATATACACCTGCTTTACCGTAGTAGAACATCATAAACAAGATAACCGCTAAGAATCCAATCGCTAAAGAGATTAAACCAGCGTTAATTGCTGCAGCTCCAAGTGTAGGACCAACAACAGATTCTTCAACAATTTGTGCAGGAACCGATAAACGACCCGCTTTAAGAATATTACTTAAATCTTCAGCATCTTCCATTTCGAAGTTTCCAGAAATACTAGAACTACCATTTGGAATCTTGCCTTGAACTGTAGGTGCGCTATATACTTTATTGTCAAGTACAATCGCGATTGCTTCTTTATTTGCTTTGCTCGATGCTTGTTCAGTAATAATCGACCACTCTTTTGCAGCCGTATTATTCATCAACATGGTCACCTCGTATGAACCGTTAGGGCTAATCGTTGGACGCGCGTTGTCAATTACATCGCCATCCAATACAGGGAATTTCCCGTTAACACCACGTAAGGCATATAAGGTTACAAAACCATCTTCTGTTTCTTCGAAACTCCACTTAAACACTAAATCGTCAGGGAATAACGCTCTTACTTCAGGATCAGCAAATTGCTCTTCGAAAAATGGCACTTCAGTGCTTTTCACGAAACCGATAAAGCTACGAATCATTACATTTCCTTGTTCGTCTTGTGGCAACGCCATTCTAGACATCAAAGGATATTCAATCATCTGCTCTTCACGAGTCAATTCTTTTTGAGCTGTATCTTTTCCTGTAGTATCTTTTCCTTTAGACGTGTCCTTTAGCCCAGCAAAGTCATCAACAACTGCTGGAGAATCCACTGCCGTTTCTAATCCTTTCACATTCGCAAAGTCATCAGATACGGTTTTAACAACTGCTTCTTTGGTTGTATCTTTTTGTTGTGCTGCTCTTAACTTTTCAGAAATAATAGGTCGAGCATCTTCGAAGTACTTGTATACTTCGTCGTTGTTATACACTTGCCAGAATTCTAACTGAGCCGAACTAACCAACAGTTTTCTAACTCTGTCTGGATTATCAACCCCAGGTAATTCAACCAAGATTCTGCCATTGTCTAATCGCTGCACATTTGGTTGTGTTACGTTAAACTGATCGATACGGGTACGAATTACTTCATACGTCTCCCCTACTTTCGCTTTTTCCTCTTTCTTTAACCAATCATAGATTTGTTGGTTGGTAGAGTTGTATTGGTCTGGAAGTTCCGCCTTACGATTCTTTCTGTAAAAAATACGGGCCAATCCTGTTTCAGGGCTCAGTTGTTCGTATTCTTTAGCGAAGTAATCTACAAAACTACCTTGACCCTTATAGGCTGCACTAGCGCGTTGTATGGCTTGATTAAATTGCGGGTCCTCGTCATTTCCTCCCAAACCTAACACCATGTCTTGTGTCGAGATTTCAAGAGTTACGTTCATTCCACCCTGAAGGTCAAGCCCTAGGTTGATTTCACGTTGTTTACATTCTTGGTAGGTGTAGCCAAACAATGGGTATACTTTTTCATTTTGAATTGAATCAATATGCTGTTTGTATACTCGGGCATATGCCGCCGCGGTATCAGACCCAACAATTGCAATTACATCTTCTTTTACTCCTTTTTCTACGTTTCGAGTAACCAATGTAAACGACAATTGGTAAAGGCAAACTACGGCCAACAGAATTACCAAAAACTGTACAAATCCTTTGTTCTTCATTCGTCTATATCAAATAATTTTTTGTATTCCTTCCCGTTTTTCGGAAGTCCGCAAAAGTAAAGGTTTTTTTTAAAGTCTAAAAGGGTATTCAGACAAAGAATACAATACCTTTTTTAAGCTTTTAGGAGTTCGTTTAAATGGTTGGTTAAAACCTTAAAACTCCTGTCAAAATGGGTATTGTTGACAATGATTAAATCAACGTTGGCACGATACGGAAGTAGATATTGTTTATACGCGGGTAAAACATGTTCATTCCACTGATATTCAATCTGCTTTTCTGTCATTCCTCGTTCCTCGGCGTCTCTCGTTAAACGCCTCTTGAGCATCACGTCTAAACTGGCTTCAACATACAGTTTCAAATCAAACAATGCGTCAAGCTTCGGGTCGGTGTAAATAAACAAACCTTCAATCACGATGATGGGTGATACCTTAAACGTGATTTGTTTTGGAAACACATTCGGGTTGTTGAATGTGTACTCCACTATTTTGACGTCTTGCCCTTTTTTCAATTTGCGCAGGTCGCGTACCAATCGTGAAAAGTCAATCCCTTCTGGTAAGTCGAAATTGATTTCACCATTTTCGTCAACCACTTGATCCGACAACGGCTTATAGTAATGGTCTTGCGATATCACACAAATCTCCCCTGGTTTGTACAACTTGTTTAAACGACGAATAAGCGTCGTTTTCCCAGATGCACTCCCTCCTGCAATACCTATTATATATGGTTTTGATGTCGACATGATTTCTGGGTGCAAATTAAGTTCAAATTATTATCGGTTGTCAAGTAGTTTCACAATTCCTACATTCGAGAACCCATGGCAAACCCGAATATTCTTAAAATATATGACACATTGGTAAGTCAGTTTTCGGGCGTTGAACGAAAAGGAAAAACAACTCCTTACACTTCGACGAACACCTACATGTTTTCTTTTATCGGCAAGGACGGCAACCTTGCTTTACGTCTTTCTAATCACGACATTTCAGAATTGATAGAGAAAAACGACGCCAGTTTAATGATGCAACATGGTAAAATCTTAAAAGATTTCATTTGTGTCCCAGACAGTATTTTGAATGATCGCGACCTTTTAAAGCAATACTTTCAACGCAGTTTGGATCATACCAACAGTTTAAAGCCTAAGAAAAAGTAATCCATGTTTAAAACACCTTTTTTTAATCAGACAAGCAAAAGACTTTCTGTAGTCATCACCATATGGTTCCTTTCGTATCAAATTTCGATGGCACAGTTGACATGCACTCAAATGTCTATCGACACGATGTCGGTTAAAATAGGTTTGGTTGACATTGGACTAAAGCATGTGCAACACGATACGTTCAGAGCCTACGTATATGACAAACAAGGATTCTCTACCTTTTTGTTTAATCGTTCTACCCAACAAATAGCGTCTCCCGTGAAGACGTATAAAGAGACGTACTACGACGGACTGGAGTTAATTTCCATTTTCAATACGCAACCACACAATTCAAGTATGCGCAACACCTTAAATAAAGTTTGTCGTGGCATATATCATGGACCTTATAGTATTGTAGGTGTGGAAGAAGGTTTTATGGAAAACAACCTTTTAAATGGCACAGTTACCAAATTGAAAGTCGGAAACTACGGCTGGCACGGAACTTCTTCCTATGTCAATGGAATAAAACAAGGCATAGAGATATATACCAATGGTCGATATACAAACAGATGGTTTTACAAGAACGGTAGTGCACTACGACTGCAAGTTTTCAAAGACAGTCTGTTACTAAGAGATGAGCGGTATCACCCTACCTATGGCTTAACCACTTATGACGACTTTGGTCGACTTACGCGATTGGAGGTGCAGGACTCAATTTACTTGTATTATGAAAACCAAAACCTGCGATATAGCCTGACCTATAATGAGTCAAAACAAATTTGGGAAACAAAGTTGTTCTATCCTTCTGGGAAGCTTGAAATGTATCAGCCGCATAAAACGTATCGTCATTCACCCTTAGCCACTGAAATTTGGTATACAGAAAGTGGTCAAATAAAGCCTGAGCCAGAGCCAGAGGAAATGGTAGAAGAAATCATGGAGTACCAATCATTACGTTCATCCATATACAACCATCGTACAACCGATGTGACCGACAATCAGCTCTTAGAAATAAAAGAGGTTGAGTCATTTTTATCCCAATTGACCGCGCTTCTTGTTTTGGACAGTGAAACCAAGGTTAAGAAAAAGCAGTTGGGGTCTTACCAATTTGAATTAGAAGCTTGGAACTCTGAATCACCAAAAGTGTATTTTCAGAATGTGAATCGCAAAGACCATACGATATACCAGCATGTTCACTACACGTTAGAGGGCTTGGATGGTGAACAAGTGCCCATAGATGTTCTGTCTAATTACACGGTAACTTATCTAAAAGCTTTAATCGATATGCAAGTCGACAAACCATAGCTCTTTTGTGGAACTAATTTGTTCCGACTAAATCCACATCCAATTCGACAAAAAACTTTGGAAACTTTAAACACTTTCAAAGTTTCCAACCTACTTTTGCCCCGCTTTAATGGACGTAAAAGAACAAATATTACAAAAGGCACTTGGTTTATTCATGCGGTACGGCATCAAGAGTGTCAGCATGGACGATATCTCACGTGAGGTTGGTGTAAGTAAAAAAACACTATACCTACATGTCAGCGACAAACGTGATTTAGTGCGTATGGCATTCGAGCGTCATCTGAATGATGACGAGCAATTCTGCACCAATATTATGGACGCTACCAACAACCCGATTCAGCAGTTGTTGAACCTAGCGAAACACTTGGTCGACAATTTTACGCAAATGAATCCGAGCACCATGTTTGATGTTCAGAAGTACTATCCAAGTTGTTGGGCATTGTTTGATGACCATAAGAACAAATACATCAAACAACAAGTAGTTCAAAACTTGACCCTAGGTATCGAAACCGGACTGTATCGTTCTGAACTCAACGTAGACATCATCTCAAAGTTGTATATCTGCTTGATAGATGCTTCTGTAAATCCGGATACGTTTCCAAATAAAGAATTTGACCGTGTAGCCATTTTCGTTCAGTTGTTCGATTATCATTTACACGCTATCATGACTGCTGAGGGCAAAACCTATTTCAACACACATAAAGAATCCTTTTTCAATTAATCAAATGAGAAAACTTACCACATTACTGATTTGTCTGATTACCTTAAACGCGATTGGGCAAACGCAAACATTAACGCTTGAACAGGCCATTGAGTATGCCATGCAGCACAATACCGACGTTCAAAACGCTGGACTTTCTGTAGAAGGAAGCAAGCAAGAAGTCAAAAGTGTCATTTCAACTGGTTTACCGCAGATTACGGCCAATGGAAATTTCACTCACAATGTCCAGATTGCCTCCCAACAACTACCGGATTTTATTTCACCTGCAGTATATGGTGTTTTAATTGCAGAGGATCTTTTACCTGAAGGTCGATTTAAAGCGGGTCAGCCACAAACTTTGGCTTTTGGTGCGCCGAGTTCTTTAACGGCTATGGCCAATTTAAACCAGCTTCTTTTTGACGGGACGTATTTTCTAGGTCTGAAAGCAGCTAAACAGTACGTAAAGATGTCTGAGTTGTTGCAGGAAAACACAGAGATTTCAACTGTAGAAAATGTAAAGAAATCATTTTATGCGGCGTTGATTACTGGTCAGAATGCAGACTTACTCAACCAAAGTTTGGCGAACATCAATACCACATTGAAAGAAACCCAAGGCTTATATGAAGCGGGATTTGCTGAAAAACTGGATGTAGACCGTTTGGCTTTTGCGAAATCCAATTTAGAAACGCAGATCAACAACATTGGTTTACAGAAACAAATTTTGATTAATATGTTAAAAGTGACCATTGGTATGGATGTCAATCAACAGATTGCTTTGATTGGTGATATCTCACAACCATTAGAAGTCAATGCCAATGCCTTTAGTGTTGATAGCCGTATCGAGACAAAGATCATGCAACAGAAATTGGTTTTGGATAGCTTAAACATCAAACGATATCAAGTGGGATATTATCCGAGTATTCGGTTAAACGCTAGTTACCAGCAAAACAGTTTTGCTGAGGCAGCAGAGTTTCAAGGATTGGGAAATACCTGGAATCCAGGCACCATGTACGGTGTGAACATGAGCATACCCATTTTTGATGGATTCTATAAAAAATCAAAGATTTCAATGGCTCGAGTTGAGTATGAAAAAGATAAAAACACTTATAACCAAACACGAAACCAATTAATGTTTCAGATGGAACAAGCGAAAATGAATGTGACCATCAAAGAACAGAATTTAGAAAACCAAAAAAAGAACCGTGCTTTAGCCAAAAGCATCTACGAAACTTCAAAAATTAAATTCGACGAAGGAGTGGGATCGTCTTTTGAACTTATTCAAGCACAAACCGACCAAACCCAATCAGAGATTTCATATAGCAACGCCTTGTATGAACTGATCGTCGCACAAATAGACTTACAAACCGCTTTAGGAACCAGTCAACCCACTATTAAATAACGCACACAATGAAATTCATGAAATACCTTAATTTAATCATTTTAGCAGCCATTATCGTTACTGGTTGTTCGTCAAAACCCGAATCAAGTCTTGACAAAAAAAGAGAAGAGCTGACGAAAGCTGAAGCTTCTTTGGACTCAATTCAGAAAGCCATCGCAGAAATAAAAGAGGAAATTAATAAACTCGACACGTCTGCAAGATCTAAAACTTTCCCAGTAATGGTGACTACCATTCAAAAAGGTGCGTTTAAGAATCCATTTCAAATTCAAGGTTTGGTAGAATCTGACCAAAACGTTTTGATTTCACCTGAAGTTCCAGCAAATGTTTTGTCCATTTTGGTAAAAGAAGGACAACGCGTTTCAAGAGGTCAGGTAATTGCTACCCTTGACGGTTCGATAGCAGGAGCGCAAATCAATGAATTGGAAAATGCATTAAGTCTTGCTAAGATCAATTTTGAAAAACAAGAAAGACTTTGGAACCAAAAAATTGGTAGTGAGATGCAATATCTCCAGGCAAAAAACCAATATGAAAATTTGGAGAAGAGTTTGACAACAGCAAAAACGCAATTGGGTAAATACACCTTGCGTTCTCCGATTAACGGAACGGTTGATGAAATTATGGCCAACCCTGGAGAATTGGTAGGTGGTATGACCAGCGGACCTGTTGCACGTATCGTCAACCTAAAGGACATTAAAATCAAAGCGAATGTGTCTGAAAGATATGTTGGACAAATAACGAAAGGACAGACCGTAATGGTGAATTTCCCTTCATTAGGCCTTCAAATGACTGAAAAGGTATCGTCGGTTAGCAATGTGATTGATGTTAACAATAGAACTTTTGTTGTATACGTACAGCCTTCTAAAAACTTAGACAAGTTGAAGCCAAACCTATTGGCTTTAATAACTGCATATGATTATGAAGATAAGGAAGCGATTAGCATCCCGACCAAATTGGTGAGAACGGATGGAGAAAAATCGTTTGTTTTTGTTGTCAAAACCCAAGGTCAAAAGAAAATTGTTGAGAAGCGATTTATCGAAATTCAAAAACAGTTCCCAAGCCAGACGTTGATTAAATCTGGTCTTGAAGTGGGAGACCAACTGATCACCGAAGGCGTGGCGAGCGTCATTGTTGGCGATGAAATCAAAATCATCGACGCCTCAACTGAGGGTTAGTCTAACCAATGTACAACACATAATTAAAGTGCAATGAAAGAAATTATCAAAGAGTTTAAACTCTCCAGCTGGGCTGTAAACAACAAGATCAGTGTATATGTGATGATGGCCATCATCCTCATCATTGGTTTGCGTAGTTACAACTCGATGCCAAAAGAGAGTTTTCCGGAGGTTAAACAGCCAATTGTTTACATAAACACTGCCTACCCAGGTAACTCTCCTATTGACATGGAGAACTTGGTTACGCGGCCAATGGAGAAAGAGATCAATACCATTACAGGTTTAAAGAAACTGAACTCCACGAGTATCCAAGACTTTTCTGTCATCATCGCTGAGTTTGAGCTGAGTGTTAAAGGTGAAAAAGCATTACAGGAAGTGAAGGATGCCATTGACCGAGCGAAGATGGATTTACCGAACGACTTACCTGCCGATCCTTCGGTGATGGAGATGGACTTTTCGGAGTTTCCAGTAATGAACGTAAACGTTTCTGGTGATTACCCACAAGAAAAACTAAAAGAATACGCAGAATACCTTGAAGACAAGATGGAAGCCTTATCTGAGGTGTCGTCAGTTGATATTTCGGGATTAACTGAAGAAGAGGTAGAAATCGCGATCGACCGAGTAAAAATGGAAGCCCTTGAGCTATCCCTTGGTGACATCGAGCAGGCCATTGCTGGTGAGAACGTAACCATGAGTGGTGGTGACATAAAAAGTATCGAAGGCAATGACATCACTCGACGTAACATTCGAATCGATGGTGAATTCAACGATTGGAGAGATATCGAAAACGTTATTGTTAAAAACGAGTTTCAAAACATCGTGTATCTCCGTGATATTGGTGAAGTATCGTTTGGACCAAAAGAAGCTACCAGCTATGCGCGTTTGAATGGCAATCGTGTAGTTACACTTGACATCAAAAAGAAGAGTGGTGGAAACCTAATTAACGCTGCAGAAAAAATTCAAGCCATTGTTGCTGACGCACAGGAAAACATCTTCCCAAAAGATTTGGAAGTGGTGATTACCAACGACCAAAGTAAAATGACCAAAAACATGGTTACCAACCTGGAGAACAGCATCATTATGGGTGTTCTCTTAGTGGTAGGCGTTTTGGTGTTTTTCTTAGGTGTACGAAACTCTATGTTCGTTGGTATAGCGATTCCATTATCGATGGTAATGGGTATTGCCATTTTAAACTTTAGTGGCACAACGCTAAACATGATGGTGCTTTTCTCGTTGATCTTAGCGCTCGGTATGCTGGTCGATAACGGGATTGTAATTGTAGAAAATATATACCGGCAATTCTCGGAAAAAGGCAAATCCAAAGACCAAGCCTCTAAGGAAGGTGTTGGTGAAGTGGCTACTGCGATTATCGCATCAACCGCCACAACGGTGGCGGCATTTATCCCACTATTGTTTTGGGAAGACTTGATGGGTGAGTTTATGAAGTACTTACCAATAACATTGATTATCGTATTGTCTTCTTCACTGTTTGTGGCCTTGGTTATTAACCCTGTGTTGACCTCTGACTACATTAAAATTGGAAATAAGACAAAATCAACGGCCAGTAAATTCTGGGTGAAAAACGGAATTACAATCGCTGTTGCGTTGATGTTGTACATAATTGGGTGGAGATTGTTAGGTGGTATTTTCATTGCTGGCGTTCTGATTTCAATTATCAATAGATTCTACCTAACGCCTGTCGGGAACTGGTTTATGAACAAAATCATGCCAAAGATTGAAAATTGGTATGCGAATTTTCTTACCAAGGCCCTTTCTGGCAAGAAACCACTTGGTTACTTATTTGGCATGGTGGGGTTATTTATCGTAACCATGATTGTATTTGGAGCAAATCCTCCTCCAATGGTATTCTTCCCAGACAGTCAGCCAAACTATGTAAACGTGTACGTGGAAACGCCATTGGGCAACGACATAGAAAGAACAAATGAAATTACCAAGAAATTAGAAAAGCGCATTACTGCTGCCGTTCAAGATGACAGCTTGGTTATTGAAGCGATCTTGGCACAAGTGGGTGAAAAAACCGCCGATCCGAATGAGGGTCCACAAAGCGGATCGTCACCTCATAAGGCAAGAATCACCGTTTCATTTTTTGAATTTGAGCGACGTGTGTTCTTGTTAGAAGGCGATCGCACTACAAGTGATATCATGCAGGTCATTAAAGACGCATGTGCTGATTTCCCTGAGGCGAAGCTGACGTTTGCAAAAGACAACATGGGACCTCCAACTGGGAAACCTATTAACGTAGAAGTAAAAGGGGAAGATTACTTAACCTTGATTCAAGAAGTTGAGAAGATTAAAAAGAAGATGGAAGACCTCAACCTAAAGGGCGTCGACCAATTGAAAACTGACCTTGAATTAGGCAAGCCTGTTTTGGAAATATCTATCAACCAAGAAGCTGCCCGAAGATTTGGTTTGAGCACAATGCAAATCGCGGGAACCATTCGAACCGCATTGTTGGGTAAAGAAATCTCGAAGTACAAAGAAGGAGAAGATGATTACGAGATTCAATTACGCTTAAAAGATGAATATCGATATAACCTAAACAACCTACTTAACACGCGTATCACGTTTAGGAATATGGCTACCGGACAAATCAGTCAGGTACCTATTTCAGCCGTTGCCGACGTCGGGTATAACTCGACTTATGGTTCTGTAAAACGAAAAGACTTGGATCGTGTAATTAGTATTTTCTCTGAAGTTGAAGAAGGTGCAAATGCCAATTTATTGGTGGCTGAATACAAAAAGCTTCTTGAGAACCACAAGATGAAGGATGGGTATGAATTCAAGTTTACAGGAGAGCAAGAAGAGCAAGGTGAATCTATCGACTTCTTGATGAGTGCCATGTTACTAGCGGTGTTCTTGATCTTCTTGATTATTGTAACGCAGTTTAATTCGATTGCAGGTCCGTTTATCATTCTACTATCTGTATTGTTTAGTACCATTGGTGTATTCCTTGGGTTTTCGTTAACACAAACAACCTTCTCGTTTATGATGTCCGGCATTGGTATCATATCGCTGGCAGGTATTGTGGTAAACAACGCAATTGTACTGGTCGATTACACCAACTTGCTCCGACAACGTAAGAGAGCTGAGAATGGTTTAGATCCGATAAAAGGAAAGTTGGCTTCCAATGAGATTATAGAAACAATTGTCGAGTCAGGCAAAACGCGTTTGCGTCCGGTATTGCTAACTGCGATTACCACTGTGTTGGGACTTTTCCCATTAGCGATTGGGTTCAATATCAATTTCAAGCGATTGTTAACCGAAGGCGCTCCAGAATTATATTGGGGTGGTCAGAACGCAGAGTTCTGGGGACCGATGGCTTGGGCCGTGATTTATGGATTGGTTTTCGCGACCTTCCTAACATTAGTGATTGTTCCAGTGATGTATTACATCTCTGACAAAGGCACACTAAGAATCAAAAATTTGATTGCCAAATACAACAATTCTTAAAAACGATAAATTTTCTGTTAAGAGCTGAACAAATTGTTCGGCTCTTTTTTTATGTGTTTATTTGACTTCAAATGGAAAACACACAATCTGAAATAGATAAAATGTTTATGCGTCGTTGCATTGAATTGGCGCAAAAAAGTTGGGATGGTGGAGATGCCCCATTTGGCAGTTTGGTGGCTAAAGGAGATGTTCTAGTTGCCGAAGGATTAAACGAAGCTTCGACTAAAGTTTCCGAGCATGCTGAGGTCATTTCGCTTCACAATGCCCACAATGTTGTTGGCAGTTCTGATTTAACTGGTCACACTTTATATACCAGTTGTGAACCTTGTCCGATGTGTTCTTTTATGATACGTGAGTATAAAATTAGTCGAGTGGTTTTTGCCTTGACTTCACCATTCATGGGTGGTTTTACCAAATGGGACATATTGCAAGATGAGGAGATTGAGCAGTTCAAACCCTTTTTTGGTTCCCCTCCGGAAGTCGTTGCTGGCTTTTTGGAAAAGGAATCAAAAGAAGTCATGAAAAACACACCGTTCTGGATGTTCGGATCAGATGTCAAGAATCATTGACAGTCGGTGATTCTTATTAGATTGAAAGAATACACAAAAGCATAAATTTGCTTTCTCATAAATGTAACAATGCGCAAAAAAAGTAAAGACTTCCTAAAACAATATTTAAACACAAACGCACCAGTTGGTTTTGAAACTGCTGGACAGAAAGTATGGTTAGAATACCTCAAACCGTATATCGATAGTTACGAAGTGGATGTATACGGCACCACTTATGGCGTTATCAATCCTGGCCAAGACTATAAAGTTGTGATTGAAGCACATGCCGATGAGATCGCTTGGTTTGTGAATTATATCGATGACAAAGGATACATTTATGTTGTAAGAAATGGTGGAAGTGATCATCAGATTGCGCCTAGCATGCGTGTGAAGCTTCACACCAAAAAAGGACAAGTCGATGGTGTATTTGGATGGCCCGCTATTCATGTACGAGATAGGGTTAAAGAAGAACAGCCTTCAATTAAAAACCTAACGATTGATGTTGGGGCAAGCACCAAGGAAGAAGTTGAGAAAATGGGTATCCACGTGGGAACAGTAGTTACTTTTGATGCTGACGCGATGGAGTTGAACAAAAAATACATTGTAGCACGTGCATTAGACAATCGAGCGGGTGGTTTTATGATAGCTGAAGTTGCACGATTGCTTCATGAGAACAAAAAGAAACTGCCTTTTACCTTATATGTGGTGAATGCCGTTCAAGAAGAAATTGGGTTACGCGGTGCTGAAATGGTCAGCAGGCGCATTAAACCGAATGTTGCCATTGTTACGGATGTATGCCATGACACGCATTCGCCGATGTATAATAAAAAAGAACAGGGAGACACCAAATGCGGAGGTGGACCATGTATCACAGTTGGTCCTGCGGTTCAAAACAACTTATTGGGCATGATCATCAATGTTGCAGACAAAAAGAAAATATCCTTTCAACGCATGGCAGCCAGTAGATCCACAGGAACCGATACAGATGCATTCGCTTTTAGCGATGTGGGCATTGCGTCGGCTTTGATATCATTGCCTTTAAAGTACATGCACACCACTGTGGAGATGGTGGATTATGACGATATTGAAGGCTGTATCAAATTGATGTATGAATTCTTGATTCAATTGAAGGCTGGACACGATTTTAGGTATTTTAGTTAAACGATTTCAGTCCTTTTAGTTGTAAATTTGGTTCAAATAAATCATTATGAACAAACTAATTTACACTTCTCTATTTCTTGCTATTAGTAGTTTAAGCTTCGGCACCGTAGACACTACTGGATTAATTGGGTATTGGCCATTTGATGGCGATGCCAAAGACCAAACATCCAACGGCAATGACGGAACTGTCACTGGTGCTACTTTAACAAAAGACAGACATGGCAATGCTAACAAAGCATACTACTTTGACGGCACTGGAGACTATATAAATCTTGGGCGCGACGCGAGTATTCAACCTACATCAATGACAGTGAGTGCTTGGATTCGATTGGATGACACGACAGACCACCATGCAGTGATTAGTTGTCGAAACTCCAACGATGGAGAGTGGGGAATGGATATGTATCACCACAAAGATTTTGGAATCATTACAAGCATGGGTGCTGGAAGTTCTAACAGAGCCATTGGCCACCACACGTTAAACAAATTAACGAGCGACGATTGGCATATGTTGACGTTTGTATATGACGGCAAAAACAATCCACACCGCTACGCTACTTATTTAGATTGTGAGTTTTTGGGTTATGAAAACCGCACTGGTTCAAGTGGTGGGTTACAAGGATCCGATCGTATTGCATATACCAGTAAAAATGATTGGATTATTGGAGCACATTCGCAATATTTTTCCGACGCAGTTAATCAAGGACATTACTACTTTAAAGGTGCGATAGACGATGTGGTAATCTACAACCGTCCGCTATCTGAGAGTGAAATTAAAGTGTTAGGAGGCAAAACATCGAATCTTGAAGATTTTGCAGAACCACAAGTAACTCTTTTCCCCAAACCCTTCAAATGGATTAATTACAATTCAATCTAACGGGTATGACTTAACAGGTAATTCAGTCGTTACCATCCATAACCAACTGGGTCAATTGATATTAAGCGTTCCAGTAAATTCTGACAACATGCCCATTGATTTGGAAGGTTTTTCGCAAGGTTTATACATTGTTGAAATCATCAAACTCAATGGGGAAGCTGTTTTGAGGGAGAAGATCCTACTTAAATAGACCCAATCTGAACTTGTTTTGAGATACCTCATATTTTACCTTATTGTATTTACAAGTCTGTTTTCCTATGGTCAAGACATAGAGATAACTGAAACACTTTGGGACGATGCGATGGTCTTTAGGTCATGGAAAGTACAGAAAAAAATGTATGCCTTGGCACAAGATGGTGACTTAAAAGTATATAGAAATCCAGATTCTGAAACACCGTTATCAAAGAGTGACATTGAGCAGCTGGGGCAAATTCAAATGCAAGTAGCCGGAGGAGCTTCTGACGGTAGTGATACATTAATGGTTATTCCATTTTCCACTGAATCATTTATCGGTTATGGCTTTAACCGACATGTTGCGCATACATTAGAGACGTCGAGTTCAACTGTCCAGTTAGACTACATTTCAATCATCTACAGAGCAGAAATGGATGGCATGTTCCTAACCAATAAAGAATTGTTTTATGTATCAATGATCGATATTTCTTCAGCATTGACCCGGGACGAATTACAATTTATACGTGGATTAGATTTGATGGCAAAACGTTTATCAAGCTTCACAATGAGTTTGTCGTATGCATCGAACGACCCTCATACAACTGTTCGACCATCAATTGAAATAATTGAGCAAAAAGTTGAGATGTCTGAACTTCGACATCAAAAAGATGATGATAAGAGCAAATTGTTTATTGCAATTGATGAATATCTGTCAAAAAATGGGCAAGTCTACGCGAAGCTAAATTTGACAAAGTCATTCGAAATGAGCAGTGATTTAAGAATGACAGATGTGATGCTTTTGGGACAGAATATGTATGTTAACGGTGAACAAAGCGACAGCCTGGTATTGGAATTTCCGTTAAGCAATGAGACAAGTTTTGCTTTCCTCACAAAGAACAAAAAAAATGATTTTGTCCTCAAATTAACCCCAAAATCAAGTTCAGACCGATTTACTGTCAGTTTTAAAAATAAATCTGAGTCATATTTCATTCCGATTTCTCCTTTGTTAAATAGTTCACAAGGTGAAACACGGGTACACATTCAAACCATCTTTGAATATCTAATGGAACAACAACATAATTAAATATTGTTGTCAGTGATGTACTACTCAATCGACTATCAACATATCTTTGATTCAATTATGAAAATAAAACATATAACAATTGCAGCCATATTCGTTTTTGGTAGTTTGCTAATCACAAGCTGTAATGATCAAAAAAAACATTCCGGAACAAACGCAGAAACGCCAGAAGTTGCTGATGTGACAACTGCAGAACAAGCACTAGCCTCGACTCCAGAAAAAGAATCCAGCGGTGAAATCGTCAACATGTCACCAGAAGAGTTTCAAGCTTTAGTGAGTAGCCAACCTTTTGTAGTCGTGGATTTTTATGCTACCTGGTGTAGACCATGCATCCAAATGGCTCCACACTTAGAAAAAATCGCGGACGGTTATGAAGACAATCAATTCAAACTTGTGAAGATTGACGCAGAACGAAATGTGGCCCTTTCTCAACAAGAAAAAATATCAGGTTACCCAACCTTGAAGATCTATAAAGATGGTAAGGAAGTAAAAACATCTATGGGTGGCATGGATGAAGCTCAGTTACGTGAGTTGTTTGGAAAATACATGTAGTTTTTTTTGTTGGTTTATGGCAGAATCATTCTAAGAATATGGTTATTCCTCGGCTTGTCGTACCTCCAAACCTCTGAATGAGTATCTATTTAAAAATGAAACCAAGTATTGATATAGTACAATCCTATTAGAAAAGTTATTTCAAATCAGAACTTACGATTAAATTTGAGCAGTGTTTATGGCGAAGCTTAAACTTAAACTT
>Ga0055584_100002702_pt1 | contig 17554 bp, 18 predicted proteins | sample OSDHelmetaG_FD_58716 | JGI IMG/M metagenome (GOLD analysis project Ga0055584, IMG submission 58716) | Pelagic marine sediment microbial communities from the LTER site Helgoland, North Sea, for post-phytoplankton bloom and carbon turnover... | ecosystem: Environmental > Aquatic > Marine >... | reverse complement strand
GAGAAAGTGCCACCAGAATATGCGCAGCAAGGACATCAGGAGATGAGTAAACAAGGGATAGTCCTGGAAAAGAAAAAACGCGCGAAAACAAAAGAGGAGGTGGAGGAGGAAGCGAAAAAAGCGGAATTACTTGCGAAAGAACAAAAAGCAAAAGATCTAAAAGAGAAACAGGATCGGATTTTACTTGATACTTTTACCTCTATTAGCGATATCGAAGCAGTACGTGACGACAAGCTTGCAGTGATTGAGTCTTCAATAACACTGACTAAAAAACGCAACGAGAAAACCCAGGAAGATCTCGACAAACGTATTCAAGCGGCAGCCTCTGAAGAAAGAGCTGGAAAAGCACCAAACGAAGCATTACTAAAAGATATTAATCTACTGCGCGCACGTCTATCTAAAAATGAAGCATTCATAGAGGATAAAGCCAAAGAAAAAGAACAGGTAAATGTTGCTGCAGAAGTAGATATTGAACGATTTAAACGTTTGAAAGGTTTATAGTCTAAAACGTCTTAAATAACCCAGTCTTCAAAACAAGCCATTGCTCGGCACTGTATTCTGTTGGCTTTTTATTAAAGTTAGTTCGCACATACTGACTCATACGTCCTTCAATTAAGGCCACAATTTCATTCGCTGCAGCATCAATTGGTGCCATTGCCCGGGGCCCATCAGATAAATTTGCTTCTCGCAAAATCTGCTTTATTTGAGTTTCAATGCGTTCGAAAAATTTTGCCACGCGCACACGCAGTCGATCATTTTCACCTACCAGGGCATCGCCAAGTAACACTCGCGTAATGCCCGGATTACGTTCAGAAAAACCCAAAATCAGCTGAATTAATCGCTCACACCTCACAATTACATCATGTTCCTGTTCAAGAATCTTATTAGTTAAACTAAAGACAGACTCTTCTGCAAAATCAATCAAGGACTCAAACATCTTCGCCTTGCTGGCAAAGTGACGATATAGAGCTGCTTCCGATACACCTACAGCTTTAGCCAGTGCAGCAGTCGTTATTCGTGACCCTGGGTTAGATTCAAGCTCCTGCGCCAGAACCTCTAAGATCTGTTGGCGCCTATTTGGCTTAATATCCGTCATAAACAAGAGCCCTCGTCTTCTGCATAAATTAGTGTACCAATACCCTGGTCAGTAAAAACCTCGAGCAATACTGCATGTTCGACCCGACCATCAATAATCTGCACAGAGCCAACACCTGCTTTCACCGCTTCTACCGCAGAATTAATTTTCGGCAGCATACCCCCATGAATAACTTCTTCATTAATTAAGCGTTCAACTTCCGCTATGTTTAATCCAGTCAGAACATTACCATTAGCATCGAGCAAGCCTGCTGTATTAGTCAGCATAATCAATTTTTCCGCCTTCAACACCTGCGCGAGTTTAGCTGCTACCAAATCAGCATTGATGTTATATGATTGACCATCCTTGCCCACTCCTATTGGTGCAATAACAGGAATGAAATCCCCGTGTATCAACATATCAACTACTGCCGTATCAATACTCTCAACTTCCCCAACATGACCAATATCAATTATTTCAGGTGCCTCCAACTCAGGTTTATTACGACTAAAAGTTAGCTTGTTTGCACGGATCATTTGGCCATCTTTACCGCTTAAACCAATAGCCTTGCCACCATGCGTATTGATTAAATTGACTATTTCTTTATTCACTAACCCACCGAGCACCATTTCCACAACATCCATAGTCTCACTATCAGTAACCCGCATACCTTCAACAAACTTTGACTCCTTGCCAATGCGTTCGAGCAAATTGCCAATCTGAGGTCCACCTCCATGCACAATAATAGGGTTCATGCCAACAAGTTTCATCAACACAACATCTCGAGCAAAACCACTTTTCAGTTGATCGTCAGACATAGCATTACCGCCGTATTTTATTACCACGGTTTTTCCACTGAAACGTCTTATATAGGGCAACGCCTCAACCAGGACTCTGGCAATATCACCAGCATCACTATTAAGTCGAGTTTTTGTCGCAGGAGCAGTCATAGTCGCAACTCTGCAGTTTAGGTGTGAGATTTATACTAATTAATAGCGCTTAGGGTATCAAAATGGCAATTGTAAGTCCGCATTTATCGCCAATAACATATTTCGAAACTGATTCTGAATACGCTCCAAAGCTTCATTACTGTCCGCTTCAAAACGCAAAACCAAACAAGGCGTAGTATTTGATGCCCGTATCAGACCCCAACCGTCAGAAAATTCAATTCTATAACCATCGATATCGATAACTTCCGCGCCTTCAAAAGACACTTTATCTTTCAAGGCTAACATAAATGATTGATGTTCTGATTCAGGCATAGTGACGCGTAACTCTGGTGTGCTGATACCTTCGGGCATTTCAGCAAAGACCGTTGAGGGCTTCGCTTTTGCATTCATCAATACTTCCAGTAATCGAGCAGCCGTATAGATAGCATCATCGAAACCATACCAACGTTCTTTAAAGAAAATATGTCCACTCATCTCTCCTGCCAGTGGTGCATCAACTTCTTTCATCTTGGACTTGATTAGCGAATGCCCCGTTTTCCACATTAGTGGAATACCGCCACTAGATTCAATTATGGCTTTAAGATAACGACTACACTTCACATCATATATTATTGATGCGCCCTGATTACGTAACAAAACATCTTTAGCCAATAACATCAATTGCCGATCTGGCCAGATAATATTCCCCTGGTCATCTACCACTCCAAGACGATCGCCATCACCGTCAAAGGCTAAACCCAAGTCTGCCTGCTCTTCCTTAACTTTCGAAATAAGCATCTGCATATTTTCTGGTTGACTGGGATCTGGGTGATGATTTGGAAAATTACCGTCCAACTCGCAAAACAATTCGATTACATCATGTCCCAATGCTCGTATTAGCTGAGGTGCCACTGCACCAGCCACACCATTACCACAATCAACGACAATTTTGAAAGCTCCTCCAAGAGCGACAGGGATATCCTCAGATATTCGACGAATATAATCGGTCACTACATCATTGGTTTCCAGAACACCCTCTCCAGAATCATAATTATTTTCTTTTATGCGTGTATAGATCGCTCGAATTCCATCTTCGGCTAATGTCTCCCCATCGATAACGATTTTTAAACCATTATATTCGGGACCGTTATGGCTGCCGGTAAGCATGACAGCGCTATTCGTTTCTAGAAAATGAGCTGCGAAATACAATACTGGCGTGGGCACGACACCGATATCAATAACCTTGCGACCCGAGTCGCGCAAACCCTGGATTAATGCCTGCACTAATTCCGGTCCAGAGTTTCTGGCATCACGCCCAACCACGATTTCAGTCTGACCGCGAGCCCCAGCTTCACTACCAATTGCCTGACCGATTTTGGCCACCAAGTCCGCAGTAATTGTCTCATTAACTACTCCGCGAATGTCATAAGCTCTGAAAATCTCAAGTGGTATTTCTAAATTGTCAGGACTCGGCGCCGAAACAGGTTTAGCCTCCGGTTTGGCTTCTGCGACGGGACTTACTGCTTCCGGGCTTACCTCTGGCTGAGTTAAGTCGAAAACCTCAGATTCAGCTGCCGCCGATTTAAGGTCCTCTTTCTTTATCATCATGGTTATATCATCACCCACTTCCAAAGCTTCTTTTGAAACGAGGGACTCTTCCTGAATTTGTTTACCTGAGTTGGGCAGATTCGGAACCATTTTCTCCATTCCTGGGTGAGCACCATCCATGATGGCTCTCACTGCACCTGCATAAATTATTTCAGATTCTTCGGATTTTTTGCTGGCGCCAGAGCCCTTACGTTTTAACAGCATGACAACAATAGCAATCAGCACAATAACTACCAGTACCATAAGAATAATACTACCGAGGCCAGATCCGAGACTGGCCGTCGAAACGACTACTCCGCCACCACTCCATAAACTCACTTTCCAACGTGTACCATTAACCGAAGCTGTAGCCATCGAGTCACCGACACGAAAGTCATTTACACCGGCTTTACCCAAAACTAATGTTTTAGAACCAATTCCTTGCGTCAGCTCCAGATATACATCATCTACCTGTAATCCATTAATCGCTTTGTCTAATAAATCAGTACTCAAGCTTAAATGAATAACACCTTTAAGCTCTCCGTTGCCATCTTTAACTCGTTTCAACATAACAATATGCTGAGCCGGACTACCGTAGAAATGCAGCTCCGCATTTATTTTTGCTTCAGATTTCTCAGCTCTTCTCAATAAATCCAACGAGCCATAACCAAAAGGGGGATTGGAGTCCTTATCTAAAGTGTTATCGCCGGCCAAGATATAACGCACTTTTAGGGCAAAATCGATTTCAGCAAGTTCAGCAATTGCCGCTGCATTCATCTTGTTTCTATCAGCTTCACCAAACAAAGCTACAGTTTCTGGGTCCTGACTTAAACGGGTGAGTTGGCCGTCTAGTGCCGCAAAGGGAAGAGCAATTTTCTCAGACTGTTCTTGCGCTTTTTCATCCTCTTCTCGCTGTGACTCTTCTGATGCTAATTCACTACTACTGCTATAAAACGCCCAGCCGCCAACAGCTATGATCAGCACAGCGAACACTACAGCACCGATCATGAGTGCATTTCTTATCTGTCGACGACTAAATCGTCTGCTTGATACCGGTCCATCAACCATTCTTTCGTCCTGCTTTTCGTTAAAAATTTATACCAGCCTGATGCTGCACAGCACTAAGCTCAAGTGCTTTACACTTCACACACTTTTCAGTCCCGTGTGACCGAAACCCCCAGTACCACGCTGACTCTGTTCAAAATCTTCCACAATTTCAAATTGGGCCTGAACAACAGGCACGAATACCATTTGTGCCAGACGGTCGCCTGGCTTAATTTCAAATGACTTATTGCCTCTGTTCCAACAAGAAACAAATACCTGCCCCTGATAATCCGAATCTATCAAACCGGTAAGGTTGCCAAGAACTATGCCATGCTTATGTCCAAGACCAGAACGAGGCAATAAAACCGCCGCTAAGTCTTTATCGCTTATATGTATGGCAAAGCCACTCGGAACAAGTGAGGTTTCTCCTGCTTGTAAATTTAAAGACTCATCAAGACACGCGCAAACATCCACGCCGGCCGAACCCGGAGTAGCATAGTTGGGCAATGGGAACTCATTACCCAAGCGAGAATCAATGAGTTTTATCTGAATTTTTTTCATAATAGTTAAGGCTAATGGCATGGAGTAATTGCCGTGCAAGTTTGTCTTTTGGAGCAGTCTGCAGACTCAAACTACCGCCACTCCAGAATACTTCCAGGGCATTGTCATCCTGATCAAAACCAAGCTCATTACCAACCAGATTAGCTGCGATCATATCCAGACCCTTACTTTCCAGTTTCTTAATCGCATTTTCCTTTAATGATTCCGTCTCAGCCGCAAAGCCCACTGTAAATAGATTCGAATCCAGACAAACTGCATCTGCCAGCACGTCAGGATTTTTCTGCAACTTTAACGATAGAGAGTCAACTGACTTCTTTATCTTTTGCTCGGCAACTTCTTCGCAGCGATAATCTGCTACAGCGGCAGCGGCAATAAATATATCTGCTCCCTCAGCCTTGCTTAAAACTGCATCTCTCATTTCTTTAGCGGTATTCACCATGACACAGTTAATCTGCTCAGGCGCCTTTATGTCTACCGGTCCCGATACAAGTGTCACATTCGCTCCAGCCTCTAAAGCCGCTCTTGCCATGGCATAGCCCATTTTGCCGGAACTTCTATTGCTTATATAGCGCACAGGGTCTATGGCTTCTCGTGTAGGCCCGGCGGTAACAATGACATGTTTTCCTGCCAGACTTGAGTCTTGGAACAGAGCTTCCAGGGCCTGCACCAACTGAAGCGGTTCAAGCATACGACCAGGTCCGACCTCACCACAGGCCTGATCACCATCGGCAGGACCGAGGACACCTATCTTTCGTTGAGAAATAATTTGAATATTTGTCTGAGTTGCAGCATTTCGCCACATTTGCTGATTCATCGCTGGTGCCAGTAAAATTGGCACGTCAGCTGCGAGACAAAGGGTGCTCAGAAGATCATCAGCCATGCCATGCGCTAGTCTGGAAATAAAATTAGCACTGGCTGGAGCGATTATTATTACGTCACTCCAGCGCGATAACTCGATATGCCCCATACCCGCTTCACTATCATGATCCAGTAACTCGGTGTGTACGGGTCTCCCGGACAAAGCCTGCATTGTCAGTGGAGTTATAAATTCACAGGCGTTACGAGTCATCACTACTTGCACCTCTGCGCCCTGTTCTCGCAAACGCCGAAGCAAGTCCGCACTCTTGTAAGCAGCTATGCCTCCACTTACGCCTAGTAAAATTCGTTTATTTTGTAGCACTTTCATAGGGCGTAAGTTTACCTTAAATTACTCATTTTTCGATATTAATCCTGAAAAATACCCGTATTATCTAATACTTGGGAACGGATTCTAATTTTGCAGACCCTATTCAGCAAGCGAAACACTTTAACAGGGAGATGTTATGAGCATACGCGATTGGCCAAAAACCGAACAACCTCGAGAAAAATTACTTCGTGGTAATCCCGCTACCTTGTCTGACGCTGAAATTCTCGCTATTTTTATACGCACTGGCGCGGCTGGCAAATCCGCTATAGATCTAGCCCGTGAGCTTTTGGAACGATATAAGGGGCTCAAGAGGATTCTGGAGGCTGATATGACCAGTTTTTGCCAGGGCAAAGGGCTCGGAACAGCAAAATACGTGCAATTACAGGCTGCATTGGAATTAGGCAGGCGCTATCTGCAATCAAAGCTTACACGTGAATATGCCCTGAACGACCCAAAAGACACAGCTGCTTTTCTGAAATCCAGGTTATGCGGTTATCAGCATGAGGTTTTTGCCTGTTTATTCCTGGATAACCGACATCGTCTCATTTGTTTTGAAGAGCTTTTTACCGGTACTATCGATGGTGCAAGTGTCCATCCCCGAGAAGTCGTAAAAAGAGCGCTTTTCCATAACGCTGCGGCTCTTATCTTTGCTCATAATCACCCTTCAGGTATTGCTGAACCTAGTCAGGCCGACCAAAATATCACACAACAATTGAAAAAGAGCCTATCCTTGGTCGATATCCGGGTACTTGATCATTTTGTAATCGGAGAAAATGAACCTGTCTCTTTCGCAGAAAGAGGCCTGATCTAGAGTTTAGCAGTCATATTTGGCCTAAACTGCGACCGTACTTGGCTCTTGCACAGTTTCAATGTACAATCCGCGCTCTTTTTTGCTTAGTAGCGAGATTTTCAAAATGTCACGAATTTGTCAGGTAACCGGTAAACGGCCGATGGCTGGAAACAATGTTTCTCACGCCAATAATAAAACCAAACGCAGGTTTTTACCCAATTTGCATGCACGCCGGTTTTGGCTGGAAAATGAGAACCGTTGGGTTCGATTACGCGTCAGCAGCAAAGGTTTGCGTATTATTGATAAGTTGGGTATCGAAACAGTACTCGCGGACATTCGTGCCCGCGGCGACAAGGTCTAGGAGATAATACGATGGCAGGCAGCGCAAGAGATAAGATTAAACTGGTTTCCTCTGAAGGTACTGGTCATTACTATACGACCACAAAGAACAAACGAAATATGCCAGACAAAATGGAAATTAAAAAATACGATCCTGTGGTTCGCAAACATGTGATTTATAAGGAAGCTAAAATAAAATAACTTCTGACGTAATATCAATAAAAAACCCGCTTTACGCGGGTTTTTTATTGCCTCCAACAATCAGCCCCAGGCCGGAGACATAGAATAACTTCTCATTGTTTGAGCAAATTCTTCGAGCGCAGTTATGCCTGTTTGTTCTGCCTGCTGACACCATTCCTGCAAAGCATCCAATAGTCTTTCCTGACTCGCGGTTTTTTCCAACCACAAAGCCTGCAATCTTTGCTGATAATCATAAACCACGCTGAGTGAATGACTTTGAGCCAACAGTTCATCGAGCTTCTGTTTAGCTCCTTGATCCAACAATATTTCGTTACGAAACAACCACCTTTTACCACGTTTATATAATTGTTTACTGGTGTCGTTCGCTTTAGACTTTTCTTCTCTATATACCTGTTTAATTACATCGCGAGCATAATGAGACATTATATGTAATCGATTTGTGATAACAGCACTCACAGTATCCAGATCAACAGTTTTTTTCTGACGATTAAACGCTAATTGTGGAGCAAGCTTTTTTACTTTAGCTAAACCCAAAAACTGCATCATTCTTATGTAACTCCAACCCAAATCGAATTCATACCATTTTGACGAGAACCGGGCTGAACTCGCAAAGGCATGATGATTATTATGTAATTCCTCACCTCCTATAAACATGCCTATAGGAATGATATTGGTCGAAGCATCCGCTGACTCAAAGTTTCTGTAACCCCAGTAGTGCCCAAGACCATTAATTACACCGGCAGCGAAAACCGGAATCCAGGCCATCTGCACAGCCCAGATAGTTAAACCAAGAAAACCGAAAAGTGTAAAATTAACTACCAGCATTAGAAAAATTCCAAGCCAGCTAAAACGAGTATATAAAATACGCTCCAGATAATCGTCTGGCGTCTTAAAACCATATTTATCAAGAGTCTCAGCATTTTTTGCTTCGTTTCGATATAGCTCGGCACCTTCTAACAACACTTTTGCCAGACCGACTGTTTGCGGACTATGAGGATCTTCTTTCGTCTCTACACGAGCATGATGCTTTCGATGAATCGCAACCCATTCTTTCGTCACAATCCCCGTTGTTAACCACAGCCAAAAACGGAAAAAGTGACTTACAAGCGGATGTAACTCCAGAGCCCGGTGAGTTTGGTGACGATGGAGAAAGATAGTGACACTGGCAATCGTAATATGTGTCAGAACAAGAGTAATAAGAACATAAGCCCAGATGGACAAACTGTGAAACATTATATTTCCTCTTAGAAAGTTATAGGGTGGATGCTAGCGGAGTAATAAGATGAATTCCAGTCCTTAGCACTACACACTCACAGCATCTTGAGTTTTCTAATATGGCAATACCTGGATTGACGAGTAAGTACTTGTCAGCAACAATTTCGACAAGTCCTGTTACACTCATAACTTGAATCATATTGATTTTTCAGAATAATGACTCTTTCATGAAAACCGAAACCCTCGTCAACGTCGATCACATTAGCCGCTACTATGGAGACGATCGTGCAGTTGATGACATAAGCTTTTCGGTGAGCCGTGGTGAAGTTCTCGGTTTCCTTGGACCGAATGGTGCCGGTAAATCGACAACTATGCAGATTATCTGTGGTGCGCTTGCTCCAAGCACCGGCAGTGTTTCAATTGCCGGTTACGATATCACCACTGAACCCAGAAAAGCGAAACAACATATTGGTTTTTTACCTGAGCAACCACCACTATATGCAGATCTAACCGTTGACGAGTATTTAAAGTTTTGCGGACGTTTGCATTTAATTCCGAAATCCAAGCTTGGAGCCTCGTTAGCCAGCTGTAAAGAACGTTGTGGTTTGATTGATTCAGGTGGGCGACTAATCGCAAACTTGTCTAAAGGCTATCAACAGCGCGTTGGCATCGCTCAGGCTATTATACACTCTCCATCTGTGGTCATTCTGGATGAACCGACATCGGGCCTGGACCCCATGCAAATCCTTGAAATTCGTAAACTGATAGACGAGTTAAGTCAGGAACATAGCGTTATATTATCTACCCATATTTTATCCGAGGCGCAAAGCAGTTGTGACCGTGTGCTTATCGTTAATCGTGGCAAATTAATACTGGATGAAGATATCAAGACGCTCGATAGTGAGACCACTCATGCCAGCTGTGTTATCGCTTTGCAAAAACCGCCTCTAATAGAAGAACTTGAAGTATTAAGTGGTGTTACTCACGTTGATATGATCGATCAGCATCGATTTCGAGTCGCTTATTTACAAAATAACAACGTACTTTTACATTTGGCAGCTGTCGCAGCGACCTCTGACTGGGGTTTATTTGAATTAATACCCGAACATGATTCTCTTGAACAAACATTCGTGCGCCTTACCCAGGGTGAATACAATGACATGTCATCAACGTCCTTATGAATTCAATTATCAGTATTGCAATTAATGAGTGCCGGCGCATGTTCTTGTCATCTTTTGCGTGGGTTATTTTCGCTGTTGTGCAATTTTTACTTGCTATCCTTTTTTATCTGCTACTTTCGAAATTTATGGAGTTACCTTTAGCGCAAACTAATCGTGGCATGTCTGAAATGGTAGTAGTTGGTCTGCTTCAGGTGGCAGGACTTGTTTTACTCCTTATCGCACCCTTTGTTACGATGAGGCTGTTTAGTGATGAATTGCGCAGTGGGACGATAAAATTGTTATTGTCAGCACCCATCACTATTACTGAGCTTATTCTCGGTAAATATCTTGCTATTATGATTTTCTTTTTCTGCCTGATATTCCTTATCTCACTAATGCCTGCTTCATTGCTAATCGGTGCCAATCTTGATCTCGGTTTAATATTTTCCGGGTTTGTTGGATTAATTCTATTAACTTCAGTATTTACTGCCATTGGTCTGTTCATATCAACCTTGAGCAAGTCTCCCGCGATGGCAGCCGTGAGTACTTTTATAGTCACATTTCTACTCTGGATTATCCATATCATCAATGACCCGGGTAACGATAAACTTGAAGCAATAACTAATTATCTTTCCTTGCAAAAACACTTCAACACTTTACTAAGCGGCGCATTCAATTCAGTAGATATTTTATACTTTGTGTTAGTAAGCATTTTGTTCATTATGCTGAGTATCTGGCGTATTGACGCATTACGTACACATCAATGAACCGGCAAAGTCAGTTACGTTTAAGCAGCAATATTACTATTGTTCTTTTATTGTTACTTTTTTCACTTAGCGCATGGCTTAGTACTCGCTACTTTTTAGAAACCGACATGACCCGTAGCGGAAGACACACTTTGTCGGAAGCCAGCTTGCAAATTCTTTCTGAAGCAAGTAAACCAATTGAGATTAGTGCTTATGCACGTAGAGACTCTGAATTACGCGATCTTATTAGAAAGTACGTTGCAAAATTTCAGCGTCATAAATCAGATATTAGTTTGCACTTTGTAAACCCCGATGCTGTGCCAGACGAAACAAGACGACTCGGGATTAAAATTAATGGCGAACTGGTGTTGCGTTATGATGGTCAACAGGAACATGTTAAAACTAATAGCGAGCAAGAGTTTGTTGATGCCCTACAACGTCTGCTAAGAAAAGAAGAACGTTGGCTGGCTTTTCTCGAGGGACACGGAGAACGCAACCCCGGTGGCAAATCCAACCACGATTTGAGCGAATGGGTTACGCAACTAAGACGCCATGGCTTTATGCATCAGGCAATTAATCTGGTCACAACGAATATTGTTCCTGACAATACCTCTGTTCTTATTATCGCTAGTCCACTGGTTGCTTTGTTAGATGGTGAAATAGACATCATAGCTAGTTATATTGAACGAGGAGGAAATTTGCTTTGGTTGCTTGATCCCGGAGAAGAAACGGGCATGAACAAAATCGGCAAGCAACTGGGTATTCAAATCGAGAGGGGTGTTATTATTGATTCGGCCGGCCAATTGTTGGGCATTAATGATCCAAGTATTGCACTGACTACGGCTCAACTATATACAGAACACCCCATTACCGACGATTTTGATTTAACCGTTTTTTTCCCAAAAGCGACGGCGATAGGCACTACACCTAACGACCATTGGCACTCTCGGCCCGTACTTCTAAGTGGGAATCATACTTGGCTCGAATTGGGCGAACTACAGGGAGAAGTAGATTTTGATTCGGAACAGGAAAAAAAAGGTCCGCTAACAATCGGCCTCAGCCTGGAACGACAAATACAAAAAACTGGCAAGCAGCAACGCGTGATGATTGTTGGTGACGGCGATTTTCTTTCTAACACTTATGTAGGCAATAGTGGCAATATGGAATTAGGGATGCGCATCATAAATTGGCTAAGTAATGATGACAGATTTATAAAGATCCCACAGAATACGTCCGAAGACTCGCAACTGATAATGTCACAAACGACCAAACTTATATTTGGGCTAAGTTTTCTGTTTATCTTGCCGGCCTGCTTTCTCAGCTTTGGCTTTTTCGTTTGGTGGCGACGTAAAAACCTTTAATAACATTGTGCAAAAACGATTAATTGTAAACCTGTTGTTACTGCTTGCTGTTAGTATCCTCACAATAGTCTTCATTAAGAATGATGATAAGAACGAAGAGAAAACAAAAATAGCATTAGTGAGTGCTATAGACAGCAATAGTATTCATTATATTTCTATTCAGCGACAATCCTCGCCAGATATAATCTTTCAACGAGTAGAAAATAATTGGTTTATAACATCTCCTTTTAGAGCCAGAGCGAAAAAGTCCCGATTAAAGTCGATTCTACAGATACTAAAAAGCAGAAGTTTTACTCAGATCCAAATTGATAAGACCTTATTAACTCCTTACCAACTTGACCCAGCTAATATCACGCTTCATCTTGGTTCACATGAGTTCTTGTTTGGTACTACCGAACCCTTGAATGACAAACGTTATCTTAAATTCAACAATGTTATTCACTTAATCAATGACAGTTTGTTTCATCAACTACACCAATCACCAATGTTCTTTGTCAGCACCAAACTAGTACCAGAGCAAGAAATTATTAGTTCGATTAAGCATAATCAATACAATATTGCGCGAAGGAATAATACCTGGGCTATTTCGCCGTCGATTAACAACAACGCCAATCATAATTATATTGGAACATTGGTTGATACATGGCAATTGACAAACGCGAGGCATGTACAGAAATATAAAAATGAGGAGGCCAAGAGTCAGATCATAATAAAGTATGAAAGCGGTAACATAGCAAAATTTGATGTAATTTCCACACTTCCAGAGTTAATATTGGCACGCACTGATCTGTCCTTGCAATACCATCTCAATAAGGACATGGTGGCCCAATTATTAGTTGGCCAGATTGAAGCTAATCCAGCGGAAAATTAACATATTCAAATGCCAGAGCTTCCAGAAGTTGAAACTACCTGCAGAGGTATTGAGCCCCATCTATTAGGCAAGAAAATTGTCGAAGTAATTGTTCGAAATGCCCAGTTACGATGGCCGGTGCCATCTAATCTCGACCAAAGAATGCAGGGAGGCACAATCGAGAAAGTATTTCGACGTGGTAAATATATCCTAATCCAGATTGAGCAGGGTACCACGCTTATTCATCTCGGCATGTCAGGCAGTTTACGTATAATTGACAAACATACCGTTGCGGAAAAGCATGATCATATAGATATTATAGTAAGTAGTGACTTGTGTTTACGTTTACGTGATCCAAGAAGATTTGGATCAGTGCTATGGGCAGGGAAAAGACCGTTTCAACATAAACTATTAATTAAATTGGGACCAGAACCTTTGAGTGATAAATTCAATTTGGAATACATCTATGAAAAGTCGCGACAACGTAGTCAGGCGATAAAAACGTTTATTATGGACAGTCATTTAGTTGTTGGTGTTGGAAACATCTACGCAAGTGAAGCATTGTTTCGCTGCGGCATTCACCCTCGCAGAGCAGCCGGCAATATTTCAAAAAAACGTTATGAATTACTTGTCAAATCCATCAAAAACGTATTAAACGAAGCTATTGTGAGCGGTGGTACAACCTTACGGGATTTCGTTAGCAGCGAAGGAAAGCCTGGTTATTTTGCGCAAAAACTAAACGTATATGGACGCAATAATCAAACTTGCTATATCTGTGAATCAAACATAAAACAATTTACTCAAGGCCAGCGGTCAACATTCTACTGCCCCAAATGCCAACACTAAACAATTGTACGATTCAAATTATGAACTATTTTTGAATTACTTTCGCTTCACCTTCTCCTCTTGGATCGCTTGCTGCATAGACCTTTTTCTCTTTTTTATCCCACAAAATTGCTTGCATGTTTCCATAACGCCTGGTTTTTTCTTTTAACGAATGGCCTAATTTTTTCAGAGAAAGCTGCTCTCTTACAGACATGCCATTTTTTTCATATTGTACTTCGTCCGGCAAATATTGATGATGGTAACGTGGCAGGCTAACCCATGACTGAGGTTTATGTCGATCTGCAAAATCAAGTACGCCTAGCAACACCATGCTAATAATCCGACTACCTCCCGGTGTCCCTAGAATACCAATCCGATCTTCGGTTTCGATAAATGTTGGGGTCATACTTGACAAAGGCCGTTTACCACCTTCGATTGCATTAGCTTTGTCACCGACCAGGCCATAAGCATTAGGAGTATGTGGTTTAATTGAAAAGTCATCCATTTCGTCATTTAATAACACGCCTGTTCCTGGCGCTACAAAACAAGAACCGAAAGGTAAATTAATACTTAAGGTGCCGGCCACACGATTACCTGCTCCATCTATCACCGAAAAGTGGGTAGTGTCAGTGCCAGTTTGTGATAAGCCCGGTGTATCACTAAGCTGATCGCTTGGTGTCGCTTTGTTAGCGTCAATACTTACTGCCAGACCGTGTAAGTAATCCTTATCTAATAGTCTCTTCACAGGAACCTTAAAGTAATCCGGATCACCAAGAAAAACCGCCCTGTCCCTATAAGCGCGACGCATCGCCTCAATAACGTGGTGCTTGCGATTAATACTATCCATCACAGTCAGATCAAAATGTTCGAGAATAGTTAATGCCTGAGCCATTACAATACCACCAGATGATGGAGGAGGAGCAGATACAACACGCATACCTTTATAATTTGTAACAATAGGAGCACGTTCGACAATACGATAATTATTCAGGTCATTCATACTCCAGATGCCACCTGCCTGATTAACTCCCAATACCATTTTTTCTGCCAGTTCTCCACGATAAAAACCATCGTTACCGTATCTGCCTATTTGTTCAAGAGTCGAAGCAAGATCTTTTTGTACCACGATGAAACCGATTTGTGGGATACGATTATCTTCGAGAAAAATTGCGGCTGACTCTGGATGGTTTTGCAGCGCTTCCAAACGATAACTAACCAGGTTTTGATAACGCGCGCCAATAGCAAAACCTTCTTTTGCAAAGCGTATGGCAGGAGCCAAAGATTTATGTAGCGGCAATTTTCCATAACGTTGAGCCAGATGCACCATACCCGCTGGGACTCCGGGAATCCCTGCTGCGAGAGCACCATTTAAGGATGCTCCCTTATTAACTTCATCATTTTCATCCAGATACATACGATGATGCGCAAGGGCAGGCGCTTTTTCTCTACCGTCGATCATTATTTGATGCTGATCACTGGCTCGATGCAAGAGCCAGAAACCCCCTCCGCCGATTCCTGACGAGTAAGGTTCAACAACAGCCAAAGCCGCTGTCACCGCTATCGCTGCATCAAAGGCATTACCGCCTTGTTCTAGAATTGTCTGACCTGCTTCAGTTGCCAGCGGATGAGCACTGGCAATAGCTGCTGCAGGAGGGACCTCAGCAGCCTGCAAAACCTGAAAACTAAATATGCAGCAAAAAATAAAGGATAATGATAATTTCATAAGATTGAATTACTGAGAATAAATTTTATTTATTGACTGTCAAACTTTCGTATTTAGCCAGAAGTTGGGTCTGGGTTTCCAGATAAGCAGGGTTGAGAGGAATACAGTCAACCGGACACAAAACGACACATTGTTTTTCTTCAAAGTGGCCCACACATTCGGTGCATAAATCAGGCTTAATCTCATAATGCTCCTCACCTTCAAAAATTGCTTCATTAGGACAGGCTGGTTCACAAACATCACAATTTATACAAACATCCGTGATCATTAACGCCATATAAACACCTCTACAACAATCATCATTTTACTTCGCCAGACGTTGTTGTAATGCTTCCCGGATATTATCATGAACAAATTTACTCACATCACCACCGAAACTCGCTACCTCTCTAACTAAACTGGATGAAATAAAACTAAGATGTTCAGCTGGAGTTAAAAATACCGTCTCAGCCGTGTCGTTCAAATGACGATTCATACCGGCCATCTGAAACTCATTTTCAAAATCCGATACTGCTCGAAGACCTCGGACAATTACTTTCGCATTACATTCTCTGGCAAATTGCGTCATTAGTCCGTCAAAACTAACCACCTCTACTCGTTCCAGGCCATCTAATGCCTGATTTGCCATTGCCACCCTCTCGTCTATAGTAAAGGCCGTGGTTTTACTTGTACTCTTTGCTACAGCAACAATTACTTTATCGAACAAATTTGTGGCTCGTGAGACGATATCGCTATGCCCATTGGTTATGGGATCAAATGTTCCGGGGTAGATAGCAGTTATCATTATTATATTTTCTCTATATGCCAGATTCCAGCAACATGTAATAGACCTTGCCGGCTTTGGCTTGTTTCAAAATTCTTAATGGTTTGTTGAAATTCACTTCATTAGCACTTTCTACGTATATACGTGCTCCAGAACGTAAGTGTCCCTTGTTCAGCAAAGTCTCACAAGTCTTCTGTAATAGATCCTCGGAAAAAGGGGGATCAAGAAACACAATATCAAATTTTTCTTTAGTTGCACCAAGATAATTCAAGGCATCATCACACACGATATTATAATCCTGCGCCGCAAGTTGATCAGCCTGCTGTGCAAGCATGCTTGCTCCCTTTCTATTCTTTTCCACCAACGTTACTCGTGCGGCACCGCGTGATAAAGCTTCAAAGCCAAGGGCTCCGCTACCGGCGTACAGGTCAAGACAATTAGCACCTTCGATTATTGGCGATAACCAGTTAAATAGGGTCTCCTTTACACGATCCGGAGTTGGTCTGATATCAGGATCTGGCGATAGAGAAATCTTACGACCACGCCATTTTCCTCCAATAATCCGGACTTTATCTACAGCTGTGCGCTTTGACTTCAGTTTGTCTCTAATCCTGCAGAAATATCAGGGCCAACCATCACAGTAACCAATTTGTTCGGATCAATGCGTCGTGCGAACGCTTCCTTTATGTCCTTAATTGAGACAGATTCAATGTTAGCATTGAAATTATCCAGATAATTTAAAGGCAAATTGTAAAACCCGATAACAGCGACATAACCCAGAATGCTACTGTTACTGTCTATTCGTAGTGGAAAGCCTCCGGTAATATTTTTTCTAGCAGCATTCAACTCAGATGAACTTGGACCATTTTTTATAAACCTTTGAATATTCTCCCGCAAGACCTTTATTGCCTCGTCTGCTTGATCTGCCCGAGTAGACAAACCTGCCAAAAAGGGACCATTTTCCCGCATCGGAGAGAAATAACTGTAGGCACTATAAGAAAGCGCACGTTTTTCTCTGATTTCCTTAAACAAAGTCGAAACTAAGCCACTGCCACCGAGTATATGATTGCCGACATAGAGCGGAAAATAATCTGCATCTCCTCGTTTCATACCTGGCTGTCCTAACAAAATGTGCGTTTGTGTAGAAGGATGCGCGGTTTTCAATTCATCAGATTTCAGCAGCGGGGTTACTGGCGGTA